>Ga0105050_10003097_pt1 | contig 23346 bp, 20 predicted proteins | sample FRY01_FD_78088 | JGI IMG/M metagenome (GOLD analysis project Ga0105050, IMG submission 78088) | Freshwater microbial communities from Lake Fryxell liftoff mats and glacier meltwater in Antarctica - FRY-01 | ecosystem: Environmental > Aquatic > Freshwater > Ice > Glacier meltwater ...
ACAAACTCAGAAATACAACGTGCAGAAGACCTCCTCAATGGAAGACCGCGAAAGTGTATTGACGGGCAGTTTCCTAGAGATGTATTCTATGAGTTGGTTGCGTTAGATTGTTGAAACCACCTATGAAGAATGTATATAAGGGGATAACAATCATTGTTGCGATGATTATGCTTGCTCAGCCTGTGTCTGCACTTGCAAATCCGGAACCTGTTCCACCGAGTACTCCAAAAACTGCATCTGAGATTAATGTGCTTTCTACTAAGTATGTAGAAGGAGAAATCTTAGTGAAGTATAAAAAGACCAAAATCAACCTAGATACCTCTTCTGGACGTACACAGGTGGTGAGTTTTGCCTCCGCTCAATCTCTAGAGAAAAAAGAGGACCTAAGAAAAAACAATATTTCTGTTTTGAAAATTATGGATGGCAAAACGGTTGAACAGAAAATAGCGGAATTAAAAAATGACCATAATGTTGAATACGCTCAACCAAACTATCGGTATTATACTCAAGCTACATCATCAGCCATATCATCAAATGATACTTACAAGGACAATCTTTGGGGATTGAACAATCACGGACAAACCGTCAGTGGTATCTCTGGAATTTTGGATGCAGATGTTGATGCGCCAGAAGCATGGGCTATAAACGAAGGTACGAATGCTACCACCTCGGTCATTGTCGCTGTCATAGACACTGGTGTTGCGTATAATCACCCTGACTTGTTACTGAATATGTGGGATGGTGCTAACTGTGTGAGTGACACAAACACAGTTTTGGGAAATTGTAATTATGGTTACGACTATGAGGATGATGATAAAACCCCGTTACCCTCATTGTCTCACGGGACTCATGTTGCAGGAACTATAGCAGCTGTTAAAGGTAATGCTAAGGGCATTATCGGTCTTGCTCCTCATGCAAAGATAATGGCTCTTAAAACCTCTTTGACTACATCAGAGATCGTCAAATCCATAAATTTTGCAAAATACAACGGGGCCAAAGTGATCAATGCAAGTTGGGGTGGTCCGAGTTTTGACCAAGCAATGAAGACTGCTATAGATGCATTCCCAGGCATTTTTGTTGCTGCGGCAGGTAATGACTCCAGCAACAATGAAGTCAGTCACAATTATCCTTCCGACTTTAATTCTTCAAACATCATTTCTGTTGCTGCGACAAATCAAAACGATGCTTTAGCTACTTTTTCAAATTATGGCGCAATATCTGTTGACGTCGGCGCTCCAGGGACCACTATCTACAGTACTATTCCAGGGACAACAACAGCTCTTTTTGAAGACTTCGAGAGCGTTGTTCCACCCGCTGTCCCAGATGGATGGATTAGGGCTACCAGTACAGGGACGTCAACTTGGCAAACGCATAATCCTGGTGCAAATATAGCGTTATACGGAGACCTCACAGTCCCCTATGCAAATAATGCTAGTACAACAATAACATCACCCCTCTATGATTTTTCAGGAGTAAGCTCAAGAGGTGCGAATATCAGTTTTGATACTCAGTGCGATACCGAATACACGCCTGAACATTGGTCTGATTACATGGCATTTGAGGTCAGTGGTGATGGTAGTGCGTTTACTACCATTTTACAATGGGATGAGGCAGACTTAGACAGCTTGACCGGTGATTCGAGCGACGTGGGTAGTAGCGCTCTCTATTTATTTGATGAGCAACCTATACCAAGCGAATACCTCACTGCTAATTTCAAATTCAGATTTAAATGGTTTACTGATGCGACGGTTTCATCAGATCGGGGGTGTCTCGTTGACAATGTTCGTCTGACTACACTCAGCGATGGTTCTGACGAAAAATATGATTATCTGCAGGGAACTTCAATGGCGGCCCCTCATGTGGCAGGACTCGCGGCATTGATAATGGGATATAACCCTACGCTTACAATTCCTGAGGTAAAAAATGCGATTTTGAACACCGGTGATAGTCTATCGAGTTTATCTGGAGAAACTGTCACAGGTAAAAGGATTAATGCACACAGTGCGCTTTTGTCTGTGGCGCCATCATCTGTGAGCACTGTCACCTCAGGAACATACACCGTAAACGATGGTGGGTCCACGATCACTGGAGTGCCTCACGGAACATCTCGAGCGACATTTATCGCGGCTCTTACTAAGAGTGAGTCAAACCAGACATGGGATACCTCAGGATTGTCAGATCCTGTCGTATCGGACAATACACTCCTTGTGACGGCTCAGAATGGGACAACTACAAAGACGTATACACTCACAGTTGCTCTGGCAAAGACTACCAAAAGAGGCGGTGGTGGAGGTGGTGGTAGCAGATCTCCTGTGAGCACAGCTCCAGTTGCCACTACGACATCTGTTCTCTCGGGATCACAAATGACCGATGTACAAATACAAGATTTGCTGGTGTCACTCTACGCACAACTCAATACGCTCATTGCACAACTCAATGTGCTTGCAGGGAGAGAGGTGATGCAACCAGTGATCTTCCTACCAACACCATTATTGCCAGTGTTACGCTAGGAGCATACATTGCGTGCTGACGCCTAGGCGTCACCTCGACCAAGCTTTCACCTGAGGCAGGTGTGTTACCTAGGTAACAACTTAAAACGAAAAACAGCTCCAGTGGGGAAGACGAGCTGTCTTCCGCTAGCTTGGAGCTGGGAGTAGGCAAAGGCCTACTAGGGGAGGGAAACGGGTATGAACACGGATAGTTTTTGGAATGCCACCAACATCAATCACCCGAACATGAGCAATTATCCGAGTACCCGCATTGAATGCCTTTTCTAGGGCAGAAGGAGCTCTCTCGTCTCCCGTGAAAGTGAGCACAGACCATCGACGTTCGTTGTTTCCTTTGTAGGATGCCAGACACATCCGCTCGCCGTGATCAAAGCAGGCACCCAGCCCCTGTGAAATGATCTGTTTCCGAGCTAAATCTATAGGAACAAGGTCTGGATACATCGAGAACCCCACGACATATGGAACCATTATGCCATTAGGTCGTTTTTTCACGTAGATGACGGCATGGATGGGTGGTGGCGGATTATCAACGATAAGCCTTACCGACATGTCATTCTTCTCCTTGTTTGATTGGCCAAAAGAACCGTAGACTTCGGCAATAATACAACTAAATAACTAAATATCAACCCCCCGCTATCGAGGGTTACCCTAGGAGGACATACTCTATTTCTTTCTTTTACTTACTTTTTTTGCAAGCATTTCTGCTTTTATCGCCCGACGCTTCTTCGTTTTGTGTGGACGTTTCGCTGTATTCTTTCTTGGGCTCAGTGCAATTATTCGTGTCATGTTATGAGTATATCTTAATTTAAATTTATAGCCAATTTTTTACTTGGAATAAGGTGCTTAATTGCTCACCAATGGTACCAAGAGTTACCCTAGGAGCACTTCAAGGTTCGACCTTGAAGGAAAGCCATTGTCTATCTTCGCGACCAAGAATTTCGAAACTTACAGTTTCAGTGCAGGTTGTATGAAATTTTAAAACAAAATTTTGACAACCTTTTGACCTAGTTTTCAAGAAGTGAAGCGACTATGAAAATGGAAATACTCCTGCGGTGCGAATCTTGACGAAAGCCGTCCCACGGCTTTCTGTCGCGGAGCAAATGAAAAGACGCCCGAAGGCGTCTTTTCATTTGCTCCGCGACCAAGATTCGAACTTGGAACCAACTCCTTACACATTATCCTTAAGTTTCCTAAAGGGGTGGACTATATCATCATCCGTCGTTTTCACGCTGAGGATGGAAAGCGCTTCGACGAGTTTCCTCGGCTACTCCCGTAAGGGATAGTCTCTGAACCTTCAAGGTGCCGTCTGCACCAAGCTTGGCTGCTGATTACCCTCGACTTTACGTTAGGGCTTCCAGCAATTCACTTTCTTATTCGACCTAAATTTCTTTAGGAAGCTGCAATGGAACTCAAATGAGTTTTTGTGTTCACAGGGAGCTGCTCTACCGTTGAGCTATCGCGGAATGTTTTTTGCGAAAATCGCAATTGTGAACGAACATGTCTTTAATCCTGAAGACCACGCTATTGTACCGCAAAATGGTCGATATTCAATGCGTGGTAGTATAAAGGTATGAGAAGTGCCTATTCGCTAGAGTGGGTATGTTAGAATTATAGAAGGAGCGTTGGAAATCTTCGCTCTGTTGATACACATTATTAGCTCACGATACTTATGCTTACACTTTACGTAAAAACAGGATGTCCATTTTGCGCGATGGTTCTTCGTGCTCTCGACGAGCTGGAGCTCGACTATAAGGAAAAAAATATTGCAGACCAAGAAGTGGCGGAGGAGCTCATAGAGCGTGGTGGTAAGCGTCAAGTGCCGTATCTTATAGATACGGACGCAGAGGTGGAGATGTATGAGTCGGCGGATATTGTCGCTCACCTCAACCAACGATACGAAAAGGAAACATAATACAGTCAGGAAAGAGTAGTTATTCGCATAAGGATAATACACATGTCATTTCCACACATTCAAATCAAGACAACGAACTACGAACTTACCGAAGCGACACGAGAGATTCTAGAAAAACGGCTTGCAACTCTTGAGCGACTTTTGCCGAAAGACGAAGCTACTACTATATGTGAGGTTGAACTCTCTAAGATTACGGAACACCATCACGCGGGAAAGATCTATCGTGTAGAGGTAAATCTCAGTTTCGGTGGGAAACTCATTCGTGCTGAAGCAACAGAAGAAACTATAGAGAGTGCTATTGATCAAGTAAAAGGACAGCTCAAGACGGAGTTGCGGAAAATGAATGACAAAGGAGAGAGTCTTTTCAGAAGAGGTGCGCGACGCGCAAAAGAGATGCTTCGGTTTGGGAGATACTAGTAGTGCTAGGCTGGCGTGTAGGTGCGGAGAAAATCTTCGTAGAGCATTTCTTTTTTTCCTTCGGGGATGACAGAGAGTATTGAAAGGATGCCGTCTTTAAAGAGAGCATCAGTTATTTTGATACGTGTTTGTACGCCCTGTTTTTCAACAAAAAAGAAGGTACCAGGCCAGCCTTCAAGTGCGCGAATTTTTAAGAAATTTTGGTAGGGGTCATCTTGTAAATCAAGGTGTCCCATTTCTTTTTCGATCTTCTTGGAGAACGTCGCTTGGCTCGCATCCTGTTCTTCAGGAGTTATTTCTCCTTTGACCCATAGAGGTATGACTTCGGCGAGGAGTTCACCGCCTTCTTTTGCAAGAAGCTGTTCAAATACCTGCGCGCGTGGTGGCCATTCTTCGGGTGTGACGCGCGCTTGGGCAACAATAGGTCCCGAGTCCATACCTTCATCTAAGAGCATAATGGTGACACCTGTCGCATCCTGTGCATCTTCTAAAATAGCTGAACGTATCGGACTTGCTCCACGGTATTTTGGAAGAAGAGACGGATGCACATTGAGCGTGCCGTGGCGAGGAATAGCCAAGAGTTCTTTCGGAAGAATTTTTCCATAGGATGCAACAATAAAAAGATCCCATTCGCTGTTGTAGAGAATGTCACGCGCCAAATCTTCGGTAGCGGTGAGCCTTAGTGTGGCTGGCTGAAGGACTTCAATGTCATGCTCTTCTGCCCACACTTTTGTTTCGGGTGGAGTGAGGACAAGTCCTCGTCCTCGTGGTGCATCAGGCGTGGTCACGATAATAGAGGGCGCGATACCCGCCTTGGCAAGCTCTTCTAAGATAGCAACAGAAAAAGCTGGAGTACCGAAGTAGGCGATGCGAAGATGTTTCATAGTATTTTTTTCTTGAGCTTTTCTTTCTTTGCCATTCTTGCCGTCTTTTCTTCCACTCCTGTCCATACTTTCTCGGCGCGATCGACAAAGAGAATACCATCAAGATGGTCGATTTCGTGTTGAAAAATTTGTGCCAGTAAACCACTGCCCCCACGTTGGTAGACGATACCTTCTGCGTCATAGGCGCGGATGGTGGTCTGTGTAGATCGCGATACTGCACCATAGGTGTCAATAACCGAAAGGCATCCTTCTCCTACAATCTTTTTCTTCTTGGACATTTTCACAATTTCAGGATTGATGGCGACAAGGCTCGGCACCACTTCACCCTCTTTTCTATTAGGGTTCATGTCTTCAACAAGAAAAATGCGCAAAGGCACACCTATTTGTGGAGCTGCAATAGCGACACCCGCAAAACCAGCAACATTATATGAATGTAGTGCGGTACGCATATCTTTGAGCACCTTTTGTATTTTTGGTGACGTAATAAGGCCTATTGGCACAAGGTCTGCCGTTTGGTGTAATGCAGGATGTTGTTGTGGGACAAGTTTTGCCATGAAGTGGTGATCACATTATACGATACGATCGGGATTTATGGTGATACGCACTGAAGGGGGAAGTGTTTTAATTTTGGCTACTATGGTCAAATCAGGCCAGGCGTCCCTCGGAACCCGTATGAGTCCATAGTTGAGCAACCCCTCAGCGTCTGCGTGAGGAGCACTATACAGGGAAATGTGGGAGTCTTCAAACAGATCCTGTAGTTGTTTCTTCATCTCTCCGACCCCCTTGGTTTTTTCGCGCCACGCAAAGTGAATAAAAACAACAAATGGTGGATAGTGAAATGATTCGCGTATGGACAATTCTTGTGTGTAGAATGCGCCCACGGTGCCGTGACGAGCCCACTCAAAGACCTCATCGTCAGTACGTGTTTGTACATACACTGGCCCCATTGTTTTTTCACGCAAAAGCATGAGAATGTTAAAAGATTCTTCCTGTTGTCGCCATGAGGGAATAGCGCGCAATGAGTCTTGGCTTATAACCGCACTTACATCAACATGGTCTTTGAGGTAGGGGAGCGCGAGCGCAGTGCCAATGAGAATAGCGCCTGGTGTGGTATAGAATTTTTTGCGAAGCGCGGATGCTTTTTTATGGGTTCCTGCTGTTTGGTAATCAAAAAGAATGACAGTCTCTCCAGGATATTTTTTTTCAACTTCATCATAGACTTGTTGGACGCCGATACCACGCTCGCGTAAGCGCCAGCTTCCACACGAAGGGCAAAGGTCATATGCAGGAATGCGATACCCAGAGACAGTGCTCACAAATGTCCTCACTTCGACGGTGTTTTTTATCGTGCGAATAAGTGAAAGAGGTGCGCCACTCTCAGGGTCCCGCACAATATGCCCGCAGTCAATGCATGCGATGAGAGGCGAGAGCCCTCTGCGCGCAGAAAAAAGAAAGACACGTTTTTTTTGTTTTAACGCAAGATCAATGGCGTGCGTAAGTTTTGTAGAAAGTAAACTAAAAGGAGTATCTTTTTCGAGTTCGTGATCTTGGGTAATGACCGAGAGTGTCCCCGGGACTTCGAGTCGCTTGGGTGTATCTATAAAGGGAAGAGCCTCTTCTGTTTCTAGTAGATACATTTCTTCGGTGCGGATGATGGTGTCTGCATAGATGAACACACAAGAGCGCAGACGTGCGTAGGTCTGGAGCGTGAGACGGTATTCGAGATAGGGGCGTATTTTCCCCACGTACCCAGAAGACCGCGAGTGCTCGAGCACAAAGGTACCGATATCTGCGCGTTCAAGAAGTGCGTGTTGGGGAGTCGCGATGATCAAGAGCGGATGCATGGTATGCGCGATGGTATCGTAGGCACGCGTGAGTTCTTTGAGAGAGAGGTCGCTGTAGAGGAGAACGGTGTACGCTTCAATGCCTTTTCCAAGGGCGTCTTTAAATTGGAGTGAGTGCTCGACGGTCGGCGCTACAAAGACCATTGATTTTTTAGCAGCAAAGGATTCTCGTACCATGCGTCCGTATTCGTTGAAACGGTCGCGCTTTGAGGTTATAAAGATGCGTGGCTTGGTGTCATATGAAGAGAGTGCTTCTGCTTCGGTATGTATGGTTGAGAGAGGGACAGTGCCTTCGCGCATTTCCTTGGGGAGCATGGCAAAAAGTACGGCGTTCAGTGTAGTGGCGTGAAAGTTTGCAGCTTTTTCTGCGGTTTCTATAAAGGCAGTTGAAAGTTTGACGGTCGGTTCTTGAGTAGGGAGCTTGCGCAGAGAAAAGGTTGCAGCGCGCAACGCCGTCTTCATGGTAAATGCGTCAGTCACTGCTGTCACTATGGCGGGTATGGTGCGCTTTTGCACCGGGATTTCAAGAAGTGTCCCACGTTCGTATTTTGTGTGTGAAAAATACGAAAGCGTCTCTGGAATAACACCTCGACCGATAGGAATGACTTCGATAATATACATCGCACTCAGTGTACCAGATGCTCACTTTTAGCTACTGTGTGTATGATGTGGTACTTTATGTATGCTAAGCTAGTGGCTATATATGACAACATCTTTTAAGGTTATAGGCTTGGCAGGAGCTCGTGCCCTTGATGGAGAAATTGCTGTTTCTGGCTCAAAGAATGCAGTTCTTCCTGCTCTCGCTGCGTCTGTAATGATCGAAGGCGAACTCACACTCCTTAACGTTCCGGGCATTGAAGATGTTTTGCGTATGAGCGAGTTGCTTGTGGGTCTTGGAGCAGAAGTCACGCGCGAAGGGACGACACTTCGGGTGAATAGAGGGCATACCGACGCTTCACTTTTAAATCCGGATATTGCAAGGCGTCTTCGAGCCTCGGTATTTTTAATGGGACCACTTCTTGCACGTTGCGGTGCTGTGGTATTACCGCATCCAGGAGGGGATGTGATTGGTGCTCGACCTATAGATCTTTTTATTTCCGGTTTTAAAAAAATGGGTGTGCATGTTGTTGAGGAAGACAATCTCTATCGAATGAGCATCGACGGACGACTCAAGAGTGCAGATATCTTTTTCCCATTCGTAAGTGTTGGCGCCACTGAAACACTCATGATGGCAGCAACGCTGGCGGAAGGCACCACCATTCTTCGCAATTCTGCGATGGAGCCCGAGGTGGTGTTTTTAGCAGAGATGTTATCTAAGTGCGGTGCAAAAATATCGGGTATCGGCACATCGGTCCTTTCAATTGAAGGAGTACCTGCTCTTCATGCGCCGGAAGAACCAGTTGCTATTATTCCTGATCGCATCGAAGCGGGAACATACTTAATACTCGGTGCGCTCGCAGCGAAAACGCTCGTTATTAATCATTGCACACCCGCACATATGGAAGCCCCGATCGAACTGTTGCGAAGTGCTGGAGTGATCATTGAAGAAGAAGCCAATCGTCTCGTGGTTAAGGGGCCACAGCAACTCAAGGCATGCAATGTGCGCACACATGAATATCCTGGTTTCGCGACAGACTTGCAGGCACCAATGACTGTACTTTTGACTCAAGCACAGGGAGAAGCTGTGGTATTTGAAACAATTTTTGAAGGCCGTCTTAATTATGTACAAGACCTTATTCAGATGGGTGCTGACATAACCCAAGTGGGAAATCATCGTGTCATTGTGAAAGGTCCACGTCGTCTACGCGGACGAGAGCTCGAAGGCCCAGATATTCGGGCAGGACTTGCGTATGTGCTTGCTGCTTTGGTAGCTGAAGGAGATTCGATTGTGCATAATGCATATCACATTGATAGGGGGTATGAACGGGTAGAAGAGAAACTCCGTTCTCTTGGGGCGCAGATTGAACGCGTAGAACTCTAGAAGATGCGAAGAGACTCAAAAAAAGGTACCATAAGGGTTCAATGTTTAGCTTTTCACCGAAAGTCGGTATAGACCTTGGAACGACCAATGTCTTAGTTTTTATTCCAGGGAAGGGGATAGTCCTTAACGAGCCATCAGTGGTGGCGATTTCGGATGATAAAAAAATTCTTGCAGTAGGTGCTGAGGCAAAAGAAATGGTGGGAAGAACGCCCGATAATATTCGTGCGTACCGTCCGATGAAAGATGGAGTTATTGCAGACTACCAGTTAACAGAAGTGATGCTCCGCTATTTTATTAAAAAGGCACTCGGCCCGTATAACTTTTTCAAGCCTGACGTAATGATCTCGGTACCAGCAGGCGCATCTTCAACTGAAAAGCGTGCAGTCGTCGAAGCAGCGCTCAATGTCGGCGCGCGCAATGCGTACGTGGTGAAAGAACCTATTCTCGCTGCCATTGGTGCGGGTGTACCCATCTACGAACCACGAGGACATATGATTGTTGATGTTGGTGGTGGGACTATCGATGTCGCCGTTATTTCTCTCGGGGGAATTGTCGCGGCAAACTCAGTGAAGTGTGCAGGCAACCACATCGATTACGCCATCATGGATTATATAAAAAAAAGTGCCAACCTTTCTATCGGAGAAAAGACCGCAGAAGAAGTCAAGATCAATATTGGCTCAGCACTTCCTTTGGACGAAGAGCTTGTGATGGCAGTGAAGGGTCGAGACCTTCTCACTGGGCTACCGCGCACGGTTGAAATTAAGACCAATGAGATTGTGCGCGCAATCTCTCGTGAGCTCCGCGACATGATTCGTGCTATCAAAGACGTCTTTCAAGAGACGCCACCAGAGCTTGCATCCGACATCATTGACCGCGGTATTATTATGACGGGAGGTACTTCGCAGTTGCGCAATTTTCCTGAACTCGTCCGTCGTCGTACGGGAGTGAAAGCAATCCTTGCAGATAATCCACTCTACTGTGTGGCAAAGGGCACCGGTATCGCTCTTGAACACTTGGATACGTATAAGAGGAGTATTGTTTCAAAGCGGTAGACTCCATTATGTAAGCCGGCGCCTACGGCGCCGGCCATGTGCATTTCTGTGGACGGAGCGTAGTAGTCTAAAGATAAAAGCGCGGTAGGATAGAGGGATGAGGGAGCAATTTGCAAAAAAGCCTTTTAATTCTCCTGAAGAAGAGATTGCGTATTTGCGTGAGCGTATTGCAGAGCGTGAGCGGGAGCTCCATGCTCGAGGAGATACTCTCGACAACGTCGACTACCACACCTTAGCAAAAGACGAACTTCGTGAATACGCAATACATGCGCCAGAGGCGGTGCTTCCAAAAGGACGAAGACTTGACCCGGGTATGCGTGCAGGTATTGCAGGGCGTATTGAAACATCGCTCAACGTTGTAGAGGAGGTGATACATGTTGCAGAAGAACACGGTATCAGAAATGTGCTCTCTGCTATTGAAAAAATAACCGATAGTTTTCGAGTGGACGTGGTGCACGACGCACTTGTCGCACACCTTCGTGTAGGTAAAAAAATTGCTGACTTTAAAGAAGGTGCTCCTGCGTGGAATGTTCTTCACATGACGCTTTTTAGCGTGTCTCTACCAGAAATTTCGCGCAATGACGAAAAAGAGCAGGATCTTGAGACGGCTGTGTCTGCTATGGAGCAGCTCTATGCAGGTCTCGGCGCACTCGCGCGTCACGAGGGTCGCGAACCGTTACATTTCACCATTGAAATAGCTGTCTCTGACAACAGCGACGCCATTATTTTCTATATCGCAGTGCCAACCATCTACATTGACCTGTTTGAAAAACAACTCCTATCGCTCTATCCGCACGCTGTTATCACAGAAGAAAAAAATGATTACAATATTTTTGTGGAAGGTCGCACGTCCCTGGTGTCAGTAGCAACCCTTGAAAAACATGCGATCTATCCTATACGTATGTACGACAGTTTTAGTCATGATCCGCTCAAGGTACTTCTCAATGCATTTTCAAAAATAGAACGTGAAGGGGGAGGGGCATCACTTCAGTTTTTAGTGCGACCACGAATAAATGCGTATCAGCATACGTATGAAGAAATTATCAAAAAAGTAGAGAAGGGTGTTTCCGTAAAAAAAGCTATAGATCTCTCTACGACATTTGGAGAGATCAAGCATTTTATTAAAGATGAGTTTTTTACATCAAAGAAAAAAGATGACAATGAGCGAGATAGGACAGTTTCGCAAGATCTCGTAGAGTTGTTTAAAAATAAAATTGAGCGTCCCATCTATGACGTTGTGGTGCGTATTGCGGTCTCTGCGCAAGACGCACAGCGTGCGCATCATATTTTGACGGAGATACAAGCGGGGTTTGATCAGTTTCAAAATACACAAGGCAATCGCTTCACCTTTAAGGATCTTTCAGGTTCGGCTTTGAAAGAAGAGCTTAGAGGTTTTTCATTTCGCGAAATGACTCAGAAATATATACTTCCACTATCACTACAAGAATTGGCAACCATGGTTCATATTTCAAAAGGTAGCGCGTCGCTCTCGCCACAGTTCAAGCAGACTCAAGCAGTCTCTTCTCCTGCCCCCATTGACATCCCGCGCGAAGGGACGTTGTTGGGTACCAATCGGTACCGCAATGTCGAGACCAATATCTTTATTACACCCGAAGATCGCCTGAGACACTTCTATATCATCGGACAAACAGGTACAGGAAAGACGACATTGATGAAAAATATGTTGATGCAAGATATTAGAGATGGCGCAGGTGTCTGTATGATTGATCCACACGGTACGGATGTGTACGACGTACTTGCCTCTATTCCGCCCGAGCGCGAAAAGGATTTGATTTACTTTGATCCTTCGCACCTAGAGGATGTTATTGGACTCAATATTCTTGAGTATGACCCCGCACGTCCCGAGCAGAAGACCTTTGTGGTCAATGAGCTCTTTTCTATTTTTCAAAAACTCTATGGCGCCGTCCCCGAGTCAATGGGGCCGATGTTTGAGCAGTACTTTAGAAATGCCACGTTGCTTGTCCTTGAGGATCCTGAGAGTGGCTCTACGCTCCTCGATGTCTCTCGTGTGATGGTAGACGCTGAGTATCGTAGACTTAAACTCTCGCGTGCGACGAATCCTGTTGTGGTGCAGTTTTGGCGAGAGATTGCGACTAAGGCTGGTGGGGACGCTGCGCTTGAAAATATCGTGCCATACATTACCTCCAAGTTCGATGTCTTTACGGCAAACGATTACATGCGTCCAATCATTGGACAACAGACATCCTCTTTCAATTTTAGGAATATCATGGATGAGAAGAAGATCTTGTTGGTGAACTTGGCGAAAGGTCGTCTCGGGGAAATTAACGCCAATCTCATCGGTATGATTTTGGTGGGAAAAATACTGATGGCAGCGCTCTCACGCTCTGATTCTCCTGGAAGAGTCTTCCCTCCGTTTTATCTCCACATTGATGAGTTCCAAAATATTACGACGAATTCTATCGCGTCCATTTTGTCTGAAGCGCGGAAATACAAACTTGGGCTCACGATTGCGCACCAGTATATTCAGCAAATTGAAGAAAAAATTAAAGATGCAGTTTTTGGAAATGTGGGGTCGATGGCAGTATTTCGTGTGGGTATTGAAGATGCTGTCTATTTAGAAAATCAATTTGCCCCCGTGTTCACTAAAAATGATCTTCTTTATATTCCTAATCATCATGCGTATGTGAAAGTGCTTGCGGACGGTACACCCACAAAACCTTTTGATATCGTGACAAAAGCTCCGCCAGAAGGAAACCCAGCACGCGCAGAAGAGCTTATAGCAGCCTCGTACGCACGATACGGGCGCCCGCGCGCAGACATTGAAGCGGAGATATCTGCGCGTTATCAACGGAATGACCGGCTCTGATCTGGCACTAGATGGTATAGTGTAATTACATGCAAACTCTTTCTCCTGCTATGCCACGAGCTCTTTTACTGCAAACAACACCCTTGAGTGGTTTTGATATTTCAACCTCAATGGGACGTGCTCATTTTCTTGTTGCGCTCAAAGAAAAACGAGCTTCATTTTCAAAAGAAGATATTGAGGCATACAACACATTACGCGACGAGATGATGCTTTTTGCGCGAAATGTGGGCTCTCTTGAAGTCCTCCAACAACACGCCGAGCGATTTAGCGTATTTTTGGTATCGCAAGAAACAAAGATTGTTGAGAAAGTAGTAGTTGCTGAAATGCCTGCAGAATCTCCGATTGTGGTAGAAAAAGCTGTCCTCCTTGCACCAGTACCAACTCCTGTGGCTATGAAGCCAAGCACGATACGTCGAGGGCCTGATATCGTGATGCCAGAAAAAAGTGCGGTACACACAGCGCCCGTTCTTGAAGCGACACCAGTAGGTGCTCCAAAGGAAATAATCGCACCTTTGGCAGAAAAAGTGGCGCCCGTGCCAGAAAAAAAGCAGGGAACTACACGCGAAGAACTACAAAAGAGGGTTTTCAATATCAATACAGGACTAAATGAATTTGCACACGGCAAAGCGTTTCAGTGGTTGAGTAACCCAGATACAAAATATCGAGAATATATGAATGAGCTGATCGCATTGCGGTGGCATCTCACAAACGTTTCTATGGAAGAGCAAGAACTTACAGGCCTAGTTGCCTCTACGGAAAGGCTTGAAATTTTGGCAGACGCTGTTCGGGTCGCTGTTGGTGGAGAGAAAAAAACAGAAGAGGTAGTTTCAGAGGTCAGCGTACCAGAGATCTCAAAAAAAGAAGAAACGCTTCATGCGGTGGTGATGCCTCAGACTCCAGCCCAAACGGTGAAAGTGAAAGTAGAAACAGAAGAACCGCGTCAGATTGAAAATCTTGCAGAGGCACTTTCCTTGGGAGAAAATGAGGTTGTAGAAAGTGTTACGGAAATGCCAGAGGAAAAGGTTCCATGGGTTTCAAAAGAAGAAGTACTCGAAAACACAGGTGCTCAAATAGAGACTGCACCCGCGGAGCAGGGTGGGGAGCAAGAAGTTGTTGAAGAACAGCTAGCTACAGCACCACACACAGAGACACTCCATACACCACATATAGACACCGCGCTTAATAATCTCTTAACACAATGGCTTGGAACAACGGGATTTTTGGGATTTGGAGATTCTGGGGTGAAGCACCACGACTGGATCTTGATGAAAGATCTCTTTTTGGAAGATGTGCTCGTTGATACAGGGGTTATTCCTCCGGGAATGAAGCCTGATGTCTATAAAAATCTGACCGACAACGTGCGGGCGTGGTCTACTAAATATGGCCTCCACAACGAAAGCCCCACTGAAACAGTTGAAAACTTCTTGCGCCGTGTCGTGCGGGCAAGCATTGTGAGCACTTCATAATAATCTGTATAATGTCCTCATGGCAGAACATCATGCATATTTGGTTATTGGTGGAAAAAAAGAAGGTGTTGCACATGCACGCACGCTCTTTCCTTTTTCCCCAGAGTATATGGGTCAAAATCCTGATGTACAGATTTTAGAATATGCCACCGTGGGCATAGACGATGCTCGTCTCTTGGGACGCTGGGCAAGTCAGCAACCAGTACAAGAAGAAAAACGCCTGTTTATTATCGTGTGTGAGCATATTACACACGAGACACAAAATGCACTCCTGAAGCTTTTTGAGGATCCTCCTAAAACCAGTGCGTTTATAGTGTGTATTCCACAGAAGGAACGCCTTATTCCCACACTTCTGTCACGATTGTATGCACTTTACACTGAGGCAGTTCCTGTAGACCAGCGCCTCGCGCACACTTTTTTAGCACAGACGGCGGGCGAACGATTAGAAGAAATAGCGCGCCGTACTAAAGAGAAAGACGCTGTGTGGGGAAATAACCTCCTCTCTTCGCTCGAGGAGGTGCTGTACGATATGCAGGCACAGGAATCCTTGCGGAGTATCCTCTTCGCTCATAGGTACCTAGACCGCCGTGGATCATCACACAAAATGCTTTTAGATCACGTCGCGCTCTCTCTGCCCACTTTAACTTAACCTTAATACGTATATAATTACTATGGAACTTGGAACAAGAGCAATAAGCAGATACTGCGCACCGGCAGATGAAGCTACAGGATGTAATCAATGTGACTTATCTGCTCAAGAGCAGTGCAATCAGACATTTTATTTGAAGCAACAAAATGAAATACTGAAAGCAGAGCCCAAAACCCAAAGCGATCTTTCTGTTCCAACAAGCACAGTACCTGTTGTATGTGCAGAAACTTTGCTGACACAATCCCACACTAATGATTTAAGCCCTATCTTGCTTCCCGTCTCCTTTTTTGCTAGCGGAATTATTTTAGGTCTTGCGATTTGCATAATTGTTTTGAAATTAACGAAACGCTTATGAAATTCATATTACTCACACAAAACGCACCAAAAGAAGAAACTCAAATTGGTGAGCTAAAAATCTCGCCCAACAAGAGAGTCAAAATTATAACTGAAAGTATGACTATGTACTGGGACTCAATGAATGTTGAGGTTTCAGTGACCGATTGGAGTGTGGTAAATGAATGGGTGACATTTCATAATATTATATTTAATGATTCTATATCACTTGAGTGGTACGAGAGTGAAAATTTCAATTCTGATAAATTAATTAGCGATGGTGAATGTGTCGATTTGGTTGATTACTCCGACATCTCTAAAAAAGTTTACTTTCTTGAAGTGTACCCTAGTGTCATACGTTATGAAGACTTATACAATAAATACATTGGTCAATCAAAAGAAAATAAAGCGTTAGTAAAAAACTATTTTAATAGTTTTGGAGACAAAAGAGTCGTATTCACGGAAAGAAAAATAAGGGACGATAACTTTTTGCGCATCTTAGTTTTATTTTCTATCATTGAATCAATAATAGGCGATTCGCCTTACTGTCCTAAAAAGATAAGTTGTTGTGTTCATGGTAAAATTTATCCCCATAAGACTATGTCTTCCAAAGATTGGATTAAAAGCCGTCTTAGTGAGATCATCAAGAACAAGGAAAAGGCTGATGCTTATTCTGTAGTAGTTTTGGAAGTTAGAGAAAAAATACGTCACAAAACAGTTCATAAAGGAGCCATTTCAGAAGCGCAACATATTCCACAAGCCGAGGGAGAAATTACATGGGATTGGGTTAAAACAACTGAAGAATGGAGCACCAACTCGACTGCTTTAGAAAACTTACAAATCCAAATGAATGACATAGCAAGAAGCTTGTTGCTGAACCGAATATTTGATTTAACTATGTTTCCAGCTTTACGACCATTACATTCTGTTAGGATAAGTTCTAAGGTTGGTTAAAGGTGGACATATTACACACCAGTTGAAGCAGTCAGTGGATTTGCGAATCAACGCCCAAACTATCAAAAAGCATATTACTCAAATAATGCAAAAACCTGGCGGTTAGCCAGGTTTTGCGGACTGTAAACCCGAATACCTCGTGCAGGTACATACACTATACCTGATACTAGTTTAGAAGTAAGAACCTCATACGGGTAGCATCTCCTTGCGTCAAAACAAAACTGTCGTTATCATAGAGGTGTTCATGACATATATATTTACATCCTTTGATACCAGGCGCACGGAAATTGTGGGGTGGCTTACGCGCGAATTTGCAACAGTTCGCACAGGGCGCGCAACGCCTACCTTGCTTGATATGGTGCAGGTGGAGTCGTATGGTACGCGCGTGCCCATTGTGCAGGTGGGCTCAGTAGGAAACGAAGACGCACGCACGCTTCGCGTGACCTTGTGGGACAAGAAACAGATCAAGGATGTCGAACGCGCTATTACGGAAGCAAATCTCGGCGTCTCGGTGATGTCTGATGATAACGGGATTCGTGTGATATTTCCAGAATTGACCAGCGAGCGAAGAGTGCAACTTTTGCGTCTTGCAAAAGCAAAATTTGAAGAAGCACGAGTGACATTACGAAAAGCGCGCGATGAGGCCATGAAAGACGTAGACGTAAAAGAGCGCGAAGGAGGGATGGGTGAAGATGAAAAGTTTCGTGTCAAAGAGGAGGTACAAAAGCGCATTGACGCCACCAATACCGTCTTTGACCAGATGCTTGCACGTAAAGAGACGGAAATTCAAGGATAATATATGCACATACTTATTTTTATAGCGGTGCTTTTTGTGTTGATTCTGGTGCACGAACTGGGACATTTTTTTGTTGCAAAAAAAGCAAAGATGCGTGTGGACGAATTTGGCATTGGATTTCCACCACGACTATTTAGTTTTAAAAAAGGGGAGACGCTCTACAGTCTGAATGCCATTCCCTTGGGTGGTTTTGTAAAAATTTATGGAGAGGATTCTGATGGCGCAGAAAAGGACGCAGACAGTGCGCGCGCTTTTAATAATCGACCGTTATTGGCGCAGGCACTGGTGTTGGTCGCGGGAGTGACCGCCAATATTCTCCTTGCGTGGCTTCTATTTTCTATTGTTTTTGCAGTGGGGATGAAAACTTCAGTAACAGAAGAGGATGCAACGGCGCAAGCACAACTCATGGTGCTCTCGGTCATGCCCGGGAGCCCTGCTGATAGTGCAGGTGTCGAACCGGGTGATGTGATAGCACACGTGAGTAATGAAAGCGGGCGTCTTGTCGAAAAACTCTATCCGAGCACCGTTTCTTCTTTTGTTGAGGAAAATGGAGCGGTCTCTGTGAGAGTAAACGCAAAGGGTGTTGAAAAAAGGTATGAACTTGTCTCTGAGTCAGGGCTGGTAGCTGAAGAACCAGAGAGGAGAGTTGTGGGAATCACGATGGGGCTTATTGAAGAAATTTCAAGACCAATCCACATCGCGGTGTATGACGCGGGAATCCATACGCTTTTGAGCATCAAGGCTATAACGGTCGGTATTGCGACACTGCTCGTTGACACTGTACTTATGCGTGCGGACTTCTCACAAATTGCAGGTCCAGTGGGTATTGCCGGCTTGGTAGGAGACGCCGCATCTTTAGGTCTCACCTCGCTCCTTGTTTTTACGGCCTTTATCTCTCTCAATCTTGCCGTCATCAATATGCTTCCCTTTCCAGCGCTCGATGGAGGACGTCTTCTCTTTGTAGCCATCGAAGCAGTCACAGGACGTCCCGTTCCAGCGCGCATCGCACAATACACAAATGCCGTAGGGTTCTTCCTCCTCATTCTTCTGATGGTCCTGGTGACGTACAATGATATTCTACGCATCATGAAGTAGCATTTTCTTTTTTAAAAAGAGTGGACTTGATGAAATATAGCATGAAAAAGGACAATCAAATTGGCGAAATTATAATCTATGAAGGCGACAATGGTCAGCCGAGGATTGAGGTGCGGCTGCAGGATGAGACCGTCTGGCTCACGCAAGCACGGCTTGTTGAGCTGTTTGATTCAAGTAAGTCAAATATAAGCGAGCATATCACAAATATTTTTACCGAGGGGGAATTAGAGGAAACGGCAGTTGTTCGGAATTTCCGAACAACTGCAGCTGACGGAAAATCCTATGAGATGCAACACTATAATCTCGATATGATCATATCTCTTGGATATCGTGTGAAATCACAAATTGCGACACACTTTCGCCAATGGGCGACGGCACGACTTCGTGAATATCTTGTTCAGGGCTTCACTATGAACGATGAATTTTTGAAAAATAATGGAGGCGGAGTGTACTTTAAAAAACTGTTGGCTCGTATTCGTGATATTCGTTCCAGCGAAAAGATGTTATATAGGCAGGTTCTTGATCTCTATGCAACGAGCACGGACTATGATCCTAAATCATTACACTCAATCAAGTTTTTTAAAATTGTGCAAAATAAATTACATTACGCGACGCATAAACAAACAGCCGCGGAAGTTATTTACAGCCGTGTTGATAGTAAAAAAGAGTTTATGGGCCTGACGGTTTTTGCAGGTGATTTGCCTGTATTGGAGGAAGTACGGATAGCAAAAAATTATCTGACTGCCGAAGAACTGGAAAAGTTGAATCGACTTGTCTCAGCTTATTTTGAATTAGCAGAGTTGCGTGCTATGAATCGACAAGCAATGAATATGGGAAACCATATCAAGGCTCTTGATAGCTTGCTCAGTGATTATGGTGAAGGAGTTTTAGTCGGTTCAGGCAAAATGAGCCACGAAAAAGCAATGGAGAGAGCGGAAAAAGAATACCGTAAATATCAAGTAAACACTTTATCGCCAGTTGAAAAAGAATATCTGGAAAACATAAAGACGCTTGAAAAAAAGGTTGAGAAAAAAACAAAATCATAATTTATGCCTCTGACGGCGGGAAAAGAGAGATTGCTGTTATTGAATCAATACTCAGAGGTTACCCAATAGGCTTGATTTGGCGGAAGCGGTTTTTTTGACCACACATACCTTTGCCTATACAATGGTGCTCTATGAGACAATCAAAACTTTTTACAAAAACACGAAAGGAGGCTCCAAAGGATGAGGTTTCAAAAAATGCGCAATTGCTGTTGCGTGCGGGGTATATTCATAAAGAAATGGCAGGCTCGTATTCCTATTTACCACTGGGTCGTCGTGTATTAGAAAAGATTGAAAACATCGTCCGTGAGGAGATGGATGCGCTCGGTGGTCAGGAAGTGCGTATGGCAACACTCCATCCAAGTGAGCCGTGGAAACAGACGGGTGCGTGGGATAAGGTAGATGTGCTCTTTAAAATTTTGAGTCGCACTGAAAAAGAATATGTGGTCGGATCAAGTGAGGAGGAGATTGTGACACCCATTGCGCAAGAATATATCACCTCCTATAAAGACCTTCCGGTCGCGATCTATCAAATCGGACAAAAGTATCGTGATGAATTGCGGGCAAAAAGTGGCATCATGCGTGGGCGTGAGTTCACCATGAAAGACATGTATTCCTTTCATGAGACACAAGAAGATTTTGATGCATTTTATGCGCGCGCAAAAGAGGCATATCTGCGGGTATATACACGTTGTGGGCTTGTTGCAAAAGCGACAGAAGCATCAGGAGGAAGCTTTACTGAAAAAATCTCATACGAGTTTATCGTACTCACCGATGCTGGTGAGGATGACATTTTGTATTGCACGCAGTGTCCCTACTGTGTAAATGTGGAAATTTCAGAGCAAAAAGAAGGGGATACGTGTACGCGCTGTACCGGGGGCACTCTCTCGCGCGCGACTGGGTCAGAGGTAGGGAATATTTTTGATCTGGGAACAAAATACACCAAAGACTTTAATTTTACCTACAAGGATAAAAATGGCGAGAATCAGTTTCCACTCATGGGATGCTTTGGTATCGGCATCACGCGCCTCATGGGTGTTGCCGTAGAGGCAATGAGTGACGAAAAGGGCATTGTGTGGCCAGAATCCATCGCTCCGTTTTCAGTGCATTTGGTCGGTATTGCGGGGGGCGACACCGAGACGCAGGATTTTATTGAGGGTGTCTACGCTTCACTCAAAGACCGAGGGATTGAGGTCTTGTATGACGATCGCGATGCGCGTGCGGGAGAAAAATTTGCTGATAGTGATCTCTTGGGTATGCCCTTTCGTGTGGTGGTGAGCAAGAAGACTAAAGAAGAAGGTCGTTTTGAGGTCGTGATTCGAAAGACAGGAGAGGTACAGTTTCTTTCTGAGGAAGAACTCTATACCATGATAGAGTCGAGAAATATGCCATGAGTAGTATTCGCAGGCTCTTTGACCGTACCTTGGGGGCACTTTCGACAGATATTGGGATTGATCTGGGTACTGCAAATACTCTCGTCTACCAAAAGAATAAAGGCATTATCCTGAGTGAACCCACCTTTGTTGCGCTTAACACAAAGACTGGTCAGCTGGTGGCGGTAGGAAAAACCGCAAAAGCGATGCTTGGGCGTACACCAGCGCATATCAAGGTAGTACAACCTCTTATAGACGGTGTGATCTCTGATTTTGAAATGACAGAAGAGTTTCTTGCCTATCTCATTACGAAAGTACGCTCTGACTCACGGTCGCTCATTGGGCCACGCGTGCTTATTGGCGTTCCGTCAGGTATTACCAATGTCGAGATGCGCGCAGCGCGTGATGCTGTCAGAAATGCAGGTGCGCGCGAGGTGATGTTGGTGGAAGAGCCAATGGCTGCAGCGATAGGTGCGAAACTTCCCGTACACTTACCAGTCGGGAACATGGTTATTGATATTGGAGGCGGGACGACTGATATCGCTATTATTTCTTTGGGTGGGATTGTGGTTTCTCGCAATTTACATGTTGCCGGAGACAAATTTGATGAAGACGTTATCAACTACATCAAAGATCATTTTAAGGTGTTAGTAGGAGATAAAACTGCAGAAGATGTCAAGATACTGCTAGCCTCTGTCATGCGTCCTGAGGGATCACAGGAGACCGTGGTGCGAGGGCGTGACGTGGTGACCGGGTTACCGCGCGAGGTGGTTATCACAGGCGCAGATATACGCGAAGCAATTTCACATTCCATTGATGCTATTATTGAAGCAGTTCGTGATGTGTTGGAGCGCACTCCTCCGGAGGTGTTGGCAGACGTCATGCAACGGGGCATGTATCTTTCAGGTGGTGGAGCATTGATACCAGGAGTCGCAAATCTCCTTGAGGAGTTGCTCCAGGTGCCTGTGTTGGTGGTACCAGATCCGCTCACGGCAGTCGTGCGTGGAACAGGGATTATTTTAGAAAATCTTGATCGATATGAAGACGTACTTATAGATAATGAAAACGAATTTTCCGCAGCGTTTTAAGAAACAACAGTGGTTATTGCGCATTGTGGTGGTGTGTGGGATATTCGTCGCACTCTTTTTTTTCTCAAAGTTTTTTGGCGATGGGGTGAGTCGCGTGGTATCACCGCTGTACTCAGTGCGTGTATGGTTTACTCATTCACAATCAGTAATACCTACTTTTTTTAGAAGCCGTGTGGAGCTTTCTCGTGAGATTGATGAACTTCGTAGTAAGCTGGCAGAAACAACAGACTATACCGAGCGTCTCAGTGTTTTCCAAGCGGAAAATGCTCTCTTGCGTGGTTTGCAAATAGATATCCATTCTGACCGCATTATTGCTGATGTCATACTGCGTCCCAGTGAGACGCCCTATGACACCATACTCGTACACGCAGGTGCTACAGAGGGCGTGAAAGAAGGTTCCCTTGCCTACGCAGGGATTGCGGTAGTAGGGGTGGTTGGGCGTGTGTTTGAAAAAAGTGCGCTCGTGGTCTTGTTTTCTACCGCAGGTGTCGTGAGTCCGACGTATGTCTATGGTCCTAATGTATTTGCGCAAGCTGAGGGTATGGGCGGGGGGGTTCTTCGGGTGAGCGTCCCGCAAGGTATCAAGCTCTCCGTTGGTGATTCAATAGTAGTACCAGCAAAAGGGTCTGGTGTATATGGCGCCATTGAATACATTGAATCAGATGAATCTAAGCCCGAGCAGTATGCGTATGTGACACAGCGACCTTCAGTGCACGAGTTGCGGTTTATCTCCATTGATAAGGAGCCGTTACCAGACATATCGTATGATGACGCGCGCGCAAGCATTGCGCGCGCGTCAAACACACCCCTTACGCATCTTGCAGAGGAGATTACCGCTTCTTCATCTGTATCAACGACAACAACACAATCTGCAACATCAGAGTAGTATGCGACTCATTTTCTTTATAGGTCTATGCGTCGTCGGATTCGTTTTTTCGCCATGGGTCCTACTTCCTATAGCCCTTCTCTATGCATTTCGCTATACTGCCTATGAGCTCGTATTCCTAGGAATGATGCTGGACGTAAGTTTTGGTGTAGACACTCTCGGGTTGCCATTTCCATTCATCTATACCGTTCTTGCGCTTTTTTTGGTGTGTACCATGG
>Ga0105050_10003098_pt1 | contig 23341 bp, 11 predicted proteins | sample FRY01_FD_78088 | JGI IMG/M metagenome (GOLD analysis project Ga0105050, IMG submission 78088) | Freshwater microbial communities from Lake Fryxell liftoff mats and glacier meltwater in Antarctica - FRY-01 | ecosystem: Environmental > Aquatic > Freshwater > Ice > Glacier meltwater ...
AATGACTAATGACTAATGACTAATGACTAATGACTAATGACTAATGACTAATGACTAATGACTAATGACTAATGACTAATGACTAATGACTAATGACTAATGATGGATGATGGATGATGGATGATGGATGAGTATTGGCTCCTGATTATTCGCTAGGATCCGTGGCATCGGTGAACAAACGCAGTATCCGGCGAAGGATCAAGGCGTTTGGCAAGGGTTTATCGTTTGCGCAAGATGGACCTGTTCCTAGATTGTTCCTTAGGATCAAGTCCTTCCCAGCCCAACATCGACTTACGCCGAAGCATTCCTGAAAATTTTACATTTCATCCCGAATATGGGGAACAGGAATCGATGGACCCTTGGACTCGCAGCCAAACAACGGTTGTGTTTTCGGCGTCGGGATCGGCGTCTCGTTTTAGTTCAATGCGGGCGCCGTGCAATTGCAGGTCCGCAATCTTCGCCCTGCCCTGCCCTTGGACGATTTCCAATTGGGTCTGAGGCAAGTTCACAAATGCTGGTTGGAACAGGCAATGGATGTCCACTTGTTGCTGATTGTCTGACCAGTGGTGCCGCCAGAACCACTCGATTTGTTCCGCTTGAGACGGGTTCGAGGATTCAGGGTCCGTAGGTTCGACCAAGGTCCGAGTCATCTGCTGAAGCCAATTGCCCTGCGATGCATCGTCATCCGCCTCCACATCCTCAAGATCATCGCCGTTGAAATCGTCTCCGTTGAAATCGTCTCCGTTGAAATCGTCTCCGTTGAAATCGTCGCCGGTGAAATCGTCGTCGTCCAGTTGGCCTGCGGTTGGTTGTTTCGCGACCAGGTTTCTTTCCAGGTCACCGCTGGTAATGTCACGATTCACAATGTCACGATTCACAATGTCACGATTCACAATGTCACGATTCACAATGTCACGATTCACAATGTCACGGTTTGCTTCGTCAGATAGGGTCCCAGGCACGTTTGTCTCTTGCAGTGTCGAGCCTGTGGGCAGCGTTGATGTGTGGGTTCCTAACGGGTCATGGATATCGCCAGCAACCGTCCCCGCCACTGCTTCGCTGGTGTCCAATGCTGCGCTGGCGGTTTCTGCTGGGGTGCCAAGTGCGGCAGGATTCTGGGCAGGGTTCTGGCCGGGATTCGCGACCGGGTTTGGCGAGTGGTTTTGCTTGCTGCTGGGCGACCGAGTGAAGGGGAAGGTCGATGGGGTTGCCCACAGCCAACGGCTAGTTTCCACCGTCGACAACACCAGAACCGTTGCGACAAACGCCCCGGGGCCTCCACAGAAGTACATGCACAATGCAAAGACAACGCAGGTGAGGGTCGCGATCAAGTGAGCCAGTTGGTTGTCGCTAATCGATAAGAAATTCGGACTGGTTTGGGTAGGCAGGCGAAAGCGAAATTGCAGATAGAAAGCGGTTAGGCACGTTGCGATTAGCACTGGCAGCCAGCCAAGACTGAGGGTCGGTGCGCCGGGGTTGGCCGACTGGAATTGGGGGCCGGTCAAATGGGTCAAAACCGACACCACTATCCACAAGAACAGCCAGACTACTGGGATCAGTGCCCAAAGCATAACGGGTTTGATAAAAGACGGTGAATTGCCGGGCATGGTGCTACTTGCGTAAGAGTGGTTCGTTTGTTTGGTGACTGTAGATGCGTGGCACCTTTGTGATTTATCAATGTGAACGTGTGAACGTGTGATCAATGTGATGCTATGCCAAGCCAAAAAGCCGCTTTAGTAGTAGCAGTAGCGAGAGGATAACCGGCAGTAGTAACAAACAGGCGGCGATAATTAGCAAAAGCGCGGGACCAATGCCAAAGATTTGCCTGGACGTAAAATCGTTCCAAATTGGATTCCAAAAGATCAACAAAATTCCTGCGGCGGCACACAACCAGGGCCCAAACGCCAAGGCGGATTCGCCGGTCATGACGTAGTTGAAAATGGCGTAGCCAATGGATAAAAACGGCGCTAATACGAAGACTAACAAGGCGAATTGCCAGCCAAAAGCGGCACCGATCATGAACATTAGGGTGACATCACCAAACCCGAGGGCCTCGTTTCCTACCGCCCAGCCGGCAAGAATTCTGACCAACCACGTTCCCAGTCCCGCAAGTGCCATCGAACAGGAGAGCGAAAAAAAGGACAGCCAGCGTGGGCCTGCTTCGTTCCATAACCACAGCGTTGCAATCATTGCCACGACCCAGATCGCGAACGTGATCTTGGTCACGGTGTGGATGCTTCGTTTTCTGGACGCAATCGTATTTGAACGCTTGCGAGTGGGTTGAAGCACGCTGGCGATGGCAAACTTGAGGGCTGCAGTCGGGCCGTAGCGAAGTGTCCAGAGGCTAGGAACCACCAAGCATGCCCAGAAGGTCCACGCGATCAAAACGGCCAAAAAGCCTAGTGGTTGGAGGTGCCAGGGTTCGACGTCTCGGGGCGAGAAAAAATTGTAGGGCGTGATGCTGTCCAGTTTGATACCATTGTAATTCAATTCGGGCAAACTTGCGTTGGGCCAGGCGACTAAAACTACAGCGGCAATGACAATGCCTGTCACCGTTACTTGGTCGGGGATCGTCTTTTCGTCCCAATCGATCACGGCACCAATCAGCATCAGCGTAAGCAGTAGCGAGTGGAAAACAAACCAGACCCAAATCGTAGTATTTTCACCGGCAAGTAAATTTAAGTGTTGGGCGTGCCCGGTCAGTCCACCACTTTGGTACCACCAATACAGGAGCGGCAGTCCGATCCCGCATAACAATTCAATGCACGTCGCTCGGAACCAGAACAATTGGCCTAACGCTGGAATAAATTCCAAATCTTCTGGACTGGCGCCTTCTACGGCTGATGGATAAAGGGACTTTCCGCTCAGGTTTCTTCGCGAAAACCAGGGCAGCACCGGAACGTAATCCCAGAACTTGGACAGCATCATTCGCGGCTTGCACGCAAAGGGACTGGGTGAAACTTCCACAAACCAGGCCCAGTCGTAAATCGCTCGGTTGACTTGAGTGCCCACCGCTAGGCCTACCACAGCCAGGACCACCAAAATCATGAGGAAGCCCATCATGATGATTTTTCCTCTTCCACCGCTGGGGGATTCGCTTGGAAACTTGGGTCAACCCGAGGTAGCCACCGCAAGATTTGTTCGGTTACGTTTTCAATGCCATTCAAAGTGGTGTCCAGTTTCAGATCGGCACATTGTTGATAGATGGGCATGCGCAGCGATAACATCTGCCGCATCTCTTCCAGCATTGAGGACTGTTGATCGGCTGGATCGGCAAGACTGGGTCGTTGCGCGACGGACAAAGGGTCGGCCGCGATTCGTTGAACTAAGACTTCCGGGGCAGCGACCATCAACACCACCAAGCCGGTTTCCTGGATTCGTTGCCGGTTTTCAGGTCGAAGAATTGCCCCGCCACCCAGCGAAATAACTTTCCGAATCACAGACTGCTGAGCCGATTCAGTGGACGGCAACTTCGCTTGGGCTACGTTGGTGGGACTGTTGCTTGCGGGAATTGGGTCAGTCCCGTTGGCTGTCTGGGCCGTGTTTGGCGCGGGCGGCTCTGGCGATGTCACTTTGATCAGTTGTTGAGATTCAATGTCGCGAAAACGGCCTTGCCCATGTTGTGCAAAAATGTCCGCGATCGATTTGCCAGTCGCTTCTTGGATCTGTTGATCCAAATCGATCCAGTCCCATTGCAGTTTGGCTGCCAATTGGCGACCCACGGAAGTTTTTCCGCAACCCCGAGGTCCGATCAGAAAGATGTGATTTTTTTGTGCGTCAAGCATTACAATTGGTGTCGATGGAAATGAGAGATATCTAACTTGTGATCGTTCAGGAGCCCCGTTTTCAATGCAGTCGCCAATTTTAGGGCGTGACCGAAGTTGTCCCAGGGTAGGCATATTTGGTCATATTTAGGTGGATTGGGCAACCTGACTTTCAGATTTCTTTCATTGTATCATGGGCCTAGCAAGGTTTGGAATTGCAGGAGAGGTGGCGGTTGATGGGTGACCGTTCGCTGCTGCGGTTTCGCTTTTGGGCAAGTTTGTGCGATTTGACCTGCGATTTGACCTGCTCGCGTTTTGTTTTCTGCTCGCCCGCGCGCTGTCTGTTTTCTGCTCGCCCGCGCGCTGTCTGTTTTCTGTTCGCCCGCGCGGGGTGTGCTTGGTTGGCTTGCGGGCGGTGTGTTTTGCGGTGTCCATGCAAGGGGTGGTTTTGTGTGATACTGTGGGTGGATTGGAATTTTCGCGGCTGGACATCGATCCACCCGGTGACCGATATTAATTGAGACAGGTTTGCGCATGCGAATATTGGTGGCCACCGATCAACCGTTTTGGACGCCAGATGGTGGCGCAAAGCAACGAATCGCTTGTTTGGTGGGTTCGCTGCTGAGTGATGGGCAAGCGGGAAAGCCGGCGATCGGGGGCGTGTTTTATTTAGGGCCAGTCGAGCATTTGTCGGCCCAAGGGAAAGCATTGGCAAGCGATTTTGGCGAGGTCTTTTCGCCGCTGATGGATGCGGCAGCCGACAAACGTTCCCCTTCGGGTGCAACTGGGCAGTCGATGCTGCGAACGGCCAACAACGTCCTGAAGGATTGGGCAGGGACGGCGTCGAAGTGGACTTTGGGAAAGAAATCAAAGGGTGCACAAGTGGGTGCCGCCGGGTCTTCGACGGTTCCCAACCAAGGGAATGCGTTGCGATTAAGTGACTACCGTTGGGATTGGGTTCTGCCGTATTTCAATCACTGCGTGCAACAGTTTCGTCCCGACGTCGTCTTGCTGGAATATGCGACGATGACTTATTTGATGGACGCGATCGATCCGGGTGACCGCAGTCGCATCGTTTGGGCTGTGGATACTCATGATTGCCTATCGCACCGGTGCCGGCAGTTTCAAGAATTGGGACAAACGCATTGGCTGGAAATATCCGAAGCCGAAGAATTGCAGGCGTTGTCCGGTGCGGACATTATCGTCGCCATTCAGGACCAGGAAGCGGCATGGTTTGGTCAACGTTTGCCCAGACAACAGGTCGTCGTGGCAGGCCATAGCCCGGGAATCGTTCCTGGTAATCTCCAGTCGCATGGCCCCGTTGTTCCTGTCGCCCCCATAGTTGCGGCAGTCTCGACAGAATCGATTTCCGATCCAGTGGTTCGGTTTGGTTTTATTGGTTCGGATAATTTCCCCAATCAGCAGGCGATTTCAACTTTTCTGGATCAGGTGTGGTCTACCTTGGATCATCCTGGCCTGCGGTTGGTGGTAGCCGGATCGATTTGCAACTTTGTGCGGAAATATCTGGCTGAGCATGATTCTGAGCGAAGCGTCGATGTGCAGCAACTTGTGATGATGGATCGAGTTGACGCTCTGGAAAGTTTTTACGGTGCGGTCGACGTGGTTCTTAGTCCGATCCAAGTGGGAACCGGATTGAAGATTAAGACCGTAGAAGCCTTGGCGATGGGAAAGCCTGTTTTGGCAAGTCCCCACGCGGCAGGCGATTTCGCGACGCAAGTTTGCGGGCTGAAATGTTGCCAAACCAGTGAAGACTGGCGTCAAGAGATCTTGCGCATGGCCAGGGACGCTAACTCTATCGAAGCGGCGAGACAGCAGGCCAGTCATTTTGCGAATGCGAGTCTTCGTCCCGAAACGGTGTACCGCGAATTGCGTCAGGCGATTCAGGAAACTATCGATCAGAAACGAAATCATGCCAACGGATGATCCGTCAAGCCCGCAGTGAACCCCCCCACAGCCCGTGGCCAGGAATACTAGCCCGTGGCCTGTCACCCCAGTCCGCCGCGGGCACCCCAGTCCGCCGCGCGAGCCAGGGAATTGGTTGGGTCACTCGCTTCCGCGTCGTGCTTGAATTGGGCCACTCAGCCCGCAATTTATTTGCGGGACGATGCTACGCTGCCTTGGCGTTGAGCACCTTGAAGGGAAGCAGAACCATCGCCATCGCCACAAATTGACTGATCCAGAAAGCGGTCAGATAAACGATCACGCCTTCGGTGAATCCGTAGGCGTGCAAGCCGATTCCCAATTCATTAACAGCGAACCACGACCAGGCGGTCACGATGTTGCCGAAAATCGCCATCGCTGCCAAGCCTCGGTAACGGATAAGTCCCGCCCAACGTGCATGAATGACCGCAGCGTTCCATAGCACAATCATTGCAGCGCCGTTCTCCTTAGGATCCCAACCCCAAAATCTTCCCCAAGAATCATCGGCCCATAATCCGCCCAGAACGGTGCCAACAAAGCTAAGGAAGGTGGCTGCGCAAAGTAGACCGTAAGTGATTTCGGCCGAACGTTTGATGTCTTCGCGTTGGGTTGATGGCCAAATGGCAGACCCCAGCATACCGATGGCCCAAAACCCTGCCACAAGCGTCAAAACATAACCAAGTGCCACGCAGGTCACGTGAGTCCAAAGCCAAAACTGAGTGTCCAAGACCGCTCGTAGCACCGCAAACGTATCGTCAGTCAAAGACAAACCGTAGGCGACCAGCAAGATCCCAAATCCTGAAAGTCCCGCCAGGAAATTTCCAAGGCCTTTTTTGGTTGCGAATTCAATTAGGATAAAGCATAGCACGGACCCCCACGCGATCGCCAACGCCGACGAATAGATGCTGGTGACCGGAGCCCGACCGGAAATGTAAATTCGCAAGATCATGCCAATGGTATGAATCGCGAACGCGGTCACAATGAAAATAAAGGTAAAGCGGTTGATGCTTTGGGTCCAGCCAACGATGCTGACCGCCGCAAAAATTGCCGCAATTAAATACATCACACTGCACAGGTAAAACGGAGACCAGCCATTAAGTTGGAATTCGGCCGAGATCGTTCCCCAGGGAACTTCTGTGGTGGCGTCCGCATTCAAAACCGCCTTGTAATCGGTGATCGCCTGGTCCAATGCAGCTTGGTCGCGTTTCTGATAGGCGGTCGCAATCTCTTGCCAAGCCGAGAGGGCCGACAGCTGGGTTGGATTCAGGGGTAAGTATTGGTCGCCGCCGCTCACTTGTTTGGAGGCCGAGAACACGGCCGGAATATACTTTTGTGCGTCCATCCCGAGGCCGTTGGTAATCAAGGCTCGGATCTGTTCAATCGGCAGTGACGCGATGCGTTTGGCAAAAAAGGAAACCTTTTCCTGTTCGGTCTTGCCTTCTAATTCAGCGGGCATTTCATTGGAAACCAAGGGGTCGCGAACTAAACTTTCGGCAATCGCGTAGTTGATAATTCCGACCGCAATGTCATCGGACTTTTGCGATTCCGAGCTCTGGGCGAGCCCAGCTAAATCTTGCCGCATTCGAGCGGTATTCAGTGCCAGCCAGGGCGCTCCCGCCTCGGGGCCGGGGATCACGCCGGGCAGGTTTGTCGTGGTTATCGTGGCCGCAGCATCAAAGACCTTGGCGTTCCAATTGGGAAGCGACTGGGTGTTGACTTTCAACGAACGTTGCACCGCTCGGACGAACGCAAGATTACTGGTCAAATCCAAAACACTCTTGTCGGTATTGTCCCGAAGTTCCTTCTTCTTGGCGCGAGCCTTTGAATCCATGTCGGCCAGTTGGTCGATGTGTGGTTCTAGTTCCATAATCGAGTAGCGGAAGCCCGAACGATGGGGTAGCTTCAAAGCGTCCAAGATTTGCCGATTATCAACTCGGAAGACTCGGAAATTGATCTCGGGCGATTCATCAAAAAGGGAATCCGCCAACCAGCGAGTTGCGGGGAAGCGTTTGGTGCCAAACATCGTTTCTTCGGGTGAACGCGCTTGTTCTAGGCCGATGGACATCCGCAACATCGTGCGAGCCAGCGAATCAAAAGGCTGAATGCGGCCTTTGTAACTGACGGGCAATTGAGCCAGTCCGTTCAGGTTCAACTTGTCTACCAAAATCTTCTTGGGCATGCCCCAGCCGATGAAGATCAAGCCCAGAATCAAGGCGGCGATCGTGGGGACCAACCAACCTGATTTGCGCTTGGGGTCATCCAGGGTCGGCGTGCTCAAATAGGTTGAAGCCGGGGTGGGTGAACTGGGTTGCCGCTGGGCCTTATCCAAATAGGTCAGCATCGTTGGAATGAACTGGGCCAAAATTCCCACCGCAACCATAGCGCAGCACAGGTACGGGATCATCCAACCTCGATTGAGCACAATTTGGAAGGTCGTTGTTTCTTCGCCGGTGTCAGGGTTCTTAAAGTAGCCTGATTGATAAAACGTTTCATTTCGATAACGCAGCGGATTGTTCATCCATACCTTTTGTTCGCTATCAAAATTCGTTTCCAGATCGTCGATCTTAAATTCCGAGGCGTACCAGCGAGGGATTTCTGTGCCCGGATAGTTTTCGGCTTGGACGTCGTTGATCGTGATGTTGTACGGCTTGTAAAATCGCTGAAACCAAAGGGTAAGCGAGTACGATTTGTCGTCGACGGCAAGCGTGTTGGGCGATTTGAAAATCGGGCCCATCATCATTTGCTGGCCTTGGCTAACCAAATAGGTGCCCAGATACTTGCCTGCTTTGGTTTGAAACATAATGTAAGCCGACGCCATGTTCACGCCGTCGGTATTCAGGCCGTTGACCACTTGGGCATCGACCGCTTGAATCGTACTTCCCAAACCGGCAGTCGCAGGATTGGTCGAGGTCGCCATCCCGAGATCTGAATTTTGGAAAAAATCGACCCCCATGACTTTCATGTCGGTGCCAGGAATGTCAATCCACTTCTTGGTTCGCAATTGGCTGGACGGAATGGAAATAATCTTGTCCGTTTCCCCGGATCGATCAACGATTGCCAGTTCCGTGTCCCGAATATCGTAAGCATAGGAAATGGTTTGCCCCTCTTTGGCCGTCATTCGTTGTTCGACGTGGGTTAGCGTGACCCAAATTTCATTCCCCAGCAGCAACAGCATGCCGGCGTGTAGTAGAACGATACCGCCTTTGCGTTTGAAGACCATTTGCAAACCGCCCAGCAAGACCAGGCTGGCAACGCCACATTGGGCAATTTGCCACAAAATTCGCATTCCTGAATCGCCAATAAACCCGCCGGTTTGCCAAAGTAGAACGGGTATGCCCAATAGCAACGCGGCGAAACTTCCGGCAAGAATTTTTTCCGCCGATCGGTGCCTGTCGAACTTTAAAGCAACAAAGCCCATACCGGCACCACAACCAAGCATTGCCAGCAGAACAAGATTCCACATCGTACTGTAAGCAACGGGGGGTTGAGCCTGCAGGCCCCTGCTTTGTCCCATGACCACCACTGCCGCACAGGCAGCGATGCCAATGGCACAAAGGACTAGCCCGAGATTTAATCGAGTGCCAGACGCTTGCAAGCGAAAGCGGAGCGAATGAGCCGCAGTCAAGTTGATGATCATTGCGCTGATGACCGCAAAGCCGCTGGGGATCGGCAGCGAAACGGGTCGACCGAACAGGAGCGTCTCTGCCAGTTGAGTTCGCCACTGCGGTAACCAAGCCGGTGGGCAAAACGTATAAAGAGGCACGTTCACAATCAACCACGGAAAGTGCAAACGTTTGACGTCCCAAATATCTAGTTCTGCTTGTTGTAAAGTCGCGACCCAGATCACGAACACGGACAGAATCAGCACGGTCACCGTCAATCGCAACGACGCCAGCATGTGAAAGATGATCATCAGCGGATTGGATGATTTGGAATTTCGGTGGGTCGTTTGCTGTTGCTTCAGGGATTTCAACTGAGCCTCCGAGCGTGCGGCAATTTTAGGGTCGGCGTGATTCATACCGCTATCCTTATCATGAGCCCAAGGCCTAGTCATCGGCCAAAGGTGGGTGTCGTGGTTCGAACGAGTTGAAGCTTGGGTTTGCCAAGCAGGCGGGGTGTTGATCTAGTTTTCACAATCGTCGAAACATGGAAGTCTCGCGATTGCCAAAGTCGGAATCAACGGCAGGATTTTCTGGCAGGGGTTGGATCAAGTCACCCAGCGGCGACTTTACTCTTACATCTTATTTCCGAATCTGGTTTCCGGCATTCTCAGGCACGCAATTGGTTTCTACTCTCGGTTCACATCCTGAGCAACGGTCCCGAAATAATTTCCTGTTCTAGCGGTATGGGTCCAATCACGCGTTGCTTAAAAATCCGAGTGCTGTGTCGACATACCAACCGACAACACCAGCAAATGCAGGCACGGCAATGATTTGTTTCACTCGCTTGCGCTTTGTGCTGGTCTTGGGGGTGTACGGTGTTTGGTTAAGCAGCGATTCACCGATTTTTGGTGATACCCGGTTGCCATAGTAACAAGTTTCCCCGATATCTACGCTAACCCGTATCTATGCTGACCCGTATCTATGCTGACCCGCAACTAAGCGAAACGGTTTTTGCCTGACCGCCTGACCGCCTGACCGCCTGACCCGCCAGACCCGCCAGACGTCTGGCCACTGGTTGGCAAACGCAACCGGCTTTGCCAGATTTCTCAGCCCCAGTGTTTTCACACCCACGGTCAATATTCATTGACCGCGACGGCCCAACTTTCTTCAAGTTAAGCTGGCTATTAGCCTGGCTCCGGATTGTCGCTTGACCTTTCATTCTATCCGAAATCAACGGCGTACTCATCGCTAAAAACCGTACTTTAGTGCGTCTATTCAACACACCGACTGTAACACGAGTGCAATGACCACTTGTCGATGCATTGCCAGTACCTGCCGGCAAATTTCTTAAAAATCCAACCTTTCCCATTTCGCCAAAACATGGGCAGTCAGCCGGGTCAGCGTTAGGGCGGTCAGCAGGGTGAGCGTCAGGACAGTGGAGTCAAACCGTCCCAAAGCCAGTGCCGGTTCGGTAGGTGAAGTCTCTTCCCTCCAGGCCTTAGAATATGTCTGGAAATTACTTCCCAAACTACACTCTGCGGCACGAACTTTGTGGTTGCGGAAAACCGGCGGGGCCGACAGCGGTACTGCTGGTAAAATTTCCAAACCGATCCCAAACCCGAACCCGAACCCGAACCCAAACCGATCCCATTTGACTGCAGTCCTAGCGTCAAGCGGCGAATCGGGAGCGGGGTTGAGCAAGGTTGCGAAGGCGATTCGCTACTTTTTCTTAACTTCAGCAAGGAATTTTTGGAACGTCTGGGTCTGGGCAACCACCAAGTCGGCGGGACCTTCCAATTTGAAATACCAAGCGTTTTCGCCTTGGTCGACTCGAGCGATTCGCAACGCATTGGTCGATTTCGCGGTCGCAGCAGCGGCATCGGCGTCGATACCGGCTGCAGGCCATTGCCACAGGGAGGCGGCTTGGCCGGCGACTTTGATCGCCTGTGCGTTGGCTTGGAATGCCTCAGCCGAGGGTGCTTCCAATTCCGCTCGTCCGGCCCAAATCTCAGCCATGCTGGCAAAGGCCATGCTGCTGGGGAATTGGAACACTTCCAGTTTCACTCGGGCGTCATTGGACTTCAATTGCCAACGGGCCACGGCAACCGCGGTTGGTTCTAGCTTTTCCCACGGTTCGTCCAAGTCCGGAAACTCAAAGGGTTCAGGCGTGGCAACCGCAGTCGTCCCAGCGGCGGGCGCAGCCGATTCACTGGATGGTGAGGTCCCAGGTGAGGTCGGGGCGGCTGCAGGAGAGGTCGGCGAGTCTGGGTTGGGGACCGAGGGTGTCATCGAATTATTGGCTTGCGGGCCGTTCTTGTCGTAGACGATCACTGTTTGCTGGCCCGATTTGACTTCCGTGACATCCATTGCTTCTGCGGTTGTGGGCGGCAAACCGATTTGCCCACGCCAACGGTTCACGTTCATCAAAAGGTCTTGTCCGGGGGTCAACGAAGTGATCGCTACCTCGATTCCGTCAGGGGATTTCAATGTTGCAATGCGAAACATCGCGCCTCCAGGGCTTTGGGTCCAGCCTTCGGGCAACTTCCATTGCATCGAATTGTCTTCGAAAGTCAACGAAGTTGCCAAATCCTGGAACTGCTTTTCAATGGTTTCCAGCTGGCTTTGACTGGCCAGGGCTTTGAGGAAATAAGTTGCTTCTGGCCGCGAGATCATAGCCGCAAAGATCCGGCCGGGCCCCGAGTTGGCAGTTTCAGCACCGTTTCCGCTGCCAGTTCCGCTGCCAGTTCCGCTACTTGAGCCGCCGCCGCTAGGGTCCGAGTTCGCACTGATCGGAAATTGAGCAGCATCCAAATCCGTTCGGCTTCGAGCGACCTCGGTGGTGGTCACTTTCTCCGGCTCTTGGCATCCGGTGGTTGCCACCAAGCAAGTCAAAAACAGGCAAAAAATGCCACAAAAGTTCATTTTGTTCATTGCGAATCACTCGTTTCAATCGATTGTTTTCACACTATTGTAATCTAGGGTGGAGAATCAGGCGGGGCACCACCCAATTTGTCTGTCCCAATGAGTCTACACGCGTTGAGCCTTGAAATAGAGCCCCGACGGCGTGCATTATTGCAGCGAACGTTCGTTTGGTTAGCGGTTACGGCCTAACGATCTGCGTAAGCGGGGGTCGGCCCTCGGATGTCAGTTGCCAAACGGCGTTTGAACGCATGCCCGGGCGCGAGTCAATCGGGTTTTCCCGGTAGGCTCACTAGGTTTATGCGGTCGCTTTGGATGCCAAAGTCCAGAGCAGGAAGTCCGATTCTACTTATTGTCCCGGATACGGTTGAGAACGCTAACACCTGCAAACGATCCCAAGTGGTGCCCAATCGACGCAGTCAGCAACACACGAAACCGCAAGGGAATCGAATGTTGACGATTTTTGTGTCCCTTAGGCAGGCGAGATGGCACACGATCTATCGCAAAGGGCGATTCACGCTTTGGAATCGAACTTGGTTGGAATCGAACTTGGTAGGAATCGAACTTGGTTGGAATCGAACTTGGTAGGAATCGAACTTGGTAGGAATCGAACTTGGTTGGAATCGAACTTGGTTGTGTTCCGCTTCGCTGCCATGCTGCATTTGGAACCGCTGTTTTCTATTTCATCTTCCTGCTTTGCACGTTGTGGGTCGCAAAATAGCAGTTTCAGGCAGGGTGTAGCAGAATCGCAATAGCCTGGAACCAACCCACAAACACCGAGAAATTGTCACCTGTTGGCGGAAATGTGACTTAGTTTTCGATTTTGTGGGGGACGCCAGGAACTTTCAAACGTAATCCTAGTCTAAGCTCGGGCTATTCCCAGCCCTCGGGATGAGGATATCGGACGGGACTGTGGGCGTCTGCCAATTCGCGATTCTGATTTCGGGTTGGGGCGCTGGGTTCCGGTTTGGCTGTGTTGTTCTGGGGCTAGATCTGTTTTGCCTAAGGTTTTTTACCTGTTGGATTTGAAGTTATGAACCATTTGACTTGTTCACGTATAGTTCTGTTGTGCGTCGCAAGCTACGCCACCATCAGCGGCACTTGGGGACTGGGTAGTGTTTCGGTCGTTTTTGGGCAGCAAATCCATCCGATCGAAGCCTTCGTTCTGGCAGAAGATCGAGCCCAGGCACTCGAGCAATTTGTGCCAGGCACTGAAGATTATTTCTACTACCATTGCTTGCACTATCAACAATTAGAGAAGTTTGAAGAAGTGGAACGTCTACTGCGTGAATGGCGAGTGCGTACGGGGCGGACCGAAAAAGTTATTGAGATTGAACATCGCCGAGCGTTGTTGAGTTACCAATCTAATCCCGAGGAGTCCTTGCGCTATTTGATTGTCGCCTTGGATTTGAAGTTTGATCATCAACGTATCGTGCCAGACGCAGAAAGGCAATTGTCTTCCAAATTTGATAACGAATTGATTTCCGTCAACCGCCTGTTAGAAATTACGCTTCAAAAAGACGCTTACGCGACCAATGGAATTCACGTAAACGCTCTACCGCTGTTGGCCAATGCTGAAATGACGTTGCAGCGACGTTCGCATTTATTGGGACGTTTGGTGACGCCTGACTATCCCGGTTTGGTCGATTTGATTGTCAAGGATATGCGGGCCCGAGAGAGTTGGAATTTTGGCGAACTGCCGATCCACAATGCGCTCACGGTTTCCCAGTTGCAGACGCTGGTCAAACAAGAGCCACGATTGTTGAATAATACCAATTACGTGACGCTGTACTTGCGAAAATTGGCCCCTAATCAAGACAACGATTGGTTGGTTGACGACCAACAATTGCGCGCTTACCTAGATCGTATGTGGCAATTTGCGGAAGCCTTGGCTCCGGTTCATAATTCGTTACGGGCGAATATTGTTTATCGGAAACTTTTGTTAGACAAGCAAGCGGGTGTTTTCGACCGAAATCTATTTGAAACCTACCTGAAGTTGCCTCGAAATCTTGGCTATGTGGAAGCGAAGTATCGCCAGTTATATTCGAATCGCCAGAACGAATTTGTCAGCTTGTCGGCTTCGTATCCTGAAACGTGCCTGGCCCCTATCGGTGACGATGAACCGTTAGTCCGCTTCTATTTGGCCCATTATTTAAAAGACGCGGACGATGAGAAGGCGTTTTCTACCTGGGTTGCAGACGGTTACCTACGGCAACTGATGGCCGAAGTGAAACTGGTCAACGGTTTGGGAGATTCGCAGCGTTGGGCACGTGTCTTGAGCCCCGAACAGATGCAAACATTGACCGGTCGCGTGGATTTGGAATTTGCACCCACGACATTAAAAGAATGGGATGTAGCGGCGCCAGTTCAACTGAAAGTGACCACGAAGAACATAAAGCAATTGATCGTCAAAGTTTTTCAATTGAATGCCGAGAACTACTATCGACAATTTGGGAAAGAGATTGCCACCGATGTCAATTTGGATGGTCTTGTCCCCAGTTTTCAAGAGACGTACGAATATGACGACGCTCCCCTGCTTCGCAAAGAGCGAACCTTTGGGTTGGAGCAGATGCAGGGTGCAGGTGTTTATGTTGTGGATTTTATCGGCAATGGGATAAGCAGCCGAGCGTTGGTGCGAAAAGGACGGTTGGATTTCTATGTAGAGAACACTCTTTTCGGGCAGCGTTTTGTCGTATTTGATCAGGCGGGCAACCCTGTTGCCAATGCTAAGATTTTGGTAGGTGGCAAAGAATATCTTCCGAATGCTGAGGGGGATTTGATGGTTCCCTATTCGACCCAGCCAGGACCTGAAACGGTTGTCGTCAGCCAGCAGCTGAACGCAGTCGAGACAGACGCTGGAAACGTGCTGGCGACCTTGGGGCAGTTTCAGCATTTGTCTGAAGACTACCAGATGAGTGCCGGAATTCACGTGGATCGAGAGAGTCTAATTCGTGGTAATCTGGCGAAAATTGTGGTGCGACCGTCGCTACAACTGTTGGGGAATGTGGTACCGATCGGGTTACTTGAAAACGCGAAATTGACGGTCACTTCGCTTGATCTTGATGGTATCGCCAACTCGCAGACGTTACCGGTTCGGGTTCAAGATAATCAAGATATCGTGTCGCAGTTTACGGTTCCCAAACGCACGGTGTCCCTTGCGATTACCTTCAATGCTGATGTCAAAAGTGTTTCCAAGGCAGAGAGTCAAAAGCTGTCCGCGAATCGAAATTACCAAATCAACGGCATCGATCGGACGCATCAAATCGACCAGGCTTTACTGGTTCCTACGGCTTCGGGCTACTTCTTGGAGGTACGGGGAAAGTCGGGTGAATTGAAACCCGGTCGTGGGGTCAGTGTCTTGGCAAAGCATCATTGGTTTGACGAGGTCGTCACGAACCTGTTGGTCACCGATGCTGCGGGGCGAATTGAATTGGGGGTACTAGCGGGCGTGCAGTGGATCAAGGCCACCCCAAGTGAAGGCCAGGAAATGGTTTGGAATTTGGTCGATCCAACTCAGACTTTAGATTCGGTTTATCACGCTTTGGAAGGTTCGCCAGTGGTCGTGCCATTGGCTGCACTGACCTTAACCGGCGAAGCAGCGGCTGGTGGTGCTGATCCCAAAGCGAACGAACCAAAGAAGGCGGATGGCGAGTCCATCGAGGGCGAAATGAGCGGGAATTTCGTGGAAATCAACCGTAATGAATTTGCACTGTTCGAGGTGCGAAGCGGGTTGCCGGTTCGTGATTGTTTTGAAGAGGTGCGAGGCTTGCCGGGGCGGCTGGTGATTTCTGGTTTGTTACCCGGCGACTATCAATTGCATCTAAAAGACCAAGACCAGGTGGTGCAGATCAAGGTGACTCGAGGGCAGGCGAAAGCGGGAGTCTTGGTTGGGCGCAATCGAATGTTAGAACAACGCCGGCCCATCCGTTTGTCGATTGGGCAAGTCAGGCGTCAGGATAACGAAGTTTGGGTGCAGGTCGATGGTTCATTGGCTACCACCCGAGTCCATGTTTTCGCCAGTCGATTTGACCAGCCTTTTGATGCGTTTGCATCGTTGGCAGTCAATTCGCCTCGAGGTCCGTTCTCTTTGAAGCCGGGTCGTTCACTAAGTTCGTATGTCGAAGGTCGCGATATTGGCGAAGAGATGCGATACATTTTGGATCGGAAATCCATCTCGAAGTATCCCGGAAATATGTTGCCAAGACCTAGCCTGCTGTTAAATCCTTGGAAGCTGCAAGACACGATCAATAGTAATCAGATTGCCGCCGCTGGTGGTGAATTTGAAAAGAGAAGTAACGCGAATTTGGGCCTGCAAAGTGAATCGGCGACCGCGGCGTCTGTACGCTTGCCAGGAACCGGCTTGACTGATTTTTCTCAAATGGATTTTATGGTCCAACCTTCGGTATTGTTGCTGAATTTGGTTCCAGACAAAGAAGGTTGGGTTAAGGTTGCGGTTGAAGATCTGGTTGGAAAGCAAGTGATCCAAGTGGTGGCTCAGGACCATCAAGCTCAGGTCAGTGCGAAGCTGTTGCTGGGAGCTGAAAATGTGCGAAGTCGTGATCTACGATTGTTGAACGGCTTGGAGGCCAGTCAACATTTTGCTCAAACCAAAGTCGCAATGATTGTCAAGAAAGATCAGGAATTTTCAGTTGATTTGGACACGGACCCCACCGTCAACGTCTATGACGATTTGGGCGATGTTTATCGATTCTTGAAAGCGAAACACAATAATTCAGATTTTAGTGAATTTGCATTTGTGACCCAGTGGTCGTCCAAGTCACAGGATGAAAAATTGCGATTGTATTCTGAATTCGCATGCCACGAACTGCACTTCTTTTTGTTCTGCAAAGATAAGACATTCTTTGACGAGATTGTCCGACCTTACCTTGGCAGTAAGTTTGGGAAGACTTACTTGGATCAATGGTTGTTGGGCCAGGCAATTGATTCATACGACGAGGCATTACATTTTGATAACCTGAACTTGTTGGAACGTTTGCTGATGGCAAGTCGTCTGCCACAACGGCGAAGTGATATTGCTAAAAATGTCATCGAACAAGTGGCTTTGGTGCCATTGGACCGCAGTTTGTTGGACTTGAATTTTGATGCCGCAATTCAGAATTTTGAATTCCAAGGGGTGGACGCCAAGTCGCGGGGCGTTTTTCTGGGGCAGAAGGACAATGCAACGGCAATGATGGATGATGAGGTTGCATTGTCATTTATGGATAAGTCCAGTCCCGAACAGGATTTCAACGTGGATGGTTTGGCTGCTGGCGGTGGTGTTGGTGGAGGACTTGGCGGTTTTGGAGGTCGAGCAGGCATACCCTTGGCACCCAATTCAATGGATAAAGCGAAGAAGGCGCAGCCGATGACGCGTTCGCTTGGGCGGAGTGGTGAGAGTCGTCCGTCGGAGTCGGCGAAGGCTGATCTGGAACTTTCGGATCCAACAGCCGGCCTTGAAATGCAGAGAAACCTGGCTGAATTGGAAGATTCGGACGGTGCGGGAATGCAAGACTTGATGGAGGGGGGCGATGCCGCTGACAAATTAAAGGAACTGCGTAAACAGGTTGCCAATCGGTTGTATCGGAGACTGAAACCAACTTCCGAATGGGTCGAGAATAACTATTACCATTTCGCGCCCGATCAATCACCAGCTTCGTTGATCGCTGCCAATCGGTTCTGGCAAGATTACGCACAGTACGTGGAACAAGGTGGCGACGGTTCCTTTTTATCCACAAACTTTATGGATGTTGGGAATAGCTTTACCGAAATGATGATGGTTCTGTCTTTGTTGGATCTTCCACAGGATGGACCCGGCCATCAACCGATCGAAGGTGAAGAGAAATGGACTTTGACCGCAGCAGGTGATTCCATTGTGCTAAGTCAACAGTTGGCACCTGCGGTCATTAAAGGCGGCAATACAACGATCTTGGTCAGCGAAAATTTCTTTCAGCAGAACGATCGCTATTACACGGAAGAAGGGAATCGTTACGACAAGTTTGTGACCGAAGAATTTGTCACTCATGCGGTGTACGGTGGCCAAGTGGTGGTGACCAACCCGACCAGTGCGCCGCAAAAGATCGAAGTTTTGCTGCAAATTCCCCGGGGTGCGATGTCGGTTGCGGGAACTCGAATGACCAAGATGATTCCGATGACGTTGGCACCTTACAATACGCAGACCTTCGAGTACTTTTTCTACTTCCCAAAGTTAGGCCAGTTTGAACACTATCCAGCCCATGCATCGCGCGAGCAACAAGTGTTGGCATCTGCGACCGGTTTGGCCTTCAATGTGGTTGATCAACCGACCAAGCAAGATACAACGTCTTGGCGTTTTGTATCACAAAATGGCAGTGAAGATGAAGTTTACGAATTCTTGAAGGCAGCCAATTTGCATGATTTGGACCTTTCCATGATTGCGTTCCGAATGCAAGATAAATTGTTCTTTGAACGTGTGATTCGCTTGCTTGAAAATCGAAAAGTGTTTCAGCCAGTGCTATGGTCTTATGCGTTGAAGCACGACGATCAACGACGTATTGCGACTGGTTTGTTAAAGAATAGTACCTTTGTCAGTCAAATCGGTAATTACTTTGACGGTGATTGGATACAGTTAACGCCTGCTGATGTCTACCAATACGAACACCGGGAATACTGGCCGTTGGTCAATTCCAGGACGCATCAATTGGGGCGAGATCGCCAGATTTTGAACCCTTCGTTCTATCAACAGTATTCTCGTTTGCTGGATATTTTGGCGCGAAAAAGAAGCCTGTCAGCCCAGGATCATCTGTCGTTGGCATACTATCTATTTTTGCAAGATCGGATCGATGAAGCGTTCATCCAGTTTGACGTTGTGAAACCAGAAGATGTCGGAAATTCCATTCAGTGGGACTATTTCGCAGCCTACGCCGCCATATATCGCCAGCAGCCAGAAGTTGCGGGACGAATTGCCCAGGATTATCAGCGGTACCCCGTGGAACGTTGGCAAGAACGATTCCGATCGGTTGCCGCCCAGGTCGCTCAGATCACCGGCCAACCCATCAATGGTGATGGTTTAGGCAAGCAAAACGCTGATCCCTTGGCTAAGGATAATGTCCCGGTCGCGGATGATGCGACCGACAGTTTCGACAACGAAAAACTGTTTGGCGAACATACCGACCAAAGCCAAATTGCCGAAACCACACCTAGTTTCGATTTCGCGATCCAAGGCGAATTGGCCAAGATTCGTTACCGAAATCTAAAGCAAGTGACGGTCAACTATTATTCGATTGACTTGGAATTGCTGTTCAGTCGCAATCCCTTTGCGGAGGGGCAACAGCAGGGATATTCGTGGGTCAAGCCGAATCTGGTTGATTCCAAGCCGCTGGACAGCGCAGTCAGTGAAGTCGCAATTACGATTCCCGACCAATTGGCCAACCAAAATGTCTTGATCGAAGTTCGCGGCGGCAATCAGGTTCAAACCGAAACTTATTACTCGCGTTCGATGGACGTCCAGTTTGCTGAAGCATTCGGACAATTGTTGGTGACTTCGCAGGCGGAAAAAAAACCGATGTCCAAAGTTTACGTGAAGGTTTATGCCAAATTGGGCAGCGGTCAAGTTATGTTCTTTAAGGATGGCTACACGGACATGCGAGGGCGATTTGACTACGTTTCCCAAAGTAACTTATCGTTGGATAACGTGACCCAACTGGCAGTCTTGGTTTCCAGTGAAAAGAACGGAGCGATTGTCAAAACCGTGGCCCCGCCGCAGGAATAAGTCGCCAAGCTGACAAGGTATCGCTGTTTGCACAACCGAAGGCATACATTGCACACTGTGTAGCACACTGGGTAGCGTACTGGGTGGCATATAAGCGTTGTCACGGTACAGGTAATTCGACGAACTTGGAATGGAACGACAGCGAGTGCACGATTGCATTCGCTGTCATTTTTTTACCCATTCACGGCAAAATTCGACAGCTCCGACCCGCAATCGCCTCGCCGTGCCGAAAGTGGACAATTTCTTCCAAAAGAATGTCTTGTCTAAGGCTGTTCGCCACTCAACCACCTCTTTAAAGGGGAAAACCAGGTCGTTTGCTGGGATATTTACCGAACTTAATGGATTCTAAATTCGTTGGCTTGGGCTATTCTTTGTTGAGGCGACTTTTCTGTCACTTCGAATCAATAAACTTGTCTTGAGGAATGCCGAGGGTGACCGTGAATCGTATTATTTCATTGTGTGCGTTCTTAGCGCTGACGGTTGGTTTTGTTGGCTGCGGCGAGTCTGATAGTTCGTCAGCTTTGCTGAAGGAAGCCAATGGCACCAATATCAAGCGTTTGGCAAACTTGTATAACAAGTACCTAGCAGAAGATGGTTGGAAAGGTCCCAAAGATGAAGCCGAATTTAAATCGTTTATCAGCAAGATTGACCCTTCGGTGATGAAGGACTTCAATGCCGATGCTTCCAAGGTTGACGGCATGTTTACATCGGAACGCGACAGCAAGGCTTTTGTGATTCGTTGGGAAGTTCAAGGCGGGATGGGAGCAAGCGACCCCGTGATCTTTGAGGACACTGGTATGGACGGCCAACGCCAAGTTGCCTTTACAGGGATGAAGCTGGAGGAGGTTGGAGACGCTCGGTACAAAGACTTTATGGCCGGTAAAGGCGGTGCAAAAATGAATCTCGGTGGCGAGACTGCCCCGAAGCAGGAGCTTTCGATCCAGGGCGACAAAAAAAGGCGGACTCGATGATTCGAGTCCGCCTTTTTCAATAGATCATCAAGTTTCAATAGAATGTATGGATAGTCCTGTGCCAGGAGATTAGCCGGGTCCTTGTCTGCTGGGTGGACTGCAAGTCGCTTGCCTTTTTACTATGTAAATCGCCACCGTAAAGACATGTTGCGACCCACCGCCGGGGGTTTAGCCGCTAATGATTGGCAAAGCTTGCTTGAACGTTGGGTTATTGAATTGGATTGTCGGCGTAAACTCTTGGGTTGGTCGTTGAAGCACCGTTTCGATCAAGTAGAACATCAGCTCTTGCAGGGCTTTGGGTTGAGTCCCCTCGGCGATTTCTTCTGCGCGAATTTCGTACTTCTCAACCAGTTGACTCGCTTTTTCGAACACCCCAGCTTCGTGATAAAGTTGGCGAACGCGTTGGATTCTTTGCTGGGTGGACAGCGGATGATCTGGCTTGATCAAGCTTAGCAGTTCTTCCTTCAGCGGTGGGCTGAGGGCTTCCAAGGCAAAAGCCCAAAGCACCGTTGGGCGACCGCCCAGTACATCACCACCTGCCGAGCCTTTGTTGTCGCCGTCCTCGTTCCAATCTTTCAGGTCGTTCAAAATTTGGAATGCAACGCCCAAATGTCGGGAGAAGGTCTTAACCATCTCTCGATAAGGTTCGGCATCGCCAGCCAGGCGCAGACCGGAATAGAACGCAACTTCGAAAGCGGGGGAAGTCTTCAACGAATAGACCCGCAACGCATCGATCGCGCTTAGTTCTTTATTCGAACCGTCTCGCCAGACCAGTTCCGCACCCTGCCCTTCACTTAATCGCTGGTGTGCTTCGGCCAGGTAATCCAAAATTTCGGCAACCGCGTCACCGCCCAATTCCTTGCTGTTTCGCGACACCAAGCGGTAGCCCATGCCAACTAAATAATCGCCTACGTTGATCGCCGTCGGGACGCCAAACCGCTTGTGCATTGCCGGTTGGCCGTAGCGGAAGTCGTCGTTGTCCTCGATATCGTCGTGGACGAGGGAAGCCTTGTGAAAGACCTCGATCGACATGGCTGTCCGCTTGATTGCAGGCGACAATTGTTCCAAAAACTCAGCACCCTGGGCACCTGTAGCTTTTCCGCCGGTCATCGCATCGTGAACGGCCATCGTAATGAACGGTCGCGAATGTTTTCCACCTTGGCACAAGAAGTCGTAAGCGATAGCTTCTGGGGCCGCGATGGGGTCGATTCCCTGTAACGGTTGTTCTGCTGATAGCGGGTTTCCGTCGGCATCGACCAGACGATTCTTGCTGCGAATTCTGGGTGCCAGTGTTTCCAAATGATCGGCTTGAAACAACTGGGCCGACCCTCGCATCAAGTGCAGATACGACTTAGTACGTTTGGTCAAAGGTTTGTAAGGCGTTTCCACCATCCATTGAACCCAATCTTCATCCACTTTGGTATTACGGCAATCGCTGGATAGGAGAGGGACGGCCATGCACGGAATGCCGGCCAGCAAAATCTTATCGATCGCCTTTTCCAGCACATTCAAGCAGGCAACGCCGGCGATCGCATCGATGTATCCCGAAACGATAATCTTGAGAACCACAGGCGAGCCTTCGGCCACCAGCACGCGGTACCCCAGTTCTTCGGCCCGGCCTCGGAAGCCCGCAATGCTGCACGCACCACAGGTCTTGCAATCCAAGCCGAATTCATCGTAATCCGCTGGGCAGCCTTCGGCATGTTTCAAACAATGTGGCAACAGAAACAAGCGGCGTTCGTAAGGCACGCTCGCCACTTGGTCACGCCAGAAAGACGTTGCCATCATGACCATCATCCAGCCCAAATAGGCGTCGGGTAGGTCTTCTTGGGATAGAATACGTCGCGAGATCACTTCCATCTCGTCTTTACTGATCGGAGTACTATGGTCAAGCGTTTCCGCGATCTCGTCGCAACGCAAACGCAATTTGTCTCTTAATTCGCGCTCCTGTGGCACGTCTTTGAGATGCGAAGTGCTTTGTTTCTTCGACCGCCTCCGGCGAACCGTTGCGTCCAGGTCGCCGTCGTTGGGTGCAACACTGGCTGAATCGGCACGTGCTAGCCCCGTTGCGTCTGGCGAACCATTGGAAATGGTCCCATTGGGCGAGCCATTTTCGGAACCAGAAGCTATAGAAGTTTCCTCGTACATCGAACGACTCGCTGAAATATCCAACGTTATGACTCACTATTTATTGCGAAAGTACTACGGCAAAGTGGGGTGAATATCCCAACGGAACCGAAATTACTGTCCTAGTAGAAATTACTGTCTTAAGCGAACTCACTGTCCTGGCCTAACTCACTGTCCTGGCCTAACTCACTGTCCTGGCCTAACTCACTGTCCTGGCCTAACTCACTGTCCTGGCCTAACTCACTGTCCTGGCCTAACTCACTGTCCTGG
>Ga0105050_10003099_pt1 | contig 23334 bp, 21 predicted proteins | sample FRY01_FD_78088 | JGI IMG/M metagenome (GOLD analysis project Ga0105050, IMG submission 78088) | Freshwater microbial communities from Lake Fryxell liftoff mats and glacier meltwater in Antarctica - FRY-01 | ecosystem: Environmental > Aquatic > Freshwater > Ice > Glacier meltwater ...
ATTCAGCCTGGCCCTGCTCATCTCGATCTTCGTGACCCGTTTCTTCTCCTTTCTGGACTCGCAGTTCACGGCGGTTTTCGGTCTGGCTTTCGACCTGATCCTGTACGCAGCGATCGCCGAGCTCGCCAGCCAGGACAGCCAGAAGAGGGTCAGGTTCGCCGGCCTCGGTGAAGCCGAGCTCGTCAACCGTAAGAATGGGCCCGATGGCAAGGAAGAAAAAGCAGAGCCGGCGTAGCCCCAGGCTCAAGTCGCCTGTCTCCCGCTACACCGACGCCGACGGAAACGTGCTCGCCCTTCGCCAGGTGATCAGCCGAGGATCGCTCGCCAAGGTCACCCAGGAGATGAGCAACCAGGCCGCGAACGTGGATGACATCTGGCAGCGCCGAACGGAGCTTCTGTTCGAGCGCCTGGCGGTCTCGTGGGAGATCTCCGGCCTGCCGCTTGACGACCAGAAGTTGCTGCTCGGCCGCTATCGCATGGCCGACCACGAGACCAAGAGCTGGGTCCGCGAAACGATCGCCGGGCACGTCCAGGAGTTCATCCCCGAACTGGAGCCCTGAGCAGGCCCCTATCGCACTCCGGTCCCGGTTCCGGACCCGACATCGGTGTGGCCGGCTTGCGCCGTTCCCACCTGAAGCGTCACCATGTCCGGATGGGTGCTCTCGACGGCATACTCGTTGCCGATTTCAGCCGGGTGCTGGCCGGGCCGCTGACCGCGATGACCCTCGGCGACCTCGGTGCCGAAGTGGTCAAGGTCGAACCGCCGGCCGGTGACGAAACCAGGTCCTGGCAGCCGCCGACCGATGCCGAGGGGCGCTCGACCTACTACCTCACCGTCAACCGCAACAAGCGCTCGCTGGTACTGGACCTCAAGGATTCCGCCGACCTTGACCTGGCCCAGGAGCTGGTCCGGCGCGCTGATGTTCTGATCGAGAACTTCAGGCCCGGCACGATGGAGAAGTTCGGCCTCGGGTACGGGTCCGTCTCCTCGGACAATCCGGGGCTGATCTACTGCTCGATCACCGGCTTCGGCAGGGAGGGCGGTGCGTCAATGCCCGGCTACGACCCGCTGGTGCAGGCCGTCAGCGGCCTGATGTCGGTCACCGGCCCGGCCGAAGGAGAGGCAAGCAAGACCGGCGTCGCTCTGGTCGATGTGATCGCCGGCCTTAACGCCGCGAACGGCATTCTCGCTGCGCTCCGGGTTCGCGAGCGCGACCGGATCGGCCAGAGGGTCGAGGTCAACCTGCTCTCGACCGCCATGTCGGCACTCGCCAACCAGGCATCTTCCTACCTGAACACCGGTTCATCCCCGGCCCGGATGGGAAACGTCCACCCGAGCATCGAGCCGTTCGGAACGTACGCGGCCGCCGATGGTCCGCTGATGATCTGTGCCGGTAACGACCACCAGTTCCGCCAGCTGGCCCGCACACTCGGCGCCCCCCAGCTCGCCGAAGACATGCGCTTCGCCGGCAACAGCGACCGGGTCGGCAACCGGGACGGGCTCAGGCCCGAGATCGAATCCCGCCTCGGTCTGGATTCGGTGTCCTACTGGACCGAATCCCTGAACGCGGCGGGCGTGCCGGCCGGACCGGTCAACGACATCGGAGGTGGATTCAGGATGGCCGAATCGCTGGGCCTCGAGCCGGTCGACGAATTCGACGGCGTGCGCAGTCCGCGCTCTCCGCTGGAGCTCTCGGCGACTCCGGCCGCGACCCGTCGCCGGCCCCCGGAGCTCGACGAGCACGGGGCCGAGCTGCGTGAATGGCTTACGGTCCCGGAAGGCTCCGGACCCGGCGGACGGCCCGGCCCGGCCGCATCCGGCTGAATCGCTTCCCGATCGGTGCGACACTTCCTTCGTGGACCTTCTGCTGCTCGAACAGACCATGGCCGATCTCGGCCAGCCCGCCTACCGCGCCTCCCAGATCTGGGAGTGGCTGGCCCGTGGCGCCGGATCGTTCGAGGAAATGAGCAACCTGCCGGCCGGTCTACGGTCGGAGCTGGCGGCGAAGCTCCCAATCTCGACTCTTGCGGTGGACGCTTCGGCGAAGTCGGTTGACGGCACCGAGAAGGCGCTTTTCCTGACCACTGACAGTCGCCCGGTTGAAGCGGTGCTCATGCGCTACCGCGACGGCCGGCGCTCCCTTTGCCTCTCCAGCCAGTCCGGCTGTCCACTGACCTGCACCTTCTGCGCCACCGGCGCGATGAAGTTCGGCCGCAACCTGAGCGAGTCGGAGATCCTCGACCAGGCGCTTCACTTCCGTCGGATGGAGTCGGTCAACCACACCGTCTTCATGGGCATGGGCGAGCCGATGATGAACCTCGACAACGTGCTCGCGGCCTGCGAACGGCTACCGGAGATCGGCATCGCCAACTCCCATACGACGATCTCGACCGTGGGCTGGCTGCCGGGCATCCAGCGGGTCATCACCGAGGGGCCGGCCGTCCGGCTGGCACTTTCCCTGCATGCCGCGAACGACGAACTTCGATCCCGGATCATGCCGGTCAACGAGCGTTATGCGATCGCCGATCTGGTCGCGGCCTGTCGTGAGTGGCGCCACACCCGCAAGCGCAAGGTATTCATCGAGTACCTGATGCTCGACGGGGTCAACGACAGCCGGGAGCTGGCCCATGAGCTGGCCGATCTGCTGCTGCCGAAGAATGACTTCAAGGTGAACCTGATCCCGTACAACCCGAGTGGTAACGAGTACCGGGGCTCGTCCCGCGAGGCGATCGAGCGGTTCCGGGGCATCCTGATGAACCGCGGCATCCACGCCACGGTGCGGCTCACCCGCGGTCGCGACATCGACGCCGCGTGCGGACAGCTCGCCGCAAAAGCCGCCGCCTAGGTTCGGGGCGGCGACCGCCGGGGCTACCCGGCCGACGCTTCGATGTCCCGCTGGCGCTGGAGGGATTCCTCGATCACTTCGAGCGCCGCCTCCTTCGGGTACCAGCCATCGACATCGACATGCTTGCCCTCTGGCTGCTTGTAGACGGAGAAGAAGTGGGAGATCTCGTCGCGAAGCTGCTCGGGCAGCATGTCCAGCGACTCGACCCAGCTCCAGTTGGGGTCCTCGGCCGGAACACAGAGAACCTTGTCGTCGATCTGGCCTTCGTCCTTCATCCTGAAAATGCCGATCGCGGTGGCAGGGATGATGCAGCCGGGGAAGGTCGGCTCGGAAACGCAGACCATGGCGTCGAGAGGGTCGCCGTCGGCCCCCATGGTGTGAGGTACGAAGCCGTAGTCCACCGGGTAGACCATCGAAGAGAAGAGAAAGCGGTCCAGCTTGATTCCGCCGAGTTCGGGGTCGTACTCGTACTTGTTGCGGCTCCCCTTGGGGACTTCTACGACGATGTTCAGATCACTCACGGTCGCTTTCCTTGCTGCGTTCGGTTTGGTGTCGGCCCCTCAGCCCCCGAGCAGCATACGCTCGGAAGGCCGCTCGACCGGTCGCCAGGGGCTGTTCCACTCGCAGACTCCCTTGACCAGCCGGTCTGCCTCGGGCGGACCCCAGCTTCCCTTCTCGTATGGGACCACCTTGCCCGGATCGTCTAGCAGTGGCTGCACGATGCGCCAGGTCTGCTCGATCGCGTCGGCGTGGGTGAAGAGGTCGAAGCGGCCGTGAATCGCGTCGTCGAGCAGCCTTTCGTAGGGCTCGGGCTCGGTGCCCGGCTCTTTCTCGAAAAGCACGTCGAGATCGGCCGGTTCGAAGCTGTCCTCGCCTGCGGCTTTGGCGATGAAGCGCATCCTCGCCCCCGGTTCCGGGTCGATCCGGATGACCATCTGATTGTGCCCCGGCTTGTGGCCGTCTCCGATGCCGACACCGGGTGGGCGTTTGAAGACGACCCGGACTTCGGTGTGCTTGACCGGCAGGTACTTGCCCGTCCTCAGGTAAAACGGCACGCCGGCCCACCGCCAGTTGTCGATTTCAAGCTGGAGCGCCGCGTAGGTCTCCATGTTCGAGTCGTCGGCCACCTCCGGGATGTCGCGATAGCCGACGTACTGCCCGCGCACGCAGTGGGCGGGGTCGGCAGCGCCCATCGACTGAAACAGCTCAAGCTTCTTGGCCCGGATCGAGTCGTGCTGGTTTGAGCTCGGCGGCTCTATCGCGATCAGCGCAAGTACCTGGAGCATGTGGTTCTGCACCACGTCGCGGATCGCGCCGACCCCCTCGTAGAACCGGCCGCGGTCTTCGACACCGAAGCTCTCGGCCATGGTCATCTGGACATAAGCAATGTGGTCGCGGTTCCAGACCGGCTCGAGGATCGAGTTGGCGAAGCGCAGGTAGGTGATGTCCATCACCGGTTCCTTACCGAGGTAATGGTCGATCCTCAGGATCTGGTCCTCGCTGAGGTACTCGACCAGGTCGGTCTGCAGGGCCCGGGCCGAGGCGAGGTCGTGTCCGAACGGCTTCTCGATAACAAAGCGGCCCTTTTCCGTCAGGCCGGCGGCGTTGATCTGGTGGATGATCGGCGAGAAGAGCACCGGCGGCACCTCGAGGTAGAAGATCGGCCGTTCGCAGGATTCCAGCTCACCGGCCAGAGTCTCGTAGGTCGAGGGATCATCGAAGTTTCCGGCGACGAAACGCATCCGGGCAGCGAGGCGGGCGAAGACTTCTTGGTCAATTTCACCGAGCGTATCCACGATCGATTCACGAGCACGTTCCCTCATCGTCTCGTGACCCCAGTCGGTGCGTCTGCCGACCCCGACGATCGGGCAGTCCAGCTTTCCGCGCTTTTCGAGGCGGTACAGGGCTCGGAAGGTCATCTTGCGGGCCAGGTCGCCGGTGATTCCGAAGATCACCAATGCGTCACTGGCCAGCTGGTCGCCACCACCGCTTGTTTCCCGTTTCGTGCTCATGCCGGAGAGCGTATCCGGTGCCCGGGCGGTGGGTGCCGACTGGTTCCGTAGCCGACACCACGCTTAGTATGCGGGCATGGAAATTGGAATAGTCGGTCTTGGACGGATGGGGGCGAACATCGCCCGAAGGCTCATGCGCGACGGTCACAGTTGCGTGGTCTACGACGTCAACCCCGATGCGGCGGCGGACCTCGGGAAAGAAGGGGCGACCCCGGCCTCGGATCTGGCTGATCTAGCAGCGAAGCTGAGCGCACCGCGGACGGTCTGGGTGATGGTTCCCGCCGGCGAGATAACTCGGGAGACGATCGCCGCTGTGGCGTCGCAGCTCGAGTCCGGCGACGCCGTGATCGACGGTGGCAACACCTACTACCGCGATGACATCCGGATCGCGGCCGAGCTGGCACAGAAGGGGATCGACCACCTCGACTGCGGCACCAGCGGGGGGGTGTTCGGGCTTGAGCGCGGCTACTGCCTGATGATCGGCGGACCCGAAGCCGCGTACCGGCGCAACGAGCCGATCTTCGAGACCCTGGCTCCCGGCGTCGGAGAAGCTCCGCGAACGCCCGGGCTGGAAGGGCAGCCCTCTCCCGCCGAGAAGGGTTACCTCTACTGCGGCCAGGCGGGTGCGGGCCACTTCGTGAAGATGGTCCACAACGGGATCGAGTACGGGATCATGGCGGCCTTCGCCGAGGGGTTGAACATCCTCGAGAACGCCGACGCCGGCAAGGTCAGCCGGGACGGTGACGCGGAGACTGCACCGCTCGACCAGCCTGAGTACTACCAGTACGACATCGACATCCCCCAGGTCGCAGAAGTCTGGCGACGCGGAAGTGTTGTCGGCTCCTGGCTGCTGGACCTGACCGCCGCTGCCCTGGCTGAATCACCCGGCCTGGAGGAGTTCAGCGGGAGGGTTTCGGACTCCGGCGAAGGGCGCTGGACCTCGATCGCCGCGATCGAGGAGGGAGTACCGGCACCCGTGCTCACCGCTGCCCTCTATGAGCGTTTCTCTTCCCGCGGGCTCGGTGACTTCGGGGACAAGGTGATGTCGGCGATGCGAAAGCAGTTCGGTGGCCACGATGAAAAGCCGGACACGCCCGCCGGCGGAGGCAGCTAGCCGACGATGCTGATCCGGGCGGTCGCCGACGAAGACGAGGCCGCTCGAACGGCCGCGGCATTCATCGAGGTGAGTGCCGCCGAGGCGATCGCGGAACGCGGCCGGTTCAACTTCGCGGTGAGCGGAGGCAAGACCCCCTGGAAGACTCTGGAGCTGCTGTCCGACGGTGGCATGGACTGGTCGCGGACGAGCCTCTTTCAGGTCGACGAGCGGATCGCTCCGACCGGCAGCCCCGAGCGCAACCTGACTCACCTTGTGCTGAGCCTGCCGCTGATCTGCCAGGCCGCGATCCGGCCGATGCCGGTCGGTGCCGAAGACATCGAGTCGGCCACCGCAAGTTACGACTACTCGCTCCCGAGCCAGTTGGACCTGGTCCATCTCGGGCTGGGACTTGACGGACACACGGCGTCACTGATCCCGGGCGACCCCGTACTTGATGTCTCGGACCGTGATGTCGCGCTCACCGGCGGTGAGTACCAGGGAACCCGGCGCATGACTCTCACCTATCCGGTAATCAACCGCGCCCGAAAGCTGCTTTTTCTGGTCACCGGCGACGGTAAAGGGGAAGCCCTCCGGCTGCTGCTGGCCGGTGACTATTCGATACCGGCCGGCCGCATCGCCAACGAAAACTCATTTCTGGTCACCGACATCCCCGTCGCGCAAGGTGAGCATGCGCTGGCCTGAGACCACGCGCGGACCTGACAGGCTGGCCGGGCGCTACGGCGCGGCGCTGGTGCTGTTGCTCCTGGCCACCGTCTACACGATGGCCACGCAGGAGGGCGAGTGGCAGCGCCTGGTTGCCATGGCGCTGGTTGGAATCGCGCTGTTTGCGACCTTGCGTGCCTCCCGGGTTGACCGGAGGCTGCTGTGGGCGATGAGCGCCCTCTTTCTGACCGCCTTCGCCGGGGTGATTGCCCACACCCTGATCACCGATCAGAGCGGGGCCGGCTTCGTCCGGGTGAGCGTCCTGACCCTGGTGCTTGCGACTCTGCCGGCGATCGCCTTCGGGCTGGTGCGACAGGTCCGCGCCGAACAGAAGGTCACGGTCCAGACGATGATGGGTGTGCTCTGCGCCTACCTCCTGATGGCGAGCTCCTTCGCCTATGCCTACGCGGTTATCGGCGAGGTCGGAGACCAGCCTTTCTTCAACCAGGGCGCACAGTGGAATCAGATCGGAGATTACCTCTATTACAGCCTGGTAGTGATCACCACGGTAGGCATGGGTGACCTCACTCCGGCGACTCAGCTCGGGCGTTCGCTGACCGGGGCCGAGGCCCTGATCGGGCAGATCTACATGGTCACGGTGGTCGCGGCGATCGTCTCCAACCTCGGACGCTCGCGGGCTCCGAAGGCGGCCGACGATGGCCTTCGCGGCACCGACAGAGACAAGGGCGGATCTCCGGATGGATAAGGTCCTGCTGGGCCTTTCGCTTGTGGTGGCGCTCTCGATCCTCGCCCGGCTCGCCGGCTCTCTGATCGGCGTTCCGGCGATCATCCCGCTGCTGGTTGTGGGGGTGCTCGCCGGCGTATCTGTCACCGACCTCATCGATCCTTCGGCACTGCTCGGGGACGCCCTGTCGCCGATCGTGCAGATAGCGGTCGGGCTGATCCTGTTCGAGGGAGCCCTGAGCCTGAAGCGCGAGGAACTGGGAGCCGGGGTCCGCCCGGCCGTGATCCGGCTGCTCACCTTCGGAGTGATGGTGACCTGGCTGTTCGGGTCGCTTGCCGTCGGGTTGCTGTTCGACGTGCCGATGGAGATCGCCGTGCTCATCGGGGCGATCCTGATCGTCTCGGGGCCGACCGTCGTACTGCCGATCCTCGACTTCATCGCCCCGGAGACCAAGGTGAGGTCGGTGCTCAAGTGGGAGGGCATACTGGTCGACCCGGTCGGAGCGATCATCGCGGTGGTGATCTTCGGCTCTATCACCGGCGGAGGCGGACAGCCTGTGATCAATTTCTTCGAGATCGCCTTTTCGCTCGGGACGGGGCTTCTCGCCGGCCTGGCCGGAGCGTTCCTGCTGATGCCGATCCTCGCCACGCGGCGTCTTTCCGCCCGGGACAAAGTCGCCGCCACGCTGATGATGGTCGTCGCCAGTTTCGCGTTGTCCGATGCGATCTTCGATGACTCCGGGCTTGTCGCGACGATCGTCGTCGGAGTCGTACTCGCCAACCAGAAGCGGGTCAGGATCGATTACATCGCCGAGTTCAAGGAGACCCTGATCCCTCTGCTGATCGGGATCCTTTTCGTACTGCTCGCGTCGAACATCGAGATCTCGGACGTGATCGATCTCGGGCTTCCGGTGCTGGGACTGATCCTCGTGCTGATGCTGGTGGCCCGGCCGATTGCCGTCGCAAGCACGGCCGGCCTCGGCTTCACCCGGTCGGAGCGCACCTTCTTCACGGCGATGGCGCCACGCGGGATAGTCGCCGCCTCGACCGCATCGGCCTTTGGTCTGCAGTTGACCCAGGACGGTGTCGCCGGCGCCGAGTTGATCATCCCGATCACATTTGCGGTGATTGCCGTGACCGTCTTCATCTACGGCTTCGGCTCGCCGCCACTGGCTCGTTATCTCGGCCTGGCCGGAAACCGGCCGCCGGGCCTGCTGCTGATCGGCGCTCCGCGCTGGGGGCTGGCGCTGGGTTCTGCGCTCACGGACGGCGGGGCCATGGTCAAGGTCTGGACCGAGGATGAAAGCGAAGCGGACTCCGCCGGGAAGGCCGGGCTGGTCAGCTTCGGCGGTCCGCTCGACCCTCAGGCTGCTTCCATGCAGTCGGTTTTCGAGGACCTCGCGGCGATCGCCCTGGTCAGCGACGACGACACCCTCAACCAGCTGCTCTCCTGGGAGTTGACCGAAGACCGCGAGCCGGACGAGGTCTACCGGCTGCGCTCGCCTTCGGGAACCATTCCGATAGTGTCCAGCGAGGCCACTCCTCTGTTCCACGAGGCCGGCGATGCCATCGAACTCGAGCGCCGCCTTGACGCAGGCCAGCAGATGGTCCTTTTGGAGCGGGGACAAGCCCCTCCCGACGGCTCGCTCGCGGTCGCTTCGATCAGGCATGCGGGGCGCACAGGAAGCTCGACCATCAGACTCGCATCCGATCATGGAGGCCGTCTTCATCATCCGGGGTCGAGCGTGGTCGCTCTCGGACCGCCGAGCGTCTTTCTTGCCGCCAGGACGGAGTTCGAAGGGGCGGTTTCAGCCTGATCCGGTCCCGTTCCCGGTCCCGTTCCCGGGATCGGTTTTGCGGTAGAAGTCGACCCATCGATCGCATATCTCAGACATGGGAGTCAGCTCGCGGGCCCCAGTACGCATGAGCACGATTCGCCCGAGCTTGGTCTGCCGCGAGTATCCGGTGATTCTCTGGATGAAGGATGGTTCGGCGGTCTCGACCGTGAATTCGACCGGACCAGCACGGCTGACTATCACCTGGCCGACGGGCCAGAACTGACCGAAGCTGCCGGTCTTCTGGTTCGAGATTCGCTGGCCGTCGATCGCCGGCTTCAGTTTGCGTTCGAGCCCGGGGGACCTCACCGTCATTCCGTTCGGGGTGAAGTACTGGATCGAGACCCGCCATGTCCCGGCCCCGAGGTCCAGTATCTGGCTGGCGCTGCCGCCGGGAGCGATCTCGCTGGTCGGCGTCCATTCATCGGCCGGCCGGAGCACCGTCTCGGGCATCAGCACCGCCTGGCCGTCGATGCTCGAGTAGTACCGCCCCCCTTCCTTGTTGCAGTCGGCCAGCTTCGCCGGCAGCGGGGCTTCCTTGAGGGTCGGCCGGTCTAATACTTCGCCGGTGCGTCGCCACAGCTTGTATGCGCTGGTCTGCCCGACCAGCTTGAAAGCCGGGGGTGGCTTGCTGGTCCATCCGGCTGCGGTCGTCACCACATAGTCGTGGCTGTTCAGGGTTTCAGCGTCAAAGGAGTCGAAGTCGATCACGCTCTGTCCCGCATACCCCTCGAAAGGCTTGCGCGGGTCTGCGGTCACATCCGGTTCGGGAAACAGCTGAAGCGGCAGACTCACGTCGGCGCCGGGGAAGTAGTGCGCGCCGAACCTGTCCTGATCCGCGTACAGGACCTTGCTGCCGGCCACCTTTTTCTGGAACGCGATCAGCTCGCCCGCGCGCCCGGGCGGCGGGACCGAAGCGTCTCTGAGCACGAGCAGACTGGAGGCCGAGGCGAGCACTACGAATACCACCGCGAAAGAGAACCAGCCGGCCGCCGCCGCCTTCCGTGCGGTGCTGGATCGCGTCCCGCCGGCGGGGACCGCGGGGGGCCCGCTGAGCAGAGCGGTCAGGACGACCACCATGACGATCGGTGAACTGATCACCAGCGCCTTGGCCAGCGAGTAATCGCCGACCCAGGGCAGCGAGAGCAGGTAAAAGACGGCATACGCGATCAAGGCGATCGGGTAGACCGAGCGCGGTTGCCGTCGCCACCACCACAGCGCCAGCAGCACCGCGACGATCGCGATCGCCGCCATCAGGCCCGGCAGCGGCGTTGACAGGTCCCCGTTGAGCCGGTAGTCGGAGGTCAGCCAGACTCCGACCGTTTCTACTGCGGAGACCGGGCCGAACGCGTCGCTGGTGGCGACCTCTGCGAAGGCGTCACCGAATCCGAACGGTCCGAGGAACGCGAGCGCCAGCAGAAACAGCAGGGCCGCGGCCGATCCCGCGGCCACGAGCGGGCGCTTGAGCATTGCGATCACCTTCGCCGGATGCAGTTGCGCGCGCAAGGACGGGTCGGACAGGAGCCACGCCGCCGTGACCACTGCCGCGAACGCGAGCCCGGGGAAGCTGTAGGTGAACACGATCCCGGCGAGAAGGACCAGAAGTGGCGCGGTCAGCCGGAACCGTTCCCGGCCCGAATCCGGCAGCGGGGACATCGACGGCAGCATGATCGTGAAGGCGAGCAGGAACATGGCGGTGGCGATCTCCTTGAACGCTGCCTGGGCGAAGTAGGCGGCCATCAGGTAGGTCATCGCGACCAGCACCGCTGCCGGTATCCGGCGTCCGGGGGCCAGCTTCTCGAGTGCAGGCCAGGCGGTCATCGCGGTCAGGACAGGCAGCGCCACCACCAGTCCGATGAAGGCCGGGCCGAGATCCAGGCGAGGCAGCGAGCTGAGCGCCGCGACGAGTCCGTGCGGGCCGAGCGGGTAGCCGGTGCTCGGGTCGGTTCCGAAATCGGATATCAGGGACTGCGCCCACGCCAGATGAAGCCCGAGGTCGTTGTTGTAGCCCATACCCAGTAGTCCCCAGCGCCCGGACACGATGAAAGGCACGGCTGTGAGCAGGGCGGTGATCAGGACCGCGGCCCAGAGCTGTGGTGAGCCCGGCAGCCGCCTGGCAGGGGACTTGCGAAGCCAGAAAACCGAGACGGCAAGCAGCGCAACAAGGCCGAGCACCAGGGCCCCGCGGCTGCCGGGGATGCGGGCGAGCAGGCCCTCGACAGCCATCAGCCCCGCGAAGCCCACCGCTGGCTCGATTCCGTGCCACCGTTCCCGGCCGGATGCGGCCATGATCGCCCGGCCGACCAGCAGGGACAAGGCGAAAACCAGGACTGCGGTGAGGTAGGTCTCGAGCAGCATCGGCTCAGTAACGATCTGCTGCCGCGAGCAGCGTAGCCGTCAGGTCGTCACTGGCCAGGGGGTCGGACTGACCGGTCAGCACCGTGGTCGGGCCGGGTGCCGCCAGCTTTTCAAGGTCTTTCGGTGTCGGTGTCATGCTCATTCTTCTAGTCTGCAGTTGATGCCCGCGAACTGGAAAGTCCTGATGATCGTGATCACTGTGTCCCTCATCGCTTCGGTGATGGTCGGAAGTTACAGGCTTGTCACGACGCCCGTTGAGCTGTTCGGGGCGAACTTCGAAGGACTCCCCAGGACGGAGTTTCCTCGACAGCAGCCCTGATGGATTCGCACCCCGGAAACAGCCACTTGCCTTCACCGCCGATAGGGTGATCTCACTGAAGCCAAAGGAATACGGAGACCGATGCCTCTTTTCACGCGAATAGTCGTAGGTACCGATGGGTCCGACTCGGCCCGCGAGGCGGTCCGTCAGGCGGTCGAAATAGCCCGTCTCACGGAAGCCGCTCTGGATGTGGTCAGCGCCTATGAGCCGATTCCACAGCGCCGGGTTGAGGCCGAGCGCGAAGGCGCGCCGGCCGATGTACAGCACGAATTCGGCCCACGTGAGGACGTCAACTTTGCGCTCGACAATGCGGCCGCCATGGCCCGTGAGATCGGAGTGGAAATCACCCCGCACGCGATGGACGGGGACCCGGCCGACGCAATCCTGCGCACGGCTGAAAAGGTCGGGGCAGACCTGATCGTGGTCGGTAACAAGGGCATGACCGGCGCCCGTCGTTTCCTGCTCGGCTCGGTCCCTAACAAGGTGTCCCACCACGCTGACTGCAGCGTGATCATCGTCCGTACGACCTGAGCGACGGGGCCAGATCAGGGCTGCCTGATCAGCCCGGCAGCTGGAACTCGGGGTTGGTCGCGCGGCCCAGATCGATGATGCCGGCTCCGAATCCGGACGGCGTGTCTCCGGCCGCATAGGCCGGCATCCTCGCCGTCCCGAGCAGCCTCTCCTTGACCCGCTGGGGCCTGCGACCATCGCTCAGCACGTTGCCGGCGAGAACCATCGCTGCCCCTGCCGAAACGTGCGCAGCCGCCATCGAGGTGCCACTCCAGATGTTCTCGATCCCGAACCAGCGTGGGTCGCGCGCCACCATGGCGACCTGGAGGATCCCGCGGTTGGCAGCCGAGTAAGGACAGTCTCCCCACTGGCTTCCGCCGCCGGGGGCGACGATGTCGATCTGCTCGTCCTTGAAGCTGTAGGAGGCCAGGCAGCCGGACTCGGTCGTTCCCCCGACCGAGATCACACCGGGCGAGGTCGCAGGTGGTGACGGACATGTCTGGGAACCGATGTTGCCGGCGGAGCCAACCAGCACCACGCCCTTGCTGTACGCGTCGAGCAGGGCCGCATCGAGTGCCGGGATCGAGGTTCCACAGTCGAAGTTGAGCGACATGTTGATCACCCGGGCTCCGTTGTTGGCCGCCCACCGGATGCCGCGGACTATGTTGAGCGTGCTGCCGAAGCCGTTGGCATCAATGACCCTGACCGGGATGACCTTCGCACCGTAGGCGATGCCGGTGAGCCCGCGGCCGTTGTTGGTCGCCTGGGCGATCGTCGCGGTTATGTGCGTGCCGTGTCCGTTCAGATCCAGCGGGACGCGGTCGTTCTGGACGAAGTCGTAGCCCGGAAGGAATGTGCGCGGTCCGAAATCCGGGTTCCTGCGGAAGCCGCGGCCGAAGTCCCGGTAGGCCACGCCGCTGTCGAGTACTGCGATCCGCACACCTTTGGCGCCGGCGCGGTCGGCCCGCTTCAGGTTCTGCCAGGCCCGGATCACGTTGGCTCCCCCGCGGGACTGCAGGCTGTTGGAGGCCAGGCCCGGGTAACAGAGGCTGTGGCAGGGCAGCAGGTTCCACTGGCGCTTCTGCCAGCCGGCCCGACTTCCCGTCTTCGGCGGGTTGAGGCCGGGGTCGTCGGGGATCCACCGGGAGACCCGGGCTATGTAGTTGGGGCTCGCGGAAACAACCCCCGGCCGCTCTTCGATCACCCGCGCGACTCTTTCCTCGTCAGATGTCGCCGGCACTGAGATGACCTCGGGCAGCGCGTCGCCGCTGTACTGGACGAGCACCTGGCCGGGGATGTACTCCTGCCCGGGCAGGATCTCCTGTCCTGTAGCCGATTCCGGCTGCGCCGGTGGTGTAGCGAGCGAGCCGGCCGGTTGCCATGTCAGGAGAACGAACAGCAAAGCCGCAGATGCGACGAGGGAAAAGGCCGGGGGTTTCAAGGAAGTTCGCATCATGACGGGCCGCGCCAAAGGGGGCCCGACACTCCTAGAACACCCCGAAACCCCCAGAGTTTCTGGTTTCGTAGGCTGGATCTGTGGAAACGGACGAATCACACATGGAACGCGCGCTGGCCCAGGCCCGTCTCGCGGCCACACATGGCGATGTTCCGATCGGCGCTGTGATCGTGCGGGATGGTGAGGTAATCGCTGCCGCCGGCAACCGGCGGGAGGCCGATCTGGACCCGACCGCCCACGCCGAGGTGCTCGCGATCCGCCGGGCTGCGGCCGCACTCGGAGGCTGGAGGCTTCCGGGGACGACCCTTTTTGTGACGCTCGAGCCTTGCGCGATGTGCGCCGGGGCGATCGTCCTGGCCCGCATCCGGCGGGTCGTCTTCGCAGCCACCGATCCGAAGGCCGGCGCGGCAGGGTCGGTCCTTGACGTGCTCGGTGAGACCGCACTCAACCACCGCCCCGAGGTCACCGGCGGCGTACTCGCCGAAGAGTGCGGGGCGCTGCTCAAGGACTTCTTCGCCGTACGCCGCGGATGACACGGCCCCTGAACGGTTCCCGGCCCTGAATCCGGGCCTGAACGAGTCCGAGGCCGGAACCCGGTCCCCGTTCCACCCAGCGGAGAGGGTGGGATTCGAACCCACGAGGCGAGAGAACCCGCCCACGCGATTTCCAGTCGCGCTCCTTAAGCCACTCGGACACCTCTCCGGGGACGGGCAGCGTATCCGAACGCGCTGCCTGACTACCCCTGAGGGCGGCACGCCGGAGCCCCCGGAGTACCCGCCGGGCTCTTCGGAGGTCTGGTCCGGCGCGGATCCGGGGCCGGTCGTGGCGGGACGCGCTCAGGCGCCCTGGATCGTTAGCCTCCACAGGCCCCCCGGAGGGGTGCGAGAGTGGTTGAATCGGGCAGTCTCGAAAACTGTTGTGCGTTTCGGCGTACCGTGGGTTCGAATCCCACCCCCTCCGTCCAGACCACCGGCCGCCAGAGCCCGTATCGGCGATCTTTGGCACCGTCGCGTCCGTTCCCGGCCGCTTGTGTAGGATCGCCGCCATATGAGCGACCTGAAGAAGTCACTGCTGGCCCTGGCGACCACGACCGTTCTGGCCACGGCGATGCTTGCCGGCTGCAGCAGCAGCGACAAGCCCGCATTCTGCGGTGACGTCAGCACCCTTCAGTCTTCGATCAGCCAGTTGACCAGCATCAAGATCGACGCCGCTGTTCTCGATAACGTCAAGACCGACCTCGAAACGGTCCAGACGAATGCCCAGACCGTGGTCGATTCGGCCAAGACTGACTTCCCGACCGAATCCTCGGCCCTCGAGGATTCGCTCAACACCGCAGGGGAGTCGATCCAGGACCTGCCGTCCTCGCCAAGTGCGACCGAGATCGCGGCTGTCGCCCTCAACGTGAGCGCGGTGGCCAACGCCGCCAGGTCCTTCGAAGAGGCGACTTCCTCGGCCTGCAACTGACCCGCCCCGGGAGGACCGGGTCAGGTTGGGCAGTAGCGGAGGGTTCGGATAAACAACGTGCTCAGGATTTACACCTAGCGGCGCCGGAACGTGGGCTTTGAGGTGAAGACAGGGCGCCGGACGAGCTGCCGGTAGGCGCGCAGGGTCCGTGGGTCGCTGTTGATCTTGAGGTTGGAGATGCTGTCGTCCGTGTTCTCCCAGGCCTCGCTCCAGGCGGAAATCGCCTTGATCCGCGGGAAGCGACGGGAAGCGATCGTTTTCAGTGCCTGGCGGAACCACCCGGCCTTGCGGCTCCCCTGCCGCGAGCCGAACTCGAGCAGCGCGATCGGCTTGCGGGAAAGCGCGGCCAGTCTCGGGTAGACACGGCCCATGGCTCTGGCGAACCCGGGAGCCCACGGTTCATCTGCGGTGAGCGGACCGTAGACGGAAACCCCGACCCAGTCCATGTTGTGGGGACCTCCGGCCTCGATCACATCACGCACTTGGCGGTATGCGGCGCGGAATCGCTCCGGACCGTCCGCTTTGGCCGGATCACCGAAGCCATCCGTCCCGGGCCATCAGCCGGATGAACGGGACCAGCGGCAGGCTCATCTGACTCAAACTAACGCGGCGAAGGGTCCGGAGTTTCGGTGGCGCCATAACGCGGTGGAGGGTGCGAAGTTTCAGTGCCGCTATGGCGCGGTGGCGGGTCCCGGGTTTCGGTGACGGCATCGGCAGGCCGGCCGAGCAGGTAGGAGCAGACCCCGGCGAGGGTGACCGTGGCGACCACGATGAGCAGCGGTCCCGAATCTTCGGTGAACGAGCCGACCAGCCCGCCGGCAAGACCGCCGATGAGGGCGGCCGGCCAGATCGGTCCGTCGAACGGCTTGAACATCTGCCGGTTGCGAATCGCGAAGGCGGCAGCCAGAAGGCAGATCAGCGTGATCACCGGCATCGCGTCGCGCCAGAGCTGCTGCCAGGCAAGCGTCGAGCGCCGCTCTACGGTCTCGAGGAAAGCGCCGAAAGAATCGAGTGAGAGCACACTGTTGCTGAGGTGCCCCTGGCCGCCGGCGGTCAGGGCATCGAGTCCGGCCAGCAGGGCGAGTCCGATTGCGGGACTGAGGACGAGAATCGCGATCCGCCTGCCGGACATCCGGCCGGGCAGCATCATGATCGCGGCGACCGCGCTCGCACCGGCCACGATGAAGGCCGCGCCGACCCCGGCGCCGAGTCTGCCCGATCCGAGAATCGCGCCCAGGACGAGGCCACAGCCGAGCACTATCAGCGCGCTCTGGCGCGACTTCGGCCGTCCGGTAAGGGCGGCCGCGACCCCGGCCAGCAGCAGCACCATCAGACCGGACTTGAGTTCGTTGCCGACCCCGTAAAAGCGGGATCCGTAGCCCGGGTTGGGGCCGAGTATCGAGCGGGTGATCAGATGTGAGCCGAGCGCCAGGTCCACGGTGATCGCAGCGAGCCCGACGATCGCCGGAGCCAGTGGGGCTCGCGGCCACGGCAGGAACCGGTCGGTGAGCCAGCCGAGCCCGAGGCTGCCGGCGACGATGATCAGGTACTCGACTTCCCGTGAAGGGTTGCCGAGCGCGGCCGGGATCAGGATCACCGTGGGGATCCACAGGATCGCGAGGCCGCCGATCCGCCGGACCGGCAGCCGTACCCGGTCCAGCCCGGCGATCGCTCCGGAGGCGAGGAACAGGCCCAGCCATGCGAGTCCGACCAGGGCCAGAGCCGGATTCCGACGCGGTCCAAGGTCGTCGAGCCGGTCGCGGAAGGGGGTCAGAGCCGCCGGATCGCGCTCGCCTTCGGAGCGCATCGCCTGCCCTTTCATCTCTTCGGGCACCTCGAGATCGAGGTACTCGAGCACAGTCGGAGCGATGTCTATCCCGGCCACGAGCCCGGGCAGGTTGGTCGAGTTGGAGGTCAGCCCGGCCGCCGGGCCTTCGAGACCTGACACCGCGATCGGAAGCAGCGGCAGGATCGCCGCCTCGGGAGGAGACTGGGTTGCGATCACCAGCTGTCCGGGCCCGGCGAGCGCGACTATTCGTCTGAGTTCCATGATGCCGCGGCTGCCCGGCGAGGCCGAGAATACGACCAGCCCGTATCTGCCCGCCATCTCCTGCACCAGCAACGCCCGCTTGAGCAGCAGCTCCGGTCCGGCATCGCCTCTTGCGGATCCTCCCCCGGAAACCGCGACCGCCGCAATGCCGCCCGACCGGTCGGCGGCCGGGATCGCGTCTTCGGCGGCTGCGCCCGGGCTTCCGATGAAGGCGCTGCCACCGGGGATCGATTCGGCGAGCAGGCCCGGCTCGATCGTCTGGGGCGCGGTCTCTGCCCGCTTGATTATCCGCTGCCAGTTGGCCAGGAATCCGGGCCCGTTCAGGGCACGGGTGGTGGCAAGCGGGCCGACTGGCGGCACGCCCTTCGGCGAGTAGGTCGAGCGGGAGACTCTGGTGCCCTGGCTGATGTCCAGGAGCGCCTGCTCGCGTACGTAGGAGCCCTGCGTGGCGCTGGTCAGGCCGAGCGAGAGCGACGGTATGGAGGCGAGGCCGTCGGCTATCCCCTGGTCGTAGCCCGGGGTGGCGCCTTCGCGCTGCGGGAGCAGCACAAGAATGGCCTCGTCCGGCGCCGCGGCGCCGGCAGCAGGGGCGATCAGGGCCAGCGTGGCCAGGGTTGCGATCGCAGCGAGCAGGGCCACGACGTAGCGGTGGTTCACGATGGGAAGTCTATTCGCAGGGTCGGCACCTGAACGGCAGGTCCCGGCCTTGGCGGTAGGGTGGAGCGATGAGTAACGATTCCGAGCAGCCCACCACTTCTTCCCGCATCGGCGCCCTCGCACAGGAGCTGATGGAACAGGTCGAGCGAGACACTCCCGGCGCCCGCCTCGACCAGCTCGTCATCTCGGCGGTCCTCACCGAGGACGTCGGCGTCGATGAGCAGACCATGCATGTGCAGCTGGTTTCGGATTCTTCCGACCCGCTTTCGGTGGTCGGACTCCTGACCGTCGCGCTTGACCTGGCCAAGGGCCAGCTCACCGGCGAGTAGGTTCAGCGCGAGTAGTGCTCGACGATCAGGCGCTCTTCAATCGGAGCGGCGATGTCGTTGCGCTCGGGGAGGCGGTTGACCGTCCCCTTGAGTCCGTCGTGGTCGGCCAGCAGCCAGGCCGGGGTCGGGCCGGCGGTATCGGTCGACTGGCGGGCCATCGGCTCGATCGAAGAACCTGACTTCACGGCGATCTGGTCACCGGCGGAAACTTCGTAGGAAGGACGGTCGAGCCGCTTGCCGTTCACCATGATGTGCTGGTGGACGACGAACTGCCGGGCCTGCGCCCTGGTCATCGCCAGGCCGAGCCGGTAGACGACGTTGTCGAGACGACACTCCAGGTGGCGCATCAGGTTCTCGCCGGCCATGCCTTCTTCGCGGTTGGCGCGGTAGAAGAGCTTGGCGAACTGGCGCTCGCGCAGGCCGTACATCGACTTCGCGCGCTGCTTGGCCCGCATCCGGACCGAGAACTCCGAAGCCCTCCTGCGACCGCGGCCGTGCTGGCCGGGCGGATAGGGGCGGCGCTCCATTGCACTCTTGCCTGCAAGGGCGCGTTCGCCCTTGAGTCCGAGGTCCACGCCTTCGCGTCTTGACAGCTTCTCTTTTGGTCCTGTATATCTACCCATGTTTGCGGCGTAGAACAGTAGACGATTCGGGTTTCCTCCGCTTTCGCGTTGCCGCCCCCGGCCCCGGTCGCCCCCGACTGCCGGCCCCGGTCGCCCCCGACTGCCGGAATCCCGGAAGTACAGGTGAAGGCAGGCGTATAGTCCCGAGTGGACTGAACCATGGCCGAATCCCAACGTGGAAAACTGCTGATCGCCGCTCCCAGCCTGTTTGATTTCTTCAGGCGGACAGTCGTGCTGATCGTCGAGCACACCGAACAGGGCGCGTTCGGCGTGATCCTCAATCGCCGGGCGGACGCCGACGTCACCGAGCTCGTGCCGGACCTGGTTCCTCTGGTCGAGCGCGGTGCCCCGCTCTGGGTGGGTGGGCCGGTCGCCCCGGACGCGATCCTCGTGCTCGGTGAGTTCGAGGAATCCGGAAACTCCGCCGGGGCGGTCACCGAAAGCATCGGCGTGGTCGATCCCGATGGTGATGCCGATGTGATCCGCGCCCGGGTCTTCGTCGGCCACGCCGGGTGGGGTCCGGGCCAGCTTGACGAAGAGTTGGAGAACGACGCCTGGATCGTCGCCGACCTGCAGCCGGAAGACGTATTCGCCGTCGGAGACCTCTGGGCGGAGGCCGTCGCCCGCCGTGGCGGAGATTTCCGCCTGTTGGCCACCATGCCCGACGACCCCAGCCTCAACTGAACACGGAGGACCGGCCTTGCCCAGGGAAATCGAGCCATCGAGAAGCGACCGACCGCTGGACCGCGCCGAGCTCGACGACGACCCGATCGTCCAGTTCCACCAGTGGTTCGAACAGGCCGCCGCGGTCAACCCGATGCCCGAGGCGATGTGCATCGCCACGGTTGACGAAGACGGCCTCCCGGACGCGAGAATGGTCCTGCTGAAGGGCGCCGACCACGAGGGTTTCCGTTTTTTCACCAACCAGGAAGGGGTCAAGGCCTCCCAGATCGAGGTCAATCCCGCTGCGGCGCTCGTCTTCAACTGGGTCGAGCTCGACCGGCAGGTCAGGATCCGCGGACCGGTGGAGCGGCTCGGCGAAGAAGAGTCCGACGCCTACTACGCCTCTCGCGGCCGTGGCAGTCAGATCGGAGCCTGGGCCTCGCCCCAGAGCCGCCCGCTCGGTGACCCCCGCTCGGAGCTGGACGAGCTCACCGTCCAGGCCGAAAAGCGGTTCGAGGAGGTCGAGCCCATTCCTCGCCCGCCTCATTGGGGCGGCTACCTGATCCGGCCGGTCCAGATCGAGTTCTGGCAAGGCCGCCGGGCCCGCCTCCACGACCGGTTCCGGTACCTGCCTGAGGGCGACGGCTGGGTCATCACCCGCCTCGCCCCGTAGGCCTGGCGTAAACGCGCAAGTACGTGGTATTCTCCCGGCAAGGGCAGGCGGGAGAGCGCTTGCGTTCAAACCATTTGCGGACCGGGAGAGTTACTTATGAGTGCAGGGAGAATCAGCAAGGCCTTGATCGTCGCCGCTATCGGCATGTTCATGGGCATGGCAGTTCTGACGGGTGCGGCAGGCGCGCAGCTGAAGAACGCGCCCGCGACGACTGACCCTGCGACTTTCACTGCGCGCGGCAGTATCGAAGAGCTCTACGTCACCGACGCCGAGCCCGGCGAAAGCCTGATGCTGGTCAACTCGGATGACAAGATCCTCCGCACCAGCGTTGCCGACGGCTTCGGCAGCAAGATCTTCTACTACCTCGATCCCGGGGCCGAGTACACGGTCCGGCTCAAGAAGAACGGCAAGGTCTACGGAACCCCGAAGGTCAGGGTTCGCAAGGCTGACGCCAATCCCAGGCAGTCGTTCTACGACAGCATCGGGCTCCAGAAGGGGCTCAACTACGTCAAGATGCGCGACGGCGTCGAACTGGCGATGACCGTGCGACTGCCCGGCGGAAAGACCCTCGCCGATGGCCCGTTTCCGACTTTCATCGAGTACTCGGGCTACCAGGTTGCTGCACCTAACAGCCTGATCGACTCGGTGCTCGGCGGCGGTCCTACGGACCCGTTGGCGCCGGCAAGTTCGACCGCAGTCGGGTCGCTCATCGGCCCGCTGCTCGACTTCGCTGTGGTGAGTGTCCAGATGCGCGGATCCGGCTGCTCCGGTGGTGGATTCGACCTGTTCGGGCTGCCGACCACCTATGACGGTTACGACGCGGTTGAGGCCGTTGCCGCTCAGAACTGGGTCAAGGGCGGCAAGGTCGGCATGGGCGGGATCTCCTTCTCCGGCATCACCCAGCTGTTCACCGCCGGAACACAGCCGCCCCACCTCGCGGCGATCTCCCCGCTTTCGGTCACCGACGACGTCTACCTGGCTACCGGCTACCCCGGAGGCATCTTCAACTCAGGCTTCGCCTTCTCCTGGATAACCGAGCGGGCCAACGATGCCGAGCCCGGGCCGGCAGGAGGTCAGGCGTATTCCCGCATTCTGTCCGACCCTGCCTCGCCCTTCTACGACCCGAAGTGCGCCGTGAACCAGAGGCTCAGGCTCCAGACGCGTAACTACAACCAGCTGATCGAGAACAACCAGTACCGAACGCCGAGCCTGTTCGGGGTCCGGTCTCCCAGTGCGTGGATCAGCCGGATCAAGGTGCCTACCTTCCTTGTCGGCGCCTTCCAGGACGAGCAGACCGGCGGGCATTTCGTCGAGAGCCTCGGCAAGCTGAAGAACAACAAGAACGTCTGGATCTCGCTCCAGAACGGCGTACACTCCGATTCGCTCGGTCCGAGCACGATCACCAGGTGGGTCGAGTTCCTGAACCTGTTCGTGGCCGACCGGATTCCGAAGGTTCCGCCGCTGATTCTGGCCCTGGGCGGCGACCTGTACGACTTCCTGGCCAACGCGCCGGCGCTGCCGGTCGAGCAGTCACGGTTCGCCAGCTATACGAGCCTGGAGAAAGCGAAAGCCGACTTCCGGAAGGACCCGCGAGTCCGCCTGATGATGGACAACGGTGCCGCGATCCCGGCCTCTCCGGGTGCGATCGGTGCCTCCTGGGAGCTCGGCTTCGATTCATGGCCGATCCGCCAGGTGAGGTCGGTCAGCTACTTCATCGACGCCAACGGCAAGCTCAGGCCCTCGAAGCCTCGCAAGGCCTCACGCGCCGCCTATGTAGGTGATCCAGACGCCCGTCCGGAACAGACGATCACCGACGGCAGCGAGTGGGCCGCCCAGCCGAACTACAACTGGACCCCGCTGGTTGACGGCAAGGGCCTTGGTTTCACATCGGCGCCACTGGCGAAGGACATGGTCATCGCCGGGCCGTCGAGCATGGATCTGTACCTGAAGTCGTCTGCCCGCGATACCGACCTGCAGGTGACTCTCACCGAGGTTCGTCCTGATGGCAAAGAAACGCTGGTCCAGAGCGGCTGGCTGCGGGCTTCACATCGCAAGCTCGGTCGGGGTTCGACCGCGCTGGATCCGAAGCCGACCCACCTGAAGCGTGACGCGCGCAACCTGCCACGGGGCAAGTTCACCCTGGTCAGGGTGCCGATCTTCCCCGTGGCCCACGCTTTCCGCAAGGGCTCGAAGATCAGGGTCAACATCCAGGCACCGGGCGGTGACCGCCAGATCTGGAAGTTCGACACGATCGAAGACGGAAGCACACGCAATGTGATCGCCGGCGGCGTCGGGTTCGCTTCGAAGCTCGTACTGCCGGTCATTCCGGGCGTGAAGGCCAAGAAGCCGCTGCCTGCACCGACCGCGCTGCGTGGCCAGCCGAGCCGTGACTACGTCCCGGCCTCGAACGGCGGCTGACATATCGGCCTTCGGGCCACCTGACAAGCCTCGACAAAGGCCGCCGGAGGGATCCGCGGCCTTTGTTGTTGACGGCCACCCCCGGGGTCGGCTACGCTCGTATTTAGGTATCCGACAGGTATCCGACCGGAGAGCGAAGGCATGCGACCCGAAACAGAAAAGGGGCAGGGATGAAGCAAGGGGCGGGGATGAAGCAAGGGGCGGGGATGAATCAGGGGAGACGGACGAATCTGACGGGCAAAAGCGTGAAGCTGACCTGGGCGGCGCTGATCTCGGCGCTCATGCTGCTCGCTTTCGCTCCTCCGGCTCCGGCCGCCCCGCAGGGCCCGTGGGTGCTTCCTATCTCAAGCCTCTCGGCCGCCGGCCAGAACGCCTTCGACCCCCAGATCGCAATCGCCCCCGACGGCGCCGCCACCGCCGTCTGGTACCGCCTCAACGGCACCAACCGCATAATCCAGACCGCGACCCGCCCGCCGGGCGGGTCCTTCGGCGCCGCGGTCGACCTCTCGGCCACCGGCCAGAACGCCTTCGGCCCCCAGATTGAAATCGCCCCCGACGGCGCCGCCACCGCCGTCTGGTACCGCCTCAACGGCACCAACCTCATAATCCAGACCGCGA
>Ga0105050_10003100_pt1 | contig 23326 bp, 26 predicted proteins | sample FRY01_FD_78088 | JGI IMG/M metagenome (GOLD analysis project Ga0105050, IMG submission 78088) | Freshwater microbial communities from Lake Fryxell liftoff mats and glacier meltwater in Antarctica - FRY-01 | ecosystem: Environmental > Aquatic > Freshwater > Ice > Glacier meltwater ...
AAACGTGAACGGTGTCACGCAGCGAGGCAATCTAATTGCTAGAAAACCAATATTATTTAAATAAAATCAATAAGTTAGATATTGTCCGATGGTTTGGCATGAAATAATTGGAGGCAATGGTATGGTTATTGCTGCTATGGGGATGCGGGCATCGCCCGGCTTGTTGTTTAGCTTAATTAACTTATTGGGAGCTTCTACATGAGAAACCTGCAAAAAGGCTTTACCCTGATCGAACTGATGATCGTCGTGGCGATTATCGGCATTCTGGCGGCGATCGTGATTCCGCAGTATCAGGACTACATCACCCGTGCGAAGTGGCAGGACAACATTGCCCGTATCCAGTCGTTCAAGACTGCTGTGGCCGAATGTCTGCAGAACAATAGCGGCACGATGACTGGCATCTGCGATACCAGCGCCAATGTGACTTCGGCGACCGGTGCGGTATTCCCCGGTGTTGGTGGCAATTTGTCAGCTTTGACGTATACCGGTGGCTTGTTTACTTTGTCAGGTACGCCCGGAGTTGCTGATTGCGTTGTGACGCTGACGCCTACCGTTTCCGCAACGGCGGTGACTTGGGCCTACGCGAACGGTGGTGGATGCAATAAGTCCAAGACCGGCGTAGGTACCTGATCTACTCTGTTCTCGTAATGGAAAGCCCCGGTTCAGCCGGGGCTTTTTTTCGTACTCAGCTGCGAGGTGCGCTGAGCAGCGCAGACTTTACAGCTTGGCAGTATCGCTGAATATTGTGATCATTGCTGTCTAGCAATGACAGCCCAACACCATGTTTATCGAAAACTTGCGTACTGAGTTCAGCCGTCCAGCGGTGCTGGCGCATCCGGCGTCATGGTTGCTGCTGGCTGTTGCCGCCTATGTGTTCCTGGCGCCAAATATCGACTTTGCACCGCATCTGACTTGGCATGACGGACAGCGCCTCGCACAACTCGTACTGTTCGGCGTGGTGGCGGTAGGCTTGGTTGTGCCCGGTGTGGCGAATGCCGTCTCGAGCATCTGGGCGGCGCTGCCCGGCTGGAATCGCATGGCGTGGCTGGCTGCTTTTGCGCTGGGTCTGGTGTCTGCCGTGCAGGCGCCATTGGAGCGCTGGGCGCTACTGGAATGGGCAATGTTGCTGTTGCTGCTGGTCGTGGTACTGGGTGTAGCCGCCGGCCGGCGGGCGGGTGGGTTTGCGCTGGATCGCGTGCTGATGATGATTGTCTATGCGACCGCTGTTGCCTATATCAGCAAGACAGTTGTTGTTTATGTGGCAATGCTGACTGTTGGTGCTACGTATGGCCAGGGATTCAATGTCCGGGAATTGTTCACCGGATTTTCCAATATTCGTTTTTTTGGTCATGTCCAGACTCTGCTGCTGCCGTTCCTGCTGTTGCCGGCGTTGTGCTGGGTCGCAAGGCTGCGATATCGGTTGTTGCTGGGGATAGTGCCTGCGCTATGGTGGATGCTGGTCGTGGCGTCAGGTACCCGCGGCACCTGGGTCGCATTGCTCATTGGCGTTCTGGTTGTTCTGGCGTTTGGCGGGCAGACGGGTCGGCGCTGGATCAAATGGCAGATTGCGGGACTGGCCTGCGGTCTGCTGTGCTATGCGGTATTCGTACTGCTGGTGCCGAATCTGATGGATCAACCCGCATCATTCTTGCATCGGACGGAGGACATTATTACGCTTTCAGGTCGCGAAGTGATCTGGACTGCGGCGCTGAGCTACACCAGTGAACATCCATGGTTGGGTATAGGGCCAATGCACTTCGCCTATTTCACCAATGCGGTTGCAGCCCATCCCCATAATGCAATTCTGCAGTTCATGGCAGAGTGGGGTGTTCCCGCGGCACTGTTGTTTACAGTTGTGTTTGCTGCGGGGGGGCTGGCATTTGCCGGGCGAGTTAGACAGGTCGTTGCCAGTGCCGATGTGCAAACCGGAATGATTGCGGTGGCTTTGCTGGCGGCGCTTGCCGGCGGCGCTGCACAGGCCATGGTTGATGGCATGCTGGTCATGCCGGTCAGCCAGATTGTGTTGGCACTGATCTGCGGGTGGGCGCTGGGCTTTTATTTGATGGGGCACAGCAGTATTGCGCCTTGCGGTGTCGTGGAGAAAAGACTGGCGGCTGCGATCATCATCCTGGCCCTGGGATGCGTGGTCTATGGCGTGCAGCCGGAAATCGGCCATCTGGAACAACGAGAAGAGCAATATCTGGCGCTACCCGATACTCGGTTATTGCCGCGATTCTGGGCGCAGGGCTGGATTAACGAATAGCGTACCCGTCAGGATGCCATTCCCGGATTTCCCGCTACGCCATTTACCCGCGGACGGTTGAGTACCGGCGGTTTAATGGTTTTTTTGTCACGTAAGTAGCGCGTGACGACTTCCCATATCGGTTCTCCCGTAGCCCCTTCAGCAACCGGCGCCCAACTCGTGAGCTTGTAGGTTTTTCCGGCTTCAATCGCCTTGTCTTTTAGGCGCATATCGGAAATGCGACTGCCGATAGACTGAGTCGGATTGCAGGCATATTGCAGTCCGCCGACACGCACCATGTCCCCACCTTGCTGGTAATACGGATCGGGGTTGAACAGGTTGTCGCAAATATCTTCCAGCAGGTTTTTCAGATTTTCACCGGTGATGCTGCTGACAGTGACCTGAGGGTAGGTGATCGCGGTCATGTTCATGACATCATCCAGCGTAATCGGTTCGCCTGGCAGTATGGATGTGCCCCAACGGAACCCCGGTGAGAAGGCAATTTCTGCATCCTTGGTTTCGAGCAATGCATCGAGTATCAACTGGTCGAAGCTGCCGTTAAAGTTGCCGCGGCGGAACAGCAGGCCCTCACTGACAGCAAGTTTTTCATTGAGCTTTGCTTCGTAGGGTGCGCGGTGTTTTTTGATCAGTGCAGTCATATCCGGATCCGCTTCCAGCAGGTTGGCGAATACTGGCAACAGACGATAACGTGTGGATTTCAGACTGCCTCCTCGCACGTCTAGATCAAGCACGCCCAGGAATTTTCCGTTGGACCCGGCATTGGTCACCAGCGTGATGCCGCCGCGGTTTTTGACGGGAATCGGCCGGGGCACGGCATCGTGCGTGTGTCCGCCGAGTATCACATCGATGCCCGATACCCGCGATGCGAGCTTGAGGTCGGTATCCATGCCGTTGTGCGACAACAGTACGACTGCATGTGCACCCTTGCGCCGAACCTCTTCAACGGTCTTTTGCAGCCGTTCTTCCTGTATGCCGAAGGTCCATTCGGCGACCATGTGCCTGGGATTTGCAATCGGCGTATAGGGAAATGCCTGACCGATGATGGCTATTGGCGCACCGTTAATTTCACGCAATGTATAGGATTTGAATACTGGATCATCAAAATCAAGGGTGCGTATGTTCTGGGCGAGGAATTCGACCCGCCCCTTGAAATCCTTTGCCATGACCTCCTGCACGCGCTTGGCACCATAGGTGAATTCCCAGTGGCCGGTCATGATATCGACTCCGAGCAGTCTCGAGGCATCAATCATGTCCTGTGCATTGCTCCACAACGCCGTGGCGGATCCCTGCCAGTTATCCCCCCCGTCCAGCAGCAGTGCGCCCGGGCGTTGCGCGCGCACCTGTTTTACCAGCGTGGCTAGATGGGCGAAACCGCCGACTTTGCCGTAGGTGTGTGCAGCTTCGACGTAATCAAGGTAAGTAAAGGCATGGGCATCGCGGGTGCGGGGTTTCAGGTCGAAATGCTTCAGCAAGGCTTCGCCTACCAGATGCGGCGGCTGGCCGCGGGCATCGGCGACCCCGATGTTTACGTCCGGTTCGCGGAAATAGACCGGCAACAATTGCGCGTGGCAATCAGTGAAATGCATCAGTGTGACATTGCCCTGCGGTTTGCCGAGTGCGTACAAGTCGCCGCTTTGCGCGGCGGCAAACGCGCTGCCGCTGGCCAGCGGCATGCCCTGGGCTGTGGCCACAGCCATGATCTGCAGAAACTCCCGGCGTGACAGATGCATGAACGCTGACTCCGAAAAAAAGGGGCTTGGTTACCCAAGCCCCTGTATTGGTACAGGACTGTGTTTACTTGTTGATCGGCGATTGCGGGTCGATCATGAAGGCCACCATATGTGTAATCTGCTCTGGTGTCAGGTGCCCGGTGGCGCCCAGGCGAGGCATGTTCGAGCAAGGGAAATAAACCCACGCATTGTAGATTTTCTCGTAAGTGTATTTCGCAATGGCGTCTGAGTTGCCGCGCTGCTTGCCGTAACCGGTCAGGCTGGGGCCGACATTGCCGACGTTGATTTCACCAGGCGCCAGGGCGTGACAGTTCTGGCACAGCGCGCCGTTCTCCTTGCGGTTTTCGACCTTGCCGTTACGGATGCGATCCCCAGCACCGTTGTGCGCCAGCTTGTCGCCGGTTTTCCAGTCGCCCACCAATTTGCCGGAGGCGGGATATTTGATGGATGCCCGTGCCAGTTTGACTACTTCGGCCGCTTCTGCCTGCGTCAGTTTTTCATCGCCGATCTTGCTGCAGATTTGTTGTGATCGATCCTGAACCAGGCGCTTCATGTGCTCCGGTGAGGCGTCGAAGGCGTCGAATACCATTTTTTCTGAAAGCTGCTGCGTGGTTGCGCGGTCGGGATAACTGGCGCAACCGGCCGCAATGAGCCCGGCTGCTGCATATACTGACCATTTTAGCCATGTTTTTTTCATCTCTTCCCCCTGTCAGCGTTTGAATCCGGGCACATTCATTACAGCGTCATTGCCCCGGTGGTTGAGAAATGTAGTCAAGGCGATCGAGTAGTCCGTGCCGTATTTCAGATCGGGAAGACGCATCTGCCATACGCAGTCGTTAAGTCGCCACTGCATGGTGCGCACGATATAGTGCGCGCCCCGATAGGCCGGCCAGGTTGACGCCACCTCCTGAGCACCTGCCTTGTTGGTCATGTGCAGAAGATCCTGCAGGCGTATGCGTTTATCGGCTTCACCATGGCACTGTACGCAGCCGAAATCGGTTTGTCCGCTGCGCCGATAAAAGATGTACTCGCCGGCCTTGTATGCGTCGTACTCTTTCTGGTGGCTTAACGTAACGTTGACCTTCATGCCGTTAGACTTGGAGGTAACAAACAGGGCAAGCGCTTCTATGTCCGAACCCTTGGTGCGCGGCCGGCCGATTGCCTCCTTGATCAATGCATTGCGTTCAAAACCCTGCAAACTTGTCATGCAGGTCAGCAGCCGTGATTCCATATCTTCAACGCGGTCGGTATCTGGGAAGTAGCGGGGCAGTCGAGCTGCAGCACCTTCCAGTTTGCCGGGGCCCATGCCGAAATCGCATTGTTCCAGCGAGGCGTTCTTGGGGCCACGCTTCTGATAAAACAGGTCTTTGCCCTGATCTATCCACAATTCGCCGGGATTATCCTCGACCAGCATCTTGCGGCCGACCGAAAGGTCATTGCCCTGCGCCATGACGGGTGGCGCCACGGCAAGAAAGGCGACAGCACTAAATGCAAGGCAGACGCTGCGCATTTTCTCCATGGTCTCCTCCTTCATTATTGATATTGAATGGTGTGGTTTTACGGAGTTGTCAGGATCCCGCAGTAACGGCGACTTCGTCCGTGCGTTTGTCGCCCTTGTTGTCGGTCCAGGTGACACTGATCTTGTCGCCGGACTTCGCGCCTTTGACGCGCACCCCTAAGAATGGGTTCTGAGAGACGGCCTGGCTCCACTGTGCGTCGAGTACTGTTTTGCCATTGTGTTGCACGATGACGCTCTGGATAAAATGCAGAGGCACCACACCAGACGAGGTTTTGCGAGTGCCGGTTTCCATCGGATGCCGCATCAGGATGCGCACGTCTGCGGTATCACCTTGCAGGGTGGCGCGGATTTTCATCGGGTCAGCCATGTCTTGCTCCTATTCTTTTCTTGTCCGTGTATTCAGGATTGCGGCTAATCTCAGCCGCAGCCGCCGACAGTGACCTTGACTTCCTTGGTGGCCGTATAGAATTTTCCGTCGGCCTTGACGATCGCGCGAACATCCGACGTTTTGCCCATTTTGATCCGCGTGGAGACATATCCCTCCCCGCCAGCCATGATGTCAAAGTTTGCCGCCAGCGGAAACGGATTATTTTCAGCGATGATGGCGATACTTTGGGTGTTGGGTATCTTGCTCGTCACCGCGACCGGCACAATGGCGCCATTTTCGGCGATGTCGGGCGCTGTAATCGTGATGTCTTTGCTGTCGATCAGATTGGTGACGCCCAGATTTTTTTGTACTTCAGCGGCGGCCTTGGATTCAAAAGCGCTTTTGTTCCAGGGCGCTGCCCAGGCTGCCCCTGTCTTGAACAGGCCAGTTGCTGCCGCGGCAGCCATTGCACTGGCTCCACCCGACAGCTTCAGGAAATTACGGCGTAATAGTTTCATGCGAACTCCTCCTGTTGAATGATTGGGGCTGCAGCATGAATCACCGGCAGAATTTCTACAGTCCCACTTGTTGCACTAATTATTGAATATTAGCTTGTGCTTAAGTTTTTTTAATCCTAGCCAACAGTGCGGACCTTGTCCACCAGCAATTTTCGATTGGCAGCACAAATCCGGTCATTGGGAATTCTTATGGAGTGGTGGCGACCGCGTGTTCAACGTCGGTGTGCCTAGGCCTTCCACACCCCCGATTTCCCGCCGCGTTTTTCCTCGAGTCGCAGAGTTTCTATGCACATACCGCGATCCACGGCCTTGCACATGTCGTAAATGGTCAGTAGTGCAATGCTGGCGGCTGTTAGCGCTTCCATTTCCACGCCGGTGCGACCGACTGTTTCAGCTGTCGCCGTACATTTAACGGCGTGGTTGCGCCGGTCCACCGTGAATTCGAGCTCCACCTTGGTCAGGGCCAGCGGGTGGCAGAGTGGAATCAGGGTCGATGTGTGTTTTGCGGCCTGGATGCCTGCAATTCTCGCGATGCCCAGTACGTCGCCTTTTTTAGATGCGCCGGCAACAATGTGACGCAGAGTTGCTGGAAGCATGACGATCCGCCCTGTGGCCCGCGCCAGGCGACGGGTTTCGGCCTTGTCTGCGACATCAACCATCCAGGCCTGACCGCGGGCGTCAAAATGCGTCAAGGCGTCTGTAACAGATTGTTTTTTCATTAGGAACTCCTGAGTGGCGGAATTATCATAGCATCATGATTCAGCGCTACGTTTTGCTGTTTATCCTGCTTTCTGTGCCCCGCGTGCTGGCGCAGCCCTTGCCGGAGCTGGGCGATGTTTCGGCAGCGACGATTTCACCGGCGGATGAGAGTCGTCTCGGCGAGAGCATCATGCGTGAAGTCCGCCGGGACCCCAGCTATCTGGACGACCCTGAGGTGGCTGACTACGTCAATAGCCTGGGCGGCCGGCTGACTGCGCGCAGCAATTCTGCACGGCAGGAATTCGAGTTTTTTGTAATTCGCGATCCTCAAATCAACGCTTTTGCGCTGCCCGGCGGATTCATTGGCATCCATACCGGATTGATACTCGCTGCGCAGAGCGAGTCGGAAGTAGCCGGCGTAGTCGGGCACGAAGTGGCGCATGTGACGCAGCGCCATATCGCGCGGATGATCAATCAGCAAGGGCAGAGTCAGTTGATGTCCATCGCGGCGCTGGCGGTCGCCATACTGGCAGCCCGCTCGAATTCCCAGGCGGCTGAGGCCGCAATGGTTTTCGGACAGGCAGGAGCCATCCAGAGTCAACTCAACTTCACCCGCGACAATGAGCGGGAGGCCGATCGGATCGGGTTGCAAATGCTGGACGGTGCGGGGTTTGATCCCCGTGGCATGGCGGTATTTTTTGAGCGCATGCAGCGCGCCACACGCATTTATGAGGGGGGGGCGCCGTCTTATTTGCGTACGCACCCGCTGACCTACGAGCGTATTGCCGACATCCAGAGTCGCACGGAGGGGCTGTCCTACAAGCAGGTGCCTGACAGCCTGGATTTTCAGCTGATTCGCGCCAAATTGCGTTCTGAAACCGATACGCCGCGCGACGCGGTTGCATTTTTTGAAGCCAGTCTTGCCGAACGTAAATTTCTGTCCGAAACGGCCAGCCGTTATGGTTTGGTGGCCAGCCTGATCCGGGCGCGTGATTTTCCCCGGGCACAGCGTGAAATGGCAGTGTTGCGGAAAACACCGTCCGCAATCATCGAGAATCTGGCGTGTCGCCTTGCCGATACAGTGGGTGAGGCGGATAAGGCGCTCAAATGTTATCAGGAGGCCAGCCGTACGTATCCGGGTGCGCGCGCGCTTTTTTACGGATACGCAGAGCAGTTGCTGAAGACGCGGCAGATCGCCGCGGCGCTGCAATTGCTCAATGGCAGGGTGCAGGCGCAACCGCATGAAGTTCGGCTATATCAGTTGCAAGCTCAAGCTTATGCGGCGCAGGGCAACAGCCTGCTGCAGCATCGTGCGCAAAGCGAGGCGTATGTACGTGCGGGCCAGCTTGTTCCCGCTATCGAGCAGTTGCAGATTGCCCTGAAAGCCGGAGGAGGCGATTTTTACCAGTTATCCGCCATAGAAGCCCGGTTGCGCGAACTGCGCCGGATGCGGGCCGAGCAGGATCGCAAGCGTTAGGGCTGTTGCCAGCTTCCCTTTTCGCAAGTCGGCGCGTCCCCCGATTTAGTGCTATTTTTACCGGATGAGCAACGATATAGGCACTGCCACCACGCCACTTCCCGCCGCGACGCGGAAATTTGGCAAATACGAGGTCATCGGGGAGCTTGGCCGCGGCGCAACCAGTGTGGTTTACAAGGCTTACGATCCCTTTCTGAATCGGGAGGTTGCGGTCAAGGCGGTATTTCCCGATGCGCTTGGGGATAAAGAATATGGTCGGCGCTACCGCAAGCTGTTCGTGACCGAGGCTTCGCTCGCAGGCAAGCTGTCGCATCCCCATATTGCAGCCATCTATGACGCGGTATCCGATGACGAGGCGAGTTATATCGTCATGGAATACGTGGATGGCACGACGCTTGAACCCTATTCCCGCGTCGCCAATCTGCTGCCGCTGACCCGGGTGCTTGAAATCATTTACAAATGCGCACGGGCGCTGGACTACGCCGCCCACGAAGGTGTCATTCATCGTGACATCAAGCCGGCCAACATTCTGCTGGCGGGTGAAGCCGACATCAAGATCTCGGATTTTGGCGCGGCGCTGAATGCGGCCAGCGATTCGACGCAGATTACCGGGGTGGGGTCTCCGGCCTACATGTCTCCGGAGCAGGTGCGGGAGCAGCAGTTGACGTATCAGACCGATATTTTTTCGCTGGGAGTGGTGTTTTATCAATTGCTCACCGGACGGTTGCCGTTTCTCGGCACCAACAACTACAGCATCATTTACCAGATCATCAATGTTGATCCCGCGCCGCCCAGTCAATTTCGTAATGAGGTGCCGCCGCAGATAGACGCCATAGTGCTGCGTATGTTGCAGAAAAATACCGCAGACCGATATCAGACTTGGGACGACTTGGCCGGCGATCTGGTTGATGTGCCTGGTGAAACCAAGGGCAAGACGCGGGGCGATGGCATGCCAGAAGCGGAGAAGTTCGATACGCTACGCAAGCTCGATTTTTTCCGTAACTTCAGCGATGTCGAGTTGTGGGAAGTGCTGCGGCTGGCGAAATGGCATCGCCTGCCGCGTGAATCAGTGCTGATTCAGGAGGGCGACATCGGCTCCTCGTTTTTCATACTTTCCGCTGGAGAAGTCGAGGTGCGCAAGCAGGGCAAGCTGCTGACGGTGCTCAAGGGCGGGGAGTGTTTTGGCGAAATGGCCTATCTCGGCAAGCAGAAGTTCCAGCGCTCTGCGAGTGTGGTGTCCATTGCCGAAATCGTTGTCATTGAAATTCGTGCTGAAACACTGCCGCAGGCCTCCGAATTGTGCCGTCACCACTTCAACGGGGCGTTCCTGGAATTGCTGGTCGATCGTTTGTCTGCGGCCAACCTGCGCCTTTCTCAACTGCTGGCGGATACCAACGTCAGCATTTACTGATTGCGCAGTTATTTTCCCAGGGCCGGGGACGAGGAGTAGTGGGCCATTTCGGTACGATCGCGCCAGGTTTTTTCATCGAGCAGGGCGGCAGGCACACTGCGAATGTGTTCTGGGGGCACAATTTCTGTGGATGCGATTCTGGTTACTTCCGTATAGCTGATCTTGCGCAATGTGCCATCGGCACCTTGCAGGCGCACGATCATGAACGGATCGTGTATTCGATGGACGTAGATTGTTGCGGGAATCACCCGGCCATCAGGTTGTTGCCAGGCAATGGTGTAACGGGTATTGGCTTGGAAGTCGGTTTTTTCCATGGAAAACCTCTGGCAGGCATGCCTCAAGCAATGTCCCGCCTATAAGTAATTGATTTTACTTGTCTGATATTTCAGTCAGCTGTCTGTGGTTTAGCGTTTTAACACGATAAGTAAGCCGCCATCCGGGTGCTGCCGCAAGCCTATAATCGGCGCTGCAGGTAGTGTTAGGCGCATGCGCCAAAGTGCTGTCTTGCGGCACGGTTGGATTCACAGTATATTAGAATTCAATGTTACGCTAATTTAATATAAGAGGTTCACATGCAGTTCGACAAGGAACTTGATGCGCGCGGCCTGAATTGCCCGCTGCCTATATTGCGTACCAAAAAAGCGTTGACTGATATGACCACCGGACAGGTATTGAAGATCATGGCCACGGATCCCGGTGCGGTAAAGGATTTTCAGGCATTTGCGAAACAGACCGGCAATGAATTGCTGTCCTCGGACGCGGCGGACAAGGAATTCACCTTTTTCATGAAAAGGAAGTAACGCGTAAGCGTACACGGGTCATGTCATGGCAACCTACGCGGAAATGAGCGCAGTGTTCGAGGATATCAAAAGTGATATCCGCTATGACCATGAGTTGAATGGCTGCCTTAACTGCGGCATCTGCACCGCGACTTGCCCGTCGGCTCATTTCTACGATTACAGCCCGCGCGAGATTGTCCAGCTGTTGTGGACTGAAAACGTCGAGCAGATCTACGATGCAATGCAGGAGAAAATCTGGGCCTGCGCGCAGTGTATGACCTGTGCCGCGCGCTGTCCGTTCAAGAATTCCCCCGGCGGGCTGGTGGCCATCATGCGCGAAGTGGCGATCAAGCACGGCTTCCAGTCGGCGAAAGACGTGTTGCGACCATTCGGTCGCGTGATGCTGAAACTGATTACGACTGGCAACCAGTTGTCGCCCGACATGATTCAGCCGGATCATTTTCCCGACTGGGGTCCCAATATTCAGAAAGTCAAAGGCGACTTGAAAACCTTGCGCAAGGCGATTCCAGTGCGCACTCTGCAGACTACTGATACAGCTTGGGAAGTATCGCTGAAGACTTCAGTCGAGATGTACACCATCTGGGAAATGACGGGCGTGCTGGATTCCCTGGAAACCATGGATGAAAACCTGTTCGACGTGATTCAGGATTTTATTGAAGAGAAGCGCGAGGAATACGAGGAACTGCTTGAAGACGCCAAGGACGAGGACTGAGGTTCTTTACACTGGCGTTTGCGGCATGTCATGGCGGACTCGCCATGGCGACCACCTGAGGAGGTAGTCATGAACAACGATCAGCATCCCAGCGACGGCACCGGCATCGCTGGCCACGGTTCTTTTTTTCAGCCGACCAACCTGTCGCCCGAAGATGCCGCCAAGGCCACGCAGTGGGTAGAGAAACATGTGGACCGGCGCACCATGGACCTGTCCGAGCGCATGGATGACGTGCGTGATCACATGTGGCAGTTGGAGAAGGAGGGCGAGATCATCGTTCACCGGGTTTCCGACGCGCATAAGCCAATTGACGTGCAGACCCTGTTCGGCTGGAACAAGAAAATCCCCACTGTCCAGCTCTGGCATCACAAATCCTGCGGTCAGTGCGGCAATATTCCAGGTTATCCGACGGCATTGCTGTGGACCATGAACAAGCTGGGCCTGGTGCCGGGCAAGGATTATCTCGATGAAACCGACCAGACTTCATGCACGGCTTGGAATTACCACGGTTCGGGCATCGGCAATCTGGAATCGCTGGCGGCGGTATTCCTGCGCAATTTTCACCAGGCCTATGTGTCGGGCAAAAACCACGGGCATGAACCCGGGCACTTCTTTCCGTTGGTGCATTGCGGTACCTCGTACGGCAATTACAAGGAAGTGCGGAAATATCTGATTGAGTCACCGCAGTTGCGCGAGAAGGTCAAGAAAATTCTCGGTAAGCTGGGCCGCCTGGTCGACGGCAAGCTGGTCATCCCCGAAGAAATCGTGCACTACTCGGAATGGGTGCATGTGATGCGCAAACGCATTGCGTCGGAATTGCAGACCATCGACGTTTCCAAGATGCGCGTAACCGTGCACACCGCCTGCCACTACTACAAGATGGTGCATGAGGATGCGATTTATGATCCGACCGTGCTTGGCGGCAACCGCACGGCTGTGGGTACTTCGGTGGCCGAAGCGCTGGGCGCGCAGGTGATCGACTACTCGACCTGGTATGACTGCTGCGGCTTCGGTTTCCGCCACATCATTTCCGAGCGCGAGTTCACGCGTTCTTTCACTATGGATCGCAAGATCAAGGTGGCTCGTGAAGAGGCCAAGGCCGATGTGATGCTGGGCATAGATACCGGCTGCATTACGACCATGGACAAGAACCAGTGGATCGGCAAGGCGCACGACCAGAATTATTCGATGCCGATCATGGCGGATATCCAGTTCGCTGCGCTGGCCTGCGGTGCCGATCCGTTCAAAATTGCCCAATTGCAGTGGCATGCCAGCCCCTGCGAGGAAGTCGTCGAGAAAATGGGTATTTCCTGGGATGAATCCAAACGCAATTTCGAGGCCTACCTCAAGGAAGTCGAGGCCGGCAATATCGAATATCTCTATAACCCCGAATTGGCGATAAGCAGGTAAGAAGATGAATGACACCGTATTGATCATAGGTGCCGGCCCGACCGGTCTGTCCGCTGCCGCTGGTGCGGCCTCCGTGGGCAAATCCGTGGTGCTGGTCGAGAAGGAAAACAAACTGGGCGGCGCGCCCATCATTTCCGGTTACGCCAAGCTGGTGCCTTCTGGCGAGTGGGCCAAGGACGCCATTGGACGCATGGTCAAACGCGTCGAAGACGATACCCGCGTCACCGTACACAAAAGCGCCACGGTGGCCAAACTCGATGGCGACTTCGGTAACTTCACCGCGACGCTGTCCAACGGCCAGACGGTCAATGCCGGATCCGTGATTCTGGCCACGGGTTTCACACACTTTGATTCGATCAACAAACCGGAATGGGGTTTTGGTACCTACGAAGATGTGGTGACCACGACCCAGGTGGAGCAGATGGTGACGGCGGGGAAAATTGCCTGTCCGTCGGATGGCCGAATACCCGAGCGTGTGTGCATACTGCTGTGCGTGGGTTCGCGCGACCGCCAGATCGGCCGCGAATGGTGTTCCAAGATTTGCTGCACGGTTTCCACCAATCTCGCGATGGAGATTAAAGAGATTTCGCCGAAGACGGATGTCTACATTTACTACATGGATATCCGTACTTATGGCCTGTACGAAGACAAATTCTACTGGCGCGCACAGGAAGAGTTCCACACCAAATTCGTCAAGGCGCGCATCGCCGAAGTGACTCAGGCGCCCGACGGCCGGCTGCTGGTCAAGGGTGAAGACACGCTGGTCAAGCGGCCTATTGTGATCCCGTTTGATCTGGTGGTACACGCGATCGGCATGGACCCTAATCTTGATAATCCGGAACTCGCCAAGGTGTTTGGCGTTGAACTCGAACATCATGGCTTCATGAAGCGCGGCGAGCATTACACATCCACATTTTCCACTTCGCGGCGCGGCATTTACGTTGGCGGTTCGGCGTTGGGGCCTGAAGATATCGACACCTGTATCGCGCACGGACTGAGCATGGCCATGCGCGCGGTCGGCGATCTGACCAGTGCCGCACAAATAGCGGCCTGAAGGTCTGGTAATGCTCTGGTTTGGAAAACGCGCAGCATCGAAGGCGATCGTTGTAGTCACGGACGAAGTCGTGCCGATGGAATTGCCGGTACCGCTGGATGCAGAGGTGTTTCAGCGGCATTTCGCCGCGCTGCTGGCAGGCATGGAGCAGGAGGGCGGAGCTGACAGTTTTCTCGCGGCGCTGGTTGCAAAGCGGCAGGCGGTGATTGATGCACGTGAGTGTGCGCAACAAAACACTTTCGGGCTGACTGCAATGGAAGGCGTTCTGGCACTGGTATTTACTGCGCGGCGCAAGCTGTATCCGTCGCTGGCGGACATGGGTGAAGAGCGCGTCGTCGCATTGATGAACGGACTGTGGTTTAGTACCGCGTCACCGGGTGAGCGGCTGCAACAGTTTGTCGACGCGATGCCGGGTGCGGAAAGTGTTACCCGGGAAAGCATCAAGGCTGCCGCCAAGCTGCGCCGCGCGGCATGGGATTTTGCTGCCGAGATGCTGCATTACGGGGAGGCCGAGCGTTATCCGCTGATGTCGCACTGGGTGTGGGATCAGGCCACCCAAAGCGGAGCATTGCGTGAATTTGTCCGCGGTGGTGACGCGATGCGCGAAGTGCCTTTCAGCAATGATCCGGCCGTGTTTGAAGGTGCACGTCGCTGGCTGGCAGAGCAACTTGCCGGGCAGGGCATCTATCGCAATGAGGCGCTGTGGATCAATCTCGTGTTGGGTCAGGGTTATCTGGCGTACTTCCGCTCGATGACCGAGGGCAGTCTGGGCGCCGATTTCGGCCGCGGCGTTCCGCCCAATGAACAATTAAAGCGCCTGCTGGGCATAGATGCTGCGCCAGGCGCACGACCAGACCGCGTCAAGAAACCGCAGGTATCTGCATCACCGGCAGGGACACACTGATGGCTATTCACGAAAAATCGCTGGTAGCCCCCGGCGACCTGATGACCAAGGACAAGCTGGTGGTCGATGGTGTCGATGTATCGGGGCACTGGAACACCATGATGAAGCCGCGGTACATCAGCGACTACGACCCCGACTTTTTCAAGACCATACAATCCTATCCCGGCGGCGAGAAGGTTCATCGTTGCTGGCAGTGCGGGTCGTGTACCAACTCGTGCACGATGTACGCGATCAACACAGACTTCAATCCGCGTTACTGGATATACCTGACCAATCTCGGCATGAAGGACGAGTTACTCAAGGACAAGGACATCATCTGGCAGTGTGTGTCCTGCAATAAATGCACCAATATCTGTCCCAAGGATGTGAACCCGGAAGGGGTCATGAAAGCGCTGCAGCACTGGATGGAAGACGAGGGTCATGTGCAGAAGTCGAATTCCACGTTGTTCGACGAGGAGTTCACCCGCCAGTGTTTGGAACGTGGCCGCATAGAAGACGCGGAAGTCATTCAGAATTTTTTCAAAAAGACCGGGCAGGACATCGTGCAACTGATCAAGAACGGCTGGCTGGGTATCATGGTGGCGCGCATGAACAAATGGCCGTTGCTGCAGGAAGGGCGCATCGGCACTTTTCTTGCCCGCATGCCGATAGCCGGTCCGCTGCAGATGGGGCTGGCGATGGTATTTAAGCCGCGCACCAAGTCATGGGGCCACACCGGCGAGGTGTTGCGCCAGTACGTGGCAGAGCAGAAAGCCAAGGCAGGTACACATAACGCGGGCACACAAAAGGTGAGGACACAGCAAGTATGAGCAAAGTTGCCTATTACCCGGGATGCGCACTGGAAGGTTCGGGCGGCCCCTATGACCGTTCCACGCGGGCGCTGGTCGATGCGCTGGACCTGGAAATGGAAACACTGAAAGACTGGAACTGCTGCGGCGCGATGGAAGTGAAAAACATCCATCCCATGCTGCAGACTTACATGTCCGCGCGCAACATGGCAATCGCCGCGGAGAAAATGGGCTTGAATACCGTGATGGCGCCGTGTAACGGCTGTTATCACAACCTGAAGAAGGCCGAGTACGAATGTGCGACGTCGCCTGAAGCCATGCAGACCGTGCAGGATCTAGCAAAGAAGGCTGACGACCCGGTTTATAACGGGGATGTGCGCACGCTGCATCTGCTGGAATGGCTGATGGAGGAACTCGGACCGGAAGGGATCAAGGCGCGTATCCGCAAGAACCTGAATGGTTTGAAGATCGCGAATTACTACGGTTGCATGTACACGCGGCCACGGCAGATTTTTCCGGAGAAAGACCAAGGGCCCGGCTCGGAGTCGAGCAACAAGCCTCATTTCATGGATGACCTGCTGCAGGCGGCAGGTGCAGTGAATGTAGATTTCCCTTTAAAAACAGCATGTTGTGGTGGCGCTCATACCTTGTCCGACTCCGACACCTCTACTCAGCTGGTATTGAATCTGCTACAGGCCGCGGAAGAGTCGGGCGCCGAAGTCATCGCGACGGAATGTCCGACCTGTCACTCCGGTCTCGAAATGCACCAGGTGCGCGCGGAGACCCAGTTCGGCATCAAGACCAACGTCAAAGTGGTCTATTTCACGCAGCTGTTGGGTCTGGCGCTGGGTCTGTCACCGCGCAAGCTGGCGATACACGAGAATGTCAGTGATTCGCTGGACCTGCTGCACGAGAAGGGTGTGATCTGATTCATCGCAAACGGCGGCACGGACGACGGTTACACTAGCTTTATGGAATGCAATGGTTGCGAATTTCGCCCCGAGCTTTATTACGATGCCGAGTTCCAGATCTGGGTGCGGATCGAGGAACAGGGCGAACTGGCCGTGGGCATGACCGACATCTCGCAAAGCATTGCCGGCAAGATCATGCATGTGCGGGTGCGGCGCCCCGGGACGGCGCGACCTGCAGGCAAACCGGTGGCGACCATAGAAAGCGCGAAATGGGCGGGCCCGGTGCCCAATCTGTTCGACTGCACGATCGCCAGCGCAAACATCGAAGTGCTGGAACATCCGGCTCTGCTCAATCACCAGCCCTACGCGGCGTGGATTGCGCGGGTGGCTCCGGCGCAAACGGTGGAGCAGGCACTGGTTGGGCTGGTCACCGGTGATGCGGCGTGGGCGGGTTATCAGGCGCGTTGTGTACGTGACAGCATTACCTGCAAACGGTTGCCGGCATGAGCGACGATCGACATTACCTGGATCAGGACGAAAAAACGGTGGTCATCGTGATGACCAGCGGCCCCTCGCAGCGCCATCGTTGCGCAACGCCGTTCTACATGGCGGCGATCATGGCGTCGATGGATGCCGACGTGAAACTGTTTTTCACGATGGAAGGTGTCAAACTCTGCCAGAAGGGCGTGCCGGAGCAGTTGACGGCGATGGATGGTGGCAAGACCATCATTGAATTCATGCGTGATGCCAAGGCCGCCGGCGTAAAATTTTATATGTGTCGCCCGGCGATGCCGGGATATGAAATGGAAGTCGACGATGTCATCGCTGAAGTCGATGAGCTGTCGAGCGGTGGTGAATTGGCCGACCTGATCCTGAGTTCCGACAAGGTCCTGTTTTTCTGAAATCTGCAATTACGAAATTCGCTAGCGAGAGGAGATAGACCATGGCTTCAGTCAAAGGCTGCAACATCCCGGATGACCTGTATTACAACGTCGAAACCAATGTATGGGCGCGCAAGGAAGCCGATGGCACGATCACCATCGGCATGACGGCCTATGCGGCTGCACTGGCCGGACAGGTGGTGTCGTGCACGCCGAAAAAAGTCGGCCGCAACGTTGACCAGAACAAGTCTGCGGCGACGGTAGAGTCCGGGAAATGGGTGGGCCCGGTCAAGGCGCCGGTGGCTGGCGAAGTGGTGGCCATCAATGACACCTTGTCTTCGGCGCCGGGCACGATCAACAGCGATCCCTATGGTTCGGGCTGGATGGTCAAGATGAAACCGGGCAACTGGGATGTGGATTCCGCAGCACTGATCACCGGTGGTGCCGTGGCGGCCGCTTTCGAAGCCAAAATGACTGCTGAAGGTTTTGCCGGTTGTGGGGCGTGAAATCCGAGCAGGGTGACAGCGTGAAGGATGAAGAGTGAACGCTACCTGGCAACAAATCGGCGGCAGCATCGAAGCGCTGGATGGTGTCGAACTGGACGCCGGGTTGGTGGCGCAGATCGAGCATGCTGGCATGGCTACGCAGCCGCGCATTAATTTTTACACCCCGACGTTCAAGTCGTATGCGACCTCCGAACTTGCCGGTTGCGGCAAAAGTGCGTGGCCTGCGGTGTCGATCACCGGCGGCGAGTGCGCGCTGGCCTGCGACCATTGCAAGGCGAAAATCCTCGAGCCGATGATCCCGGCGCGTACGCCGGATGCGTTGTGGCGCGTGGTCAACGAGCAGATTGCTGCGGGTGCGCAGGGCATGCTGTTGACCGGCGGCTCCAACCACAGCAATGAAGTCGAGTACGACGACTATTATCCGGTGGTGCGGCGAATCAAGGATGCGTTTCCGGCGTTCAAGATCGCACTGCATACCGCGCTGGTCGATGAACGCATTGCCGGCAACATGGAAGCTGCCGGCATTGACGCTGCGATGATGGATGTCATTGGCGCGCAGGATACGATCTCGCAGGTTTATCACCTGAAGCGCAATGTTGCCGATTTCGAGCATTCGCTGCAATGCCTGACGGCAACCTCGATGAAAGTAGTGCCGCATATCGTCATCGGCCTGCACTACGGGCGCTTGCTCGGTGAGTGGGAGGCACTGGAGATTGTGGCGCGTCACCAGCCGTCGGCACTGGTGTTGGTGGTGGTGATGCCGTTTTATGCGCCGGCGCAGCGGCCGTTCATCACACCGGATGCGCGGCAGGTCGGCCGTTTCTTCATGGATGCCCGTCGCCGGCTGCCAGAGCTGCCGCTGCTGCTGGGCTGTGCCCGCCCCCCCGGCCGCATCAAGGCGGAAATCGACAGCTATGCGGTGATGGCGGGGCTGAACGGCATTGCCCATCCGGCCGATGGCGTCGTCGAATTGGCAGTGCGCCTGGGTCGCGATGTGCGGGTGACGCCGGCGTGTTGTTCCATCGCGGTGGGCGACGAGGTGATGGCGCTGGAGCAGGAGTCCGGCATGCGCGTGGACCTGCAGGACCTGATTGCAGAGCAGAGGATTTCAAAACAGCATGCAAAACCGCGGATGACCGGCAAACTTGCGGGCATCCCGATTGTGACCGGCTGATGGACATGACCCACTGGCGTGTCATCGACACGGGGCTCAGGCCGGCAGCGCAGAACATTGCGCTGAACCGTGCGCTGCTCGAAGCGCGCCAGGCCGAGGAGATTCCCAGCACCCTGCGCTTCCTGCGTTTCACGCCTTCCGCGCTGCTGGGGTACCACCAGAGCGCGGAACAGGAACTCAATCTCGATTATTGCCACGAGCAAGGCATCACGGTGCAGCGGCGCATCACCGGCGGCGGTGCGATTTATTTCGATGAAACCCAGATCGGCTGGGAGCTGTATTTGCACAAGCGCGATCTGGGCACGGCAGACATGCAGGTCATTTCACAGCGCATCTGCCACGCCGCGGCGACGGCGATCAGCGCGCTGGGAGTGGATGCCCGCTTTCGTCCGCGTAACGACATCGAAGTCGATGGCCGCAAAATTTCCGGCACCGGGGGTGCGTTCGACGGCGACGCATTGATGTTCCAGGGTACGCTGCTGATCGAATTCGATGTCGAGAAAATGCTGCGGGTGTTGCGCATTTCCGCCGAAAAATTGTCGGACAAGGCGATTGCATCTGCCCGTGATCGGGTAGCCAATCTGAAAGACCTGCTCGGCCGGCGGCCCGATGCGGGGCAGATCCGCAGCAATATGGTCGAGGTCTTCGAAAGCACGTTCGGCGTCGAATTCAGTGACGGCGATCTGACGTTGTCGGAACACCAGCGTTATCAGGAGGCGCTGAAGGAAATTGACCATCCCGACTGGGTGGGGCTGGTCAATCGCCCGGCTGCCGATATGCCGATACTCGAAGCGGCGCAGAAATTCGCGGGCGGACTGTTGCGCGCAGCCGTGACCTTTGATGTGACCACCCGCACCCTGCGCCAGGTCTGGTTTACCGGTGACATATTCATCAATCCGCGGCGGACAATCGCGGACTTGGAAGCTGCGCTGCGGGACCTGCCTCTGGACCGGTTGGAGCAGAAAGTTGCAGCATTTTTCGCTGGTAGATCGGTGGACATGCTGACCTTGGCCCCGGTGGACTTTGCGGACGTGATCCGGCTGGCATTAAAACAGCCACTGCTGGCGGCGAACCCATGACGATGCGCGACTGCGATGTGCTGGTGGTCGGGCTGGGACCCGGCGGCGGCGCTGCGGCTACCGCTGCGGCTCGCGTCGGTCTGCGTGTGGTAGCAATAGACCGCAAGCGGGAAATTGGCGCGCCGGTGCAGTGCGCGGAATTTATCCCGTTGCCGTTGTCGCGTCATGCGCAGGGGCCGGATGTGCTGGCGCAACGGATTACGGCGATGAAAAGCGTGTTGCCCTCCGGCGCTGTGACGGGCACGCCGTTCACCGGACTGATGGTTGACCGTGCGGCTTTCGACCGCGCGTTGGCGCAGTCGGCCGTTGCCGCCGGTGCGACCGTGCATGCTGCCAGCGTGCTGGATGCACTGGACCACGCACAACACATCGCGCGTGTCAGAGGCCCCGCAGGACCATGGTCATTGCACTACCGGGTGTTGATTGCCGCCGACGGACCGCACTCCACGGTGGCGCGCCTGCTCGGTCTGCCGCTGCTGCAGACGGTCCATCCCCGCCAGTACACCGTGCCGTTGCTGCGCTCCTTCAACGAAACCGATATCTGGTTGTCTCCGGCTTATCCCGGCGGTTACGCCTGGCTGTTTCCGAAAGGCGATCGTGCCAACCTGGGACTCGGCATGGACGCCGACATCAACGCCGACATGAAGACGCCGCTGGATGCCTTGCATCGCACGCTCGCTGCCGAGGGCCGCGTGGGCACGGAGGTCCTGGTGCGTACCGGTGGTGCGATACCGGTCGGTGGCTTGCGCGCGCAGCTTGCGGTGGGTAACGTTCTGCTGGTCGGCGATGCCGCGGGACTGACGCATCCTATCACCGGCGCCGGTATTGCTGCCGCAGTAACCAGTGGTGAAGCAGCGGCTGACGCAGCGCGCGCGTACATTGCGGGTGACGTTGCGGCACTGGCAGATTACGACGAGGAACTGCGCGATCAATTCGGCGAGTCGCTGGCTCGCGCAGTGATGCGTCGTGCCGAACTGGCGCGCATGTGGAGCACGGATGCCGCAAACGACGATGCAGTGCACCGTCGCAGTTGGATTGCCTTTGATGAATACTATCGGGCGCCGCAGACGGCGTAATTAATAATGTCAATAAAATCAACGGCTTACAGTTTAACCTGGGTGCTACTACTGAATGCGAGTCTGACATTGGCTCAGGACGCCACATTTGTCAGCAAATCACTGACGCTGGAAACCGCGCAGAAGGCCGCGCAGGCGGCATTGAAAAAATGTCGCGATGAAGGTTTTCAGGTTGCGGTTGCAGTGGTGGATCGCAGCGGGATTATGCAGGTGATGCTGCGTGATCGATTCGCCGGCCCGCATACGCCAGGCATGGCCGAAGACAAGGCGTGGTCGGCGGTGACGTTCCGCACCAACACCGTGGATCTGGACCGCGTCAGCCAGCCGGGTATGCAGCAAAGCGGCATTCGCTACCGTCCGCGCGTCGTGGTCGTCGCCGGCGGCATGATCATTGAAGGCGCGGGAACATTGCTCGGGGGCATCGGCGTATCCGGTGCGCCGGGCGGGGACCGTGACGACCTCTGTGCCAAAGCCGGCATAGGCGCTATCCAGGACAGCATCGATTTTTGACGGAACACGGAAGGAATAAATTCATGGACACCATTACTGACAACGTACAGCCCATTCGTTTCTACCGGCCCGATTATCACATCAAGACGCCGGAAATGCGTTCACCGGAATATGTGCAGATGAGCACGGCGGCGGCGATTACACTGGGGCTGGTGGCAGGCAAGATGCACCGCACGGCGTGTACGCATTGCCTGAATCTGCTCGTGACTTACCCCGAAGGTTGCCGCGCCAATTGCGCCTACTGCGGACTGGCGCGTCACCGCGAGGAAGCGCGCGACTACGCCGATCGCAACTTCATCCGTGTGGACTGGCCGACGGCGCGTTATGACGAGGTGATTGAACGGGTAAAAGCCGGCGCCGACAAAGGGCAGTTCCAGCGCATGTGCATTTCGATGATCACGCATCCCAACTCCAATGACGACACGTTCGTGCTGCTGGAGAAGTGGGTGCGCGCGGTGCCGCAGGTGCCGGTGTCCATACTTTCCAATCCGACCACGCTGGAGAAGGATGACCTGATCCGCATGCGCGACCTGGGTGCGGACATTTTTACCGTGGCGCTGGATGCGGTCACCCCGGAAATTTTCGAGCGCACGCGCGGCAAAGGTGTCGACAGTCCGCACAAATACGAACATTACTGGCGCGCCATCGAATGGGCGGCTGAAATCTACGGTCCGGAAAAATTTGGCGCCCACCTGATCGGCGGCATGGGTGAGACCGAGCGCGAGATTCTTGATGTTGCGCAGAAAATCCGCGACATGGGTGGGCACAACCACATGTTTGCGTTTTACCCGGAGAAAGGTTCGCTGATGGAAGACTGGCCGCCGGTCGACCGCGGCCAATGGCGGCGGGTGCAACTCGCGCGCTATATCATCGATTACGCCGGCGGAAATTTCCGCGACATGCGTTTCGATGAAGAGGGGCGGGTGATCGAGTATGGCGTCCCGCAGGCCAAACTCGAGTCACTGATCAGCTCCGGCGTGCCTTTCCAGACCTCGGGTTGTCCTGGCAAGGAGGACAATATCTCGGCGTGCAACCGGCCATTTGGTGATTCCAGCCCGACCGACATCCTATCTTTCCCGTTTGCGTTGAAGAAGCGCGATGTCAAAAAAATCCAGCGACAACTGGATGGCGAAGATGTCCATGCGGGTTTGTGATGGCTACGCTGAGGTTTGCTGAATCAGCAGGCGCGTAAAAAAGTATTTTGTAATCAATCGGATACTTTCCGCAGTCTGCCTTAGCGTTTAAGTTGCTGATTTAGCCCTCTGCGCTGCGCTGACGCACAAAAAAATTTACTGGCAAAACGTAATCAGGTATATCATTATTTTCGAATGTAACGATATAGATGGGTGCCGCTGCTGTTGCTTGGGCGGATGCGCGTCCTGAGGAGGAAGTATGGGTACCAACTTTGATCCGGCGTGTCTATTCAGCCAAGGGCAGGCGAGATGGGCTGACCGATGAAGGCCAAGCGAAGCGCCTCGAAGACATTATGCCCTTGCTTGAGCATGGTATCGAGGTAGGCGCGGATGACACAGAAGTC
>Ga0105050_10003106_pt1 | contig 23295 bp, 23 predicted proteins | sample FRY01_FD_78088 | JGI IMG/M metagenome (GOLD analysis project Ga0105050, IMG submission 78088) | Freshwater microbial communities from Lake Fryxell liftoff mats and glacier meltwater in Antarctica - FRY-01 | ecosystem: Environmental > Aquatic > Freshwater > Ice > Glacier meltwater ...
ATAGTCCTAAATATTCTCATCTTAAGAGTAGGATGTTTGAAAACTATCTTAAAACAAATAAAGAGTTATGGAAATGGGCTGTTAAAAAATTGTTGTTTGCGATTTCACAGAAATAATTAACATAGAGTTTAATTCATGTTAGAGATAGTTATAAAGAAGAAGATTAATATATGCAACAAATAGGGGAATTTTAATATGTCGTTTATTGACAACAGTGGTGATATTCTAATTGATGCAGTCCTAACCGACACTGGTCGTTATCGTTTAGCCAAGGGAGATGGATCGTTTAAAATTGTCAAGTTTGCTCTTGGTGATGATGAAATTGATTATTCTCTTTATAATAAAAACGATAGCAGAGGTACTGCATATTATGATTTGGATATTCTACAAACCCCAATTCTTGAAGCTTTTACAGATAATGCATCTGGTTTAAAATCAAAACTCATTTCGATTCCTAGAACAAATCTTCTTTATCTTCCAATAATTAAACTTAATGAACGCTTCAACCCAGCGACCAAAATGCACAGCGACGGGGCCTTTTATGTTGCAGTAGATCAAGAAACAGAAGATAAAATTAGTGTTGTAAATGGGCAAACCGTACAGGGTATAATGACTGGGGAAACAATTAAAGGTGGTTCATATGTTAGACTCGATCAGGGACTAAATACAAATGAAATTACACCATCAGTTGCAATCGATTCAGATTTAGTGGAAACCCAATATATTATTGAAATGGATAATAGACTTGGTAAGATTGCAAACAGAATTAATGGCCAAATTGCTAAAGTTTCATACATTGATGATGATAATATTGCCAGTTACTTCTTTTCACTCGGTACAGACCTAGATTATGTATTAGAAAATACGAATCGTTCTACCAAACCAACTGAGGTTATCGCTGGTCCAAGAGGAACAATTTTACAATTTACCATTGCTTCTTCACTTGATTTAAATACAAGTACATTTTTGTTTGAACAACTTGGAGATACCACAACTATTGATCCTAATAGCACACCAGTATATGCAATTGATACAATTTGTCGTGTTATAGGTGCTACAACTGGTTATTCGGTTAGTATTCCAATCAGATTTTTAAAACTAGTATAATAATAGGGGATTAATTAATGGCTTCTTCGTTTAAAACGGTACTAAATGATGACGTGGTTACAACACGTACACTATTACATGAACTAATCCCTATCACAGGATCAATTATTTCTGGTACATATGCAGATCAAAATATAAAGAATTTTTCACACGGACGTTTTCAATCTGTATATGATTATCCTTATTTGAGTTCATCAGCGAATCATATTTTTGATATTTCTGTTGGTTACAGTCCAAAAAGTGCATTGTCATCATCAACCTCTGTAGATAACAATAAGAAAATTCAAATATATAATCAAATGGCTCAAACACTAGTTGGTCATGATATTAATGGAAAAATCTTAGAATTTGATCAAGATGGTGATATTCTAACTGGTGGAACAAAACTTAAAGAAGCAATATTTATAAGCTTCTCAAGATTATTATCAAAAGATGAAATTAAAAAAGGTTTATTGACACTTCTAGTGGGCGACAGTATTTATAGTGCTCATCAAACAACTTCTAAATCAATTTCAGACTATGGTGCAATAAATGAGTATAGAGTCAACTCACCGGCTGGGGAATACGGGCTTCTCTATACAAGTTCTGTTAATATAAATAGTACTAACCCAATCGGCTTGATCTACTATCAAGCAGGCATCATTGTATTGACAGCTTCTGTGTTTGAAGGATCGGCAGGACAATTCAGTTATGCTGCTGGCAATTCATTGTCTGTTAATCAAACACTGACTGGATCAAGCACTCAGTCAACATGCGATGCTTTAAGACGAAGAATGATGAATATGCAAATCAATAATACAGTTGAATTAAATTCAACAATTTACTTCTGTAGAGCAAATCATAATGAATTCAATTATAGTGCCAACCCAACTTACTTATCTGGTAGCAAGATTAGAGTTAAGAATAGCACAATAGACAACCCAGTTACATATGTAACATCTATTGGATTATATTCAGCAGATAACGAACTTTTGGCAGTAGCTAAGCTTAGCGAACCATTAAAGAAAGATCCGACGAATGAATTAATATTAAGGATCAGACTTGATTTCTAGTCTTTATTCGATTTACTGTACAATGGTTTAAGTTTGTTAAAACAAACTTAAAATTAAGGAATAATAATGACAAAATCAATATCGTGGGAAAGTGTAAGTACAAAATCATCAGAAACATTTGGAGTCTTATTCAGACTTAAAGTAGTTGATGGTTGGCTAGTTTCTAACAAATCTAGTATTTCATCAACTAGTAGTAAATTGATGGTTTTTATTCCTGATCCAACTTCACTTTGGAAAATTGCAGAAGTTTCATTTGAAACACTAAAAAATTCTGGCATTTCATTCGGCACTACTTTACGAGCCAGAATCGGCAGTGGTTGGTTAGTTACACATAAACTTGGTACAACTATTTCAAGTCGTACATTTGACTATGTTTCTGATCCCACAAATACCTGGTTATTAGACGATCCAATTCCAACGCCAGTACCAACCCCAACTGGTTCAACACCAGTACCAACGCCAGTACCAGTACCAACTCCAATTCCAACACCAACAACTGGTTCAACAGCTACATTCTTTGTTGGACACAGTCTTGTTAATCATATGCCACGTATGTTTAATAACATAGCTGTTTCATTAGGACTAGCTAGTTCTTATAAAGAACATATTATTAATGGTGCTCCACTTCGTTGGAACTATGATAATCATACAACAGTAGAAGGTGGAACAGCTTTTGATGCTGTTGTTCAATTACCAACTGGGATATATGATACTCTTGTTCTAACTGAACGTGTAGATATTGCAGCTTGTATTCAATGGGAAAATACCGTTGGTAACTTTAAAAAGTTTGCCGATTTGTTATATTCTATTAAGCCAGATGCTCAAGTATATCTATATGAAACATGGACAGATCGTAATGATGCAACTACTTGGAAGAATCGGATAGTATCTGATCGTACACATTTCATTAAAGTATTAAAGGATGTATCTGTATTACAGCCAACACGTAAACCTATTCGGCTGATACCAGCAGGTACAGCTTTATCTAGATTGGTAGATGCTATAACTACAGGATCTATTCCTGGTATTAATAGTGTTGCAGCATTATTTGCTGACAGTATTCATTTGACCAGTTTAGGTAACTATTTTATTGCATGTGTACATGCAGCAACAGTGTTTAAACGTAGTCCAGTAGGTGCATCAAGTATTGGTGAATCATATAATATTGCTATTTCTACAGCTACTGCTCTACAAGCTTTAGCTTGGGATGTAGTAAGCAAAGAAACCTTTTCTGGGGTGTCAACTCCAGTACCAACACCAGTACCAACACCAGTACCAACTCCAGTACCAACTCCAGTACCAACACCAGTACCAAGTACAAAATGGTTAGGAACTAATTTAGCTGGGGTGGTTGATTGGTCAACTGAACAACCATTTGTTAATTATATGCTTAAATCCAGAGCATGGTTCCCTGGAACTGTTTCGGAATGGTCAAATAATACTTCATTAAATCAAGATGCTAATGGAAACATATTATCGCTTTCAATTGGGCAAATAGCTCGTAAGATTGTCTTTACCACAACGAGGCCAGTAGTAGATTATGTATTAAGCTGGGATGGCGATGGAGATTTAGAGTTTTACGGTTTTGCCATTAAAGGTTCTCCAACCAATACCTCTAGACTAATAACACCTACTAATGTTACTGGTAATGCATGGATCAATTTAACCAGAACAAATCCGGCAAATCCATTACGTAATATAAAGATGATTAGAGCTAATCAGTTGGGTTTAATTAGCTTGTTTAATCCTGATTATGTAAACGATCTTAAAAGATACGGTTGTCTACGTTTTATGGATTGGCAACTTACTAATAGCTTACGTCCTTTAGCAACGCTTAATAAAGATTTCGTAAGCCTAACTAATCTACCTACTACATTTACAATGGATGCAGTACCATTAGAAGTGGCCATACAATTGTGTAACGAAGTAGGAACAGATGGTTGGTTTTGTATACCGATTACGGCTGACAGCGCATATATCACTCAGTTTTTAAATCTGATTAAATCTAAGTTAAATCCTGTACTTAAGGCCCATATTGAATTATCTAATGAGACATGGAATACAATCTTTCCTCAACATATGGCTTTAGCTGGTACTGATTTTACTTCACGTATGACATCGTTTGCTATACGTACTGGACAATTAGCTACTCAAGTTAAAAACATCCTAGGGACTCAAGGTATATCTACTCTTGGAGCACATAGTGAAAATTCATGGTGGATTGAAAATTCATTGAGAATCATTACTAATGCTGGTTTGACACTGCCTAGCACAGTATCAGTAGCTCCTTATTTCGGACATGGATTACCTGATGATACAATTACATTCAGTGATGGACGCATGTTAGAAACAGTTAATAGAGCTATTGCTTCCATGAGAACTTGTAAAACAATTACCGATACATATGGTATTAAATTAGATTGCTATGAAGGCGGCCAACATATCCTTACTGGAACTGGCGGTGCTAATTGCAGTAGAGACGCAAGAATGAATGATATGTATTTAGTTTACATACGTCGTATTAGAGCTATTATTCCATCCACTGTTTTCTGTCATTTCACATATATAAGTGAATACACACAACATGGATCATGGGGTGAAAAGGAACATCAATATCAAGCTGATACTCCTAAATCACTAGCAATCAAAACTATCCAATCTGAATAATCTAAACCAGGCATTATGCCTGGTTTCTTTTATGAGGTTTAAATAAAAACTTGGCATATTTACAAATATGACTACTGGCTCATATCCATATATAACAAAAGATAGCTCATTATCTTCAATAGGAACAGTAACAAAATCACAGTATTTTTCTGATTTTGCTTATGGCGAGCAAATTTCAGGTACATATCCATTAACGGCCAAAATAACATCAGATTTTTATCTATTAGGGCAAACTAGACCACGTATTAGAGCACTACGTAATACCTTAGATTACTATCGACATCTTAGTGATTATTATTCTTATATGTCTGGCGCCGGTGGTGATTATTCCAATCAAACCTTAAGATGTATTAATATACCTTCAATCTTTTATGGACAATCAATTAAAAAAGGAACTTTAAATTGTAAATGGTTTGTAACTGGCACTTTAATAGCAGAACTAAAAGATGAAAACAGAAACGGAGAATTGATTCAAATTGGCCCATATGGTTCTTTGGGATCTGGTGGTGTCGCAGGCGTTGTTTTATACAACGAAGGATTCATTCTTCTTAATGGGAATTGGAACCTAAGCAACACATATACAGATGAATTTAATATATTTGATCCTGGGGTTCTTACTTATGCTCCTAAATGGTTATACTTTTATACTACTGGTTCAAATAATGTAGGCTTGGTTCCTTCTTCAAGTTTTTCTATTGATTTTGATGGAACAGAACAGATTCCTACAATTACCATGTTAACACATGCAAAAATTGGTGAATTTAATCATTCAAATAATCCAACCTTTATTGATCATAACCAAATATTGACACCATTATCTAGCTCTACTACTTATAGAGAGAAATCGGAAATAACAATTAAAAATACCGTACCAGCAACTTATAATGAGGTTAAACCAATATTTGAAAAAACTGTATTTATTTCTAAAATTGGTATCTATGACGAAGAAAAAAATCTTATTGCTGTTGCTAAATTGGCGACACCAGTACGAAAGCGCGAAAGTGATTCAATCAGTATTAAAATTAAATTAGATCTATGATTTTTAAAGAATATTAAAACAATGAAGAAATTTAAAAATAGCGATATATTTTATAATATTATAAAGACTTATCCAAAAGTTAAGTTTTTTATGAATGCAGGTCAAGGCCACATTGGAAAGCAAAATTATCCAGCAGAAACAAGTCGTATCCCTATAGAAAGTATAGGATTGTTTGATCTAATTAATCCTGTAGAAAGCGGCGATAATCTAATTCAGGAATAATTAATGGCTAATATAAAAATCGTCAGAGTGGGGTTAAAATCCTTTGTTAAATAAAGAATTAAATACTGGTTTGATTGGTGGTATAAAGATTTATAATAAAACAAGGTTGCCATAATGTTATTTCTTGGACTCGATATTTCTACGTCTGTGACAGGCTATACTCTTATTGATAAAGATGGTAAAGTATTAAAATGTAGTAATATTAAATTGAAAGATGAAAATTCTTTATTTGATAAAGCAGAAGCTATTAGATCAATACTTAAATATGAAATATTCGATAGATATTCAGTAAATCAAGTTTTTATTGAATCATCTCTTTTATCTTTCGCTGGTGGTAAATCAAGTGCCTCAGTAATTGCGACACTAACAAAGTTTAATGGAATTGTTTCTTATATCATAGAAAAGGAATTTCAAATTAAGCCAAATTTTATAATGGCAACAAGTGCTCGTAAACAAATAGGAATAAAAATAATTAAAGGTATCAAAGCAAAAATCCAAGTTATGGATCATGTTCTTCAGAATGAACTTTGGTACAAGCCTGAATTTAAGAAAACCGGCAAGATTAAAGACTATTGTTTTGACGAAATAGATTCGTGGGTAATTTGTAAAGCTGGTTATTTACAGGCACTTAACAACAAAATTCAAGCCTGATAGTGTCTGTGATCCCGTTGAAAGGATCTCTTTTGTCAAAAGAAAAAAAGCTAGAGATATTGAATAATATTTTTGGACGTTATTATAAATCAGGACAAGAGTATTTATTTTCTTGTCCAAAATGTCAACATCACAAACCAAAACTTAGCGTAAATATAGAAAAAAATAAATTCAAGTGTTGGATCTGTGACCTTAAAGGAAATAGCATTAAACGACTTGTAAGGCATTATGGTTCGTTCTTAGATAAAGAGGCGTGGAATATACTGAGTGGAGTCGTTTTTCTACCAGAGGATTTTGAAGAATCAATTTTCTCCGATTTAGAAGAAAAGATAGAAGAGATAACTATCGATCTGCCAGAAGAATTTATTTCTCTTGCCAATAACAATTTACCTTTATCATCTATAGACGCAAGAAAATATCTTTTTTCGCGTGGTATTACAAAAGCAGATATTTTACGACATAAAATTGGATATTGTAAAGATGGCCATTATGGAGGAAGAATCATAGTCCCTTCTTTCAATAATAATGGTGATACAAATTATTTTATAGCAAGAACATATAAAAATGACTTTAGACCATATATAAATCCAAATATTAGTAAGGATTTAATTTGGAATGAACTTTATATTGATTGGGAAAACGATCTTACACTAGTTGAAGGTGTTTTTGACCTCTTTAAAACAGATAATGCTGTTCCATTGTTGGGTTCTTCTTTGATGGAAGATTCAAAACTTTTTCAAGAAATTATTAGACGAGATACTTCTGTCTATCTTGCTTTAGATCCAGATGCAGAGACTAAAGCATATAGGCTAATTAAAAATCTATTATTATATGATATAGAAATACACAAGATTAACGTATCAGGTTATGATGATGTTGGCGAAATGACTTATGATGAATTCATGATAAGAAAAAATAAAGCGACATTGATAAACTCAGAAACTTACATAGAAAATATTTGGAGAAAATGATGATATATAAAACAAAATTTTGTTTAGATGAAAAAAAGTGTAGAAAAAATAGGAAGAATAAATGATTAATGGAAAAGAATTTGTTAAAATATGCCACATAGCCGATACTCATATAAAGCTAATTAAACAACATAAAGAATATGAGATAATCTTTGATCAAATTTATGCTCAAATAAAGATTGAAAAACCAGATCTTATTATTCATTGTGGGGATTTGTTTCATTCTAAAACAAACCTTTCGCCAGAAGCTGTACAGATGACTATGGATTTTTTGAAGAATTTAGCAGATATATCCCCAACGTATGTAATTCCAGGTAATCATGATTTAAATTTATCGAATATTAAAAGACTTGATGCTATTTCTCCAATAGTTGATGCTCTACAACACTCAAATCTTTTCTATCTCAAAGATTCGCAAGAAGTGTTTATTGGAAACGATCTTTGTATAAATGCTTTCTCCATGCTAGATGGAGATAAATTTTGGAAAAAGATTAGTGATCCAAACAAAATTAACATTGCTCTTTATCACGGATCGGTTTCTGGTGTAGAAACCGATACTGGCTATATTCTTGAACATGGTGATTATCCAATTGAAATATTCGAAGGATTTGATTATGGATTATTGGGAGATATACATAAGACATACCAAATCTTAGATAAGGAAGGTAGAATTGCTTATCCTGGTTCAACTGTACAACAAAATCATGGAGAGACAAACGATAAAGGTTTTCTAATTTGGGAAATTAAAGATAAAGATAATTTCTCTTGTAGACATTTTCCAATAATTAATCCAAATCCATTCATTACTGTTGAACTAGAAGCTGACGGACAATTACCAGAAAATGCTTATTGTCCAATAAATGCTAAACTTCGTTTAGTATCAAATACCCATATCTCTCTTCAGGTTTTAAAAAAAGCTGTTGATATTGCGAAAACACGCTTCAAACCTGAAAGTATAACAGTTCACAATAGACCAGGCAAGCGTATTAGTATTGGAGAACTATCTGGAACCCACGAAGAAGATAATCTTAGAGATACAACGGTCCAAGAATCATTAATGCGCGAATATCTTAAAGAGTATAAACTATCTCCAACTATTGAACAAAAAGTGTTTGATATGAATAAAAAATATAATATTTTAGCCGAACAAACCGAAGAAGTAGCACGTAACGTTCAATGGAAATTAAAGTCTGTTGAGTGGGATAATCTATTCAATTATGGTGAAGGCAACAAGATTAACTTTGAGAATCTACATGGTATATTAGGAATCTTTGGTAAAAATTATACTGGCAAGTCAAGTGTGATTGATAGTATTCTTTGGACAATATTTAATTCAGTTTCAAAGAATGTAAGAAAGACTGTTGATATTATCAATCAAAACAAAAATAAATGTTTCGGTAAAGTCGAATTAGAAGTTGGTGATAAGATATATACTATTGAACGTGAGAGTGAAAAGTATGTTAAAAAACTTTATGGTGAAGAAACAGTTGAATCAAAAACCATTCTCAATTTTAATGTATTTGATAGAGCTACCGATACGATCACTAACCTCAATGGTCTTAGCAGACCCGATACTGATGCGAATATACGTAAAGTGTTTGGAAGTATCGATGACTTTCTTCTAACTTCCATGACCTCTCAAATGGGTTCGTTAACTTTTATTAATGAAGGTTCGACGAAACGTAAAGAAATATTTGGTAAGTTTCTAGATTTAGAAATGTTTGACAAAAAATTTAAATTAGCAAAAGATGATAGTTCCTTACTTAGAGGTGCTATGAAACGACTAGAAGGTAAGAAGTTTGATGAAGAAATTACGGCCGCTATAGTTGAGATTAATGAGAACACTAATAAGACCAATCGATACTCAAAAGAAAATCTTGAAGCAAAAACAATATATGATGACCTTAATTTAAAGATTAAGAATATAGATCTAACCGTAGCTCGCGATTCAAAGCATGAATTAATTGATATTAATTCAATAAATAAATCACTTGAAACTAACGAAGGAAGTTTGAAGACTGCATTACAAAAAGATGTTAATTTTAAGGAAATGATCACTGATAAACAAATGACATATTTAAACATAACTAAACTTTTAGGTAATTTTGATTATGAAGAATTAAAAGTAGACAAAGAAAAAGCTAAAGAATTCGATTATCAATGTAGACAGCTAGGTCTTGAAATTACACTATTGAGTAGTGAACTTGATACTAAACGTCAAAAGCTTAGTATTCTTGGGACAGTACCGTGTGGAGATTTATTTCCTACTTGTAGATTTTTGGTCGACGCCAATGAAATTAAAAAAACATTTTCTAATGATGAAGAAAAAATGAAAATAAAAGAAGAAAAGAATGAACAAGTGCACGATCAATTTCTCGAAGCGAATTCAACCAAACCTCAGTTAGAAGAATATGAGGCAATGATTATAAAAAAGCAAATGCTTGAAAAAGAAATCGCAGAAATCTCTTTGCGTAAAGAACAAAACAATTCTTTACTTGTTTCTTTTCAAACATCTATTTCGATAAATCAAAACAAGAAAAACACTTATTTTGAAAATGAAACAGAAATGAAACAACTTGAAACAGCTAAACAAGACAGAGAACAATTAAAAGAAGAATTGAAAATTTTGCAAGCAGACCTAGATGATAATGAAAAAACACTTCATCAGCTTTATAATAATCATGGTTCAGCAATTCAGAAAAAATTAACTCTTGAAAAAGAACAACAAGAATTGGTTGATTTACGAGATGAGTTCTTGGCTTACGACTTGTATTCAAAATGTATGCATAGCAATGGTATTGTTTATGATATCATTAAGAAAAAATTACCTATAATTAATCAAGAAATTGCAAAAGTTCTTTCCAATATTGTTAATTTTGATGTCTTCTTTGAGGATGATGGAAAGAAACTGGATATCTATATTCGCCACCCAAAATATGAACCAAGACCATTAGAATTAGGTTCAGGAGCAGAAAAATCTATTGCCGCAATTGCTATAAGATTGGCTTTAATCAAGGTTAGTAGTTTACCAGTTTCAGATGTACTTATCTTAGATGAGCCAGCAACTTCCTTAGATGAAGAAAACATGGAAGGTTTTACTAGAATATTGGAAATGATTAAATCACAATTTAAGATTGTTATTATGATCAGTCATTTAGATGCATTAAAAGATATGGTTGATGATCAAATTTCAATTGAACAAGTAAATGGTTTTGCAAGAATAAATATGTAGGAGTTGTCATATGTTTAAAAAAGTAAAATTAGTCATTTCGGGTTCTGGTACGCGATATCCAATTCAACTAGGTGCCATCATTCGATTATTAGAATTGGGTATTGAAATAGAAGAAGTAGTTGGCACTTCAGGTGGTGCCATTTGCGCAGCAGCTATAGGTTCTGGCTATGATCGACACGCTTTGCTAAAATTGGCTACTTCAACATTACCAAAAAACATTCTTGAAAAGAATTGGCTTCCATTTGGTGGAACAAAATCGATTTATAATAATAAGAAATTATTAAAAACTTTTAGACAACTTTTCGTTGAAGATTTTTCAGACTGTGAAATACCAACCCATATTGTTACCCACAACTGGACCAAAAAAGAACCAAAAATTTGGAATGGACCAAAAGACGATCTACCGTTGGCTACCAATGCATCGATGTGTCTGCCTATCTTTGATATGGTTGAGATTAATGGGGAATTATATGAAGATGGTGGAATTGATGCTAATTTTTGTATTGATTTCCAAGATTGGAATCTAAAGAACAATACCCCAGTCATTGGAATCAGAATGCGTAGCGATGGTTATACACTACCAAGAAAAAAACCATTTTTTAAAACAGATAGATTAATAGCTACAATAAGCGATCTTATTGATGCATGTGATAGAGAACATATTGAAGATGCTACTTGGGCTAAAGTAGTTACTATTACAACAAATTTTCCAGGTGTCAAACTAGACATTGATGAAAAAGATGTAATTCAAATGATAAATGAAGGTAAAAATGCAATCAATGCCGCACTGATAGAAGGAAAACTTGGCTAAGCCGCGTCGCTCACTAGAACAATTAGGACAAATAGAACATCTTCTCCGTCAAAAGTATGGAGAAGATGCGGTTGTGAATCCACGTCAATTTTGGACAGAAGAAAAAGAAGAAGACTTCCAAAAACAATTAAAAGAAAGCGTAGAAAACCAACAAAAAATAGAAGAAAATGAAGATAAAGTAGAAAAAGATGGAGTTTTAATCTCTAAACGCCTACTTACCTATAAGAATAGTGAAAGTTGTCCTGTGTGTGAAAAATATTTAACAAATACACAAGATAGCGTATATTTACTTAAATTCAAATGTTGTCATCAATGTTATATAAATTATGTTGAAGATAGAGTTGAAAGATGGAAGAATGGTTGGCGGCCAACCAAATAATAAACTTATAAAGGTAAAGGTGTTAAAATGTCAGTATTAGAAAAATTATCAGATGTCCTAAAAGAACTTGAACAAACTATGCGCGATGCAGAAAAATTCGACAATGGCAATACGTCAGCAGGCGCGAGACTTCGCAAACAAGTTCAAGTTGCTGTTAAGGCTTTGAAAGAAGTTCGTAAGAATGTTCAAGAAGTTAAAGCACGACGCAAAGAAGAAGACAAGGCGGCAAAAGATGCTCCTGTAGTTTTGGGCGATCAATGAGAAACAAAAAAGAGCTTTAACTCTTTAAAGGCAATCCAATGGATTGCCTTTTTTTTTATTGAAAACTATTTAAAAAAGATATAGAGGTATTATGATGGCAACAACATTAGAAATTTTAAACGGCATAAGCCAAGTAATGGCTAACACTCACGATGGTGCCAAAGATGAAGAAGGCAAACCATTAAAAATCGGTCTTAAACGAGAAGAAGAATTCACGTTCTCAGATAAGCGCGTAATTGATGGATTTAACGTCAAAATTTATGGAAATAAACTTCGTTTAAATTATTCTTGCGAAGTGCTTATAAGTGATGTACATGATAAAAAATTCAAGGATGATATTCTATACACTATAGCAGATGTTGTATCCTTTCTTAAAAAAGAATATAAAAAAATCACAGGAGATGCACTTGCCTTAACGCAAAAAGGTGAGGCAACCATTGAAATGTTTAATACTTCCAGAGTTCGCAATTGGATAGAAGCTTCATGTAATTATGAAATTGGTGGTATTGATGCCGATGAAAAAGATACCACAAAAGAAAAACAACAAAAAGCTATTAAAGATTGGATATCGCAAGGTCGAAATGATAAGACTAAGAGCAATGCACCTAATGATGACCGATAACAGTCAATAGCTTCGATTTTGTTAGAACGACCCACTATTTAATAGTGGGTTTTTAATTATGCGCCTATCAAAAGATGAAATAAAAAACGAAATTAGAAAGTGTGGATCTGATCCGATTTATTTCTTAAAAAATTATGTCCGTATTACTCATCCTATCAAGGGTTTGATTCCATTCACTACATATGATTATCAAGACGACTTATTGAAAGATTTTGGTGATCATCGTTTCAATATAATTTTAAAATCTAGACAATTGGGTATTTCTACAATCGTAGCTGGATATGCGGCTTGGTTAATGTTATTTCGAAGAGAAAAACAAGTTCTCGTTGTTGCTACTAAGCTTAAAACCGCTGTTAATCTTGTTACTAAAGTTAAAAAAATGATTAAGTCAGTCCCTGATTGGCTGCGAATTTCAGAAATCATTGTAGATAATCAAACCGCTTTCGAACTTCAAAATGGTTCTAAAATTCAAGCATCAACTACTTCACAAAATGACGCCGGACGATCAGAATCTTTGTCATTGTTGATAGTAGATGAAGCTGCTCACGTTGAACACATGTCAGAACTTTGGACAAGTGTTAAGCCAACAATTTCTCTCGGCGGCCGCTGTATAGCACTGAGTAGTCCAAATGGTGTTGGTAATTGGTTTTACAAAACTTATGTAGATGCACAATCAGGTAAAAATAGTTTCAATTCAGTGATTCTTCCGTGGGATGTACATCCGGATAGAGATCAGGCTTGGTTCTTAAATGAAATCAAGAACATGGATAGAAAAGAAATAGCCCAGGAATATGAATGTTTTACATCTGAATCAAAAATAATTACACCATTCGGATTTGCACATATAAAAGATTTGAAAATTGGAGATAAAGTTTTAACACACAAAGGAAGATATAAAAAAGTTTTAAGAACATTTAATAAAAAAGTTGAAACTAAAAACTTGATCGAAATCTCTATGCCTCTGAGTAGAAAAAATAAAATTATAGGGACAAAAGAACATCCAATATTAACTGGTATCCAAGCATTTAAAGAAAGTAAAAATATTTTTGATGAAATTAAAATTGATTCATTTAAAGAAGAATGGATGAGTTATGAAAATATTAGAGATAAATTTCCACAAGATGTTAATTCAAGATCTACTCCAAAGTATGTTAATTCTGTTTTTCCAAAATTATCTGATAACGTATTTTTAGATAAAATCAATAAATTCGATTTATCCTTATTTCATATTGCAAAAGAAATATCTAATAATTCTATTAGATATTTTAGGCAAAAAGGACATAATTCAAGGTTTATAGAACTAGATTATAATACTGGGAGATTAATTGGATTATTTTTAGCAGAAGGGTTTACTGATGGAAAACAAACAGTTTTTTCTTTTAATAGTGAAGAAACAGAGTTAATAAGCTTTGTTGAAAATTGGGCTCTCACATATAACATGAGAGTAAGAAAAAATGTTAGAAATTATTCTAAATGTACTACTGTTCATATAACAAATCAATTTTTACCATTGTTCTTGAAAGATTTTATAAATGGAAATTCTTGTCATAACAAAATATTAAGTGATAAAATTTATGATTGTTCAAAAATATTTGCTAAAGGAATTGTTGATGGAATTTGGCAAGGTGATGGCTTACATATTCCTGACAAAAAAAATATACTTGGTTTAGTAAATGAACATTTAATTTATCAAATTAGAACACTGATGACTGCTTTTAATTTAATTACTAGAGTTTCATTTGTTGAACAAAAAGGTCATTTTAAAAATGACGATAAAATATATAAGAGATATTATCTAGAATTAAACAATGTAGATAGTAAACAAATTGAAGATTGTACTAAAAATGGGATTGAATATAAACCTGGCCAAAGAACCAAATTCGCAAAAAATAAATGGTGGGGAAGAATAAAATTTGAAGAGTTTAAAACAACAGAAGAATATACTGATGTATATAACATAGAGGTAGAGGATGACAATTCCTATGTGGTTGAAAATTTAATAGTTCATAATTGTTCTTTTAATATGTCAGGCGAAACAGTAATCGATCCATCTGATATGGCAAGATTAAAAGCAGCGTGTATACCTCCTCTTAACAAAACAGGCCCCGATAGAAATTTGTGGATATGGGAAGAACCTATTGGTGGACATTCTTATATGGTGATCGCTGATGTTGCTAGAGGCGATGGTAAAGACTTTTCGACCTTTCATGTTTTGGATTTGTTCACCATGGAACAAGTAGCAGAATATCAAGGAAAAGCTAACTCTGATATATTTGCAATGCTACTTAATAGTACAGGTCGCGAATATGGAAATGCTCTTATTATTGTAGAAAATGCTTCTTATGGTTTTAATACATTAGATAAATTAATGGCTCTAGAATATCCAAATCTTTATTGGTCAGTTAAATCTACTCACGATTTTATTGATCAAATTGATGCCGAATCGAATAGCGCGGCAATTCCAGGATTTTCTACTACAGTTAAAACTAGACCATTGATTATTGCAAAAATGGAAGAGTTTATTAGAAATAAAATACTTAAACTAAACTCAGAAAGATTGTTTCACGAGTTTGAAACTTTCGTATGGAATCATGGCAAACCAGAAGCACTGAGAGGCTATAATGATGATTTAGTTATGGCCCTTGCAATTGGTTGTTGGGTAAGAGATACCGCCTTAACTTCCAATAAACGTGAAGTAGCCTATACGAAAGCTATATTAAGTGCTATGGTTAAATCAAACACTCAAATGGATACGAAGATACGTGGTCAGCAAGGTTATAGTGAGAAAAATTCAATAGATCCGATGAAAAGCGATATCCAACACTCTAGAAGTCTTCATAATTGGTTTTATAAGGGATAAAAATGGCAAAAAGAAATAGTAGTTCAATTAATTCGAGAAATCCTCGCGACCCAGAGTCTGGTTTATACCGCAAGCTAACCAAACTTTTATCTGGCCCAATAAATAATAGGCGCGCCCAATTTTATAGATCAGAGAAAAGAAAACAATTAGATAAATATAGTTCTAAATTCTCTTCAGCAAGTGGTAAATCTTTTCAACGTAATTCGTATAATCCATTTGAATATATGAATAACTGGACCCAAAATCACAATCGTTCTGAACGATATGCTGAGTTTGATGCGATGGAATTTTCCCCAGAAATTGCTTCAACTCTAGATATTTATGCAGATGAAATGACAACATGGACTTCTCTCGAAGAAATGCTCACAATTGAATGTCCAAACGATGAAATCAAAGGTGTATTAGAAAATCTTTATACTAATATTCTTAATATTGAATTTAATTTATTCGGTTGGTGCAGGACAATGTGTAAAACTGGCGATTTCTTCTTATATTTAGATATTGACGAAGAAATTGGTGTAAAGAATGCCATAGCATTACCTTCACATGAGGTTGAAAGGCTAGAAGGCGAAGATAAAACAAATCCCAACTATGTTCAATATCAATGGAATACGGCTGGACTTACTTTTGAAAATTGGCAAGTAGGTCATTTTAGAATTTTAGGAAATGATAAATATGCTCCTTATGGAACAAGCATTCTTGAACCAGCTAGAAGAATTTTTAGACAGCTTACATTACTTGAAGATGCTATGATGGCATATAGAATTGTTCGTGCTCCTGAACGTCGTGTATTTAGAATTGACGTCGGTGGTATTCCGCCAGAAGATGTCGAACAATATATGCAAACAATTATGACTAAGATGAAAAGAAATCAAGTCGTAAATGAAGATACTGGTCGTGTAGATTTGCGCTATAATCCTATGTCAATCGAAGAAGATTACTTCTTACCAGTTAGAGGAACAACTTCACAGTCTTCAATAGAACCACTTCCAGGCGGAACATATACTGGTGACATTGAAGACGTTAAATATCTTAGAGATAAGCTGTTTTCTGCTTTAAAGATTCCTATGTCTTATTTATCGCGCGGCGAAGGCGCAGATGAAGATAAAACTACATTAGCGCAAAAAGATATTCGATTTGCACGAACAATCCAACGTCTACAACGCTCTGTGATAACCGAACTAGAAAAGATTGGGATAATCCATCTTTACATCTTGGGATATAGAGGAGATGATTTAATTTCTCACACTCTTACTCTAAACAATCCTTCAAAACTCGCAGAACTTCAAGAATTAGAACATTGGAAGACTAAATTTGATGTTGCAAGTTCTGCAACAGAAAATTTCTTTAGTAAGCCTTGGATTTCTAAACACATATTTGGATTATCAGATGAAGACTTCTTGAGAAATGAAAGAGAATTATTTCATGATCGTAAAATAGAAGCAGGCTTGGATGCTGAAAGTGAAATGATGTCTGGAGAAATGAATGGTATTGGCGGCGGAGGCGGCGGCGGATTAGGAGAACTTGGTATAGAAGACGAAATAGGAGGTGATTTGGGAGGCGATCCAAGTGGGGATGAAAGTGGAGACTCTTCTGGTGGTGATTCAGAGGCCAATTCTAAAAGCGATTCTCCATTATTAGCCTCACCAGCCAAACGAGATGATCGACTAACAACTACTCCAAAATCAAAAGGTAAAACTTATTTACCAGCAAAACATAGAGGTGGAGATCATAGACAGTCTGGTGCTAGAAAAAGATCCTATTTAAGTAAAGCAGCGATCGAAAAAGGTTCAGGAACCAAAAGAAATGTTTTAGGTGCTGGCGCTCTTGATTTACTATCTGCTGGTAAGGGAATGTTTGAAGAAGAATTTCAGAACGAAAAGAAAAAGCTATTCGAAATGAATTATCAAATTAAAACTTTGATACATGATTTAGAAGAGAATGAAACAAAAGTGGAGAATAAAAATGCAAAAGAAAACAACGATGATCATTCGAACTAAACACAATAAACGTCGCAATACTGCTTTCTTATATGAAATCCTCGCCAGAGAATTAACAAAATCTATTATTGAAAAAAACGAAATGCGTAAAGCTACAATAATTTCTATTATTAAAGAACATTTTAAAAAAGATTCTTTATTAAGCAAAGAGCTTAAATTGTATTCGAGCATTTATGAAGCTTCTGAAACATTTAGAATCACAGCAGAACGAATAATTAATGAATGTAAACGTCTTCATGATCTTATCGATAAACAAAAACTTTTTGTTGAGCAAACAAAACTCATTGAGACTATTAATAAGCGTTTAACTCAATCAGTTTTTGCTAATTTTGTACCATTTTATAAAAATCTTGCAACAATATCGCAAATATTTAATATTTCAACTGATATAAAAGATAAAATTATTCTTGAACAACTTATAATCAACGAAATGTGTTCTAAGGTCAAACAAGATCAGTTGAAACCTATGGATGATTTAATCTGTTCGACTTTTTTAAAGAAATTTAACGAAAAATATTCTGATAATTTAATTAAAGAACAAAAGGATTTAATAAATCACTATATTATGTCGTTTTCTGATAACGGATTGTCATTAAAATATTATATCAATGAAGAAATCTTAAGATTAAAAGGTAAAATTACAGAAGTTTTAACAACACCAGAGATTGCTTTAGATGAAGAGTTAAAAGATATGACTAGCAAGCTAAATAAAAAACTTGATTCTTATAATCAAGTCGAATTGAATAAAGAGATGATCTCGGAGATCCTAAAAATTCAATCCTTTGTAGAGGAAGCAACAGCCAAATGAGTATAAAAATTAGCATAGCTCCTGAAGTTCCAATAGAACCGGAAACAGAAGAACCAAAAGCGCCAATACAACAAGTTAAACCAAAAACTAAATCAACTATTTCTATGAGAATGAATCTTAGGCGTGCACTTGATGGTAACATTATGTGTTTTGATCATAAAGATATTGATATTATTATAAGTCCAACAAAAATGAAAATTATGGCCTTTACTAAAGGTGATTTTTCTGATCATGTTTATGCTACTCAAAATCGCCTATTCGAATTTCTTGCCAAAAAAGGACTAATTGATCATGGTTCAATTAAAGGTGGCCAGGTATATGGTTCTTTTGAAGCTTCAATATTAAAACCAGTCGATGATATTCAAGTAGATCAAATTATTATTTTAAATATCGGAAAATGGATTGAAGAAGAAAGACCACGAATGGAATTCGAAAAACATTATGAAGAACACTTTGAAGAATTTTTAACAGATCCTGAAGATGAAGATTCTACTGAACTTGGCGAGGTTCCACAAGAGGAAACAAAAGGAAGCATTCCAAAAAATGTTCGTAGATACACTGGTGGAATTTGGTAATGAATTTGTTATTATTTATTCTAGTTTGTTATGGTTTGACGATTATTCTGTGTTATGGAAAAATTTTTGAATCAATTAGACCTATCGATGGAACACTTGGAGAATTGTTTAAATGTTCAATGTGTACTGGCTTTTGGGTTGGTTGGATTATTTGGGTTCTCAACCTTTTTACAACACTATTTAACTTTGATGGTCGCTTAGTTACAGGCTTCTTATTAGCTTGTTTAAGCGCAGGGACTTCATATATTTTGGATAAATTGATTGGCGATGAAGGTATCAATATCAATATAATAGGGAAAAAATAAATGCTGATAACAAATACGACTGTATATGCAGTTCATTTTCTTTTAGAAAAATACAGATTACGTTCGAGTAATGTAAAAAATTGTTGCAAAGGTTCTAGGTAAAGCACACAGATTGTGTCTGTTAAATTACCAAATTGGCTTAAATGCAACAAGCTCAAGATAACCGGCCGAGCTTTAAATAAACTTGGTGTCAAAACTTTATAAAGTATTAATAGGAAACATAAAAATGAAAATCTCAAAAGAACGTCTCAGAGAGATCGTTGCGGAAGAACTTAAATTAGCTTTGCAAGAAAATCAAAAAGGATTTTCAGATGAGATTTGTCAACAAATTACAAGTTTCATTAATGAAGCTAAATTAAAAGATAAAAATATTGTTAATTCTCCAAAGTTGAAAAAGCTTATAGAGATTTTAGGAGAATAAATGAAAATAACTCAAAAAGATTTGCTAAAATTAGTAGATGAAGAAACAGATAAAATAATAAAAGAAGGTTTCTTAGATCGTTTAAAAGGTTCAGGAGCCAATGCAGGATCAAAGGTTGCTGATACCGGAAGATCTGTTGCTAATAAGGTCTCAAACACCGCTAAAGCCGGTGCTAAATCTGTTGGGGATAAATTTAAAGCCGCTAGTGATAAAGTAGGGCAAGTAGCTGGAGATATTAATCATGCAGGTAAAACTTCGTCATTAAAAGCTGATTTACAAAAGGCAATTCAAGAATCAGGAATGATGGTGGAAAAATTTACAAAAACTTTTTCAGATCTTCATGCAAGAGCACAGTCTCTTGGTTTACATGATGAAGAACAACAAGCTAGAACCGAATTAGCTGCTTTGAATACATATCAAAGTACAGCGTCGCAAGGTTTAGATAAGCCAACCTCAACAGCCTCACTTAAAAAACCAGTTGAACAACCAACTCCATCTGTATCTGACATAAATAAACCTCCCAAACCAGATATGCAAGGAAGAGAAGAAAAAGGTGGAACATGGGCAGATAATGATGAGTTGTTTGGCGAACCATTTGATACAAATGATCAAAATAATTCAATTGGATATGATGAAGAACCATTAGATTGGGATATGATTGGAAATTCATTAGATACTGATTCTGGAGAAGAAGATGCAACTGTTGCAGGACCAGAAATGCCAAAAAGTACACCAAAATCAGTTGATTTTGGAACAAATACTTCAGAAACACCATTTGATTGGAGAGCACAAAAAGCCAAAGCAACTCCGATGAAATCAGCAGTATCGCCATCACAAAAACCAAAAACTTCAATTAAACCAAACAAATGGGATTTGGGAAAAACTCCAGATGTTGCCTCAACTAAGCTAGATAAAACTAGCGTAAAGAAAGCTATTGAAGATTCTAAAGGTGATTATACATCGGCTGCTAAGAAACTAGGTATTTCGAAGTCCAAAATGATTGATATTTTACAACCATCGGCGAAATAACAGAAATGAAAAAACAATATTTACTTAGAGAATTTTTTACATTATGTAAGGATGGAATTTGCGAAGATTTACTTACGGAATCTGAAAAACTACAAGTTAAAAACAATGGAGCTATGTTTTTGAGCGGAATCCTTCAACGAGCAGATGCAGAAAATGGGAATGGCAGAGTCTATCCGTATGCTACATTACAACGTGAAGTTCAAAATTATCAAAAACTAATTAGTGAGAACAGAGCAATGGGCGAATTAGATCACCCAGACGACTCTGTTATCAATCTTAAGAATGTTTCACATATGGTAACTAAGATTTGGTGGGATGGAAAAGATGTGTTGGGAAAAATTAAAATTCTTGATACTCCCTCTGGTAATATTCTCAAATCTTTAGTTAGTAATGGTGTGACACTCGGTATCTCATCGCGTTCCTTAGGATCTGTCACTGAAAGCAAAGGGAAAACTATCGTTGAAGATGATTTACAATTAATATGTTTTGATCTTGTTAGCGAACCATCTACATCTGGTGCTTTCATGCATCTCAGCGAAAGCAAAAAGCGCGGCACTGAAAGTAAATCTGATAGATTACATAAATTATTAAAAGAGATTAGTGAATGAAAGCATCCGAATTAAAAAAACTCATCAAACCAATGGTAGAAGAATGCGTGAAAGAAAGTGTTCAGCAACTTATGTTAGAAAGTGGACTACTCTCGTCAATCATAGCAGAAGTCATAAAGGGTGTAGGAACACAACATTTATTTGAAACCAAATCAAAACAAACTCAAACCTTAAATATTGAAGAGGAAGATGAGGATGATGAAATTAAACAACTTGGAAGGCACACACATGCTCTTAAGCCAAAAGAAAAAAATAAATTAACTGAAACAAAACGATTATTAGATGGTATTGGTAAGAATGCATATAATGGTGTTAATATCTTTGAAAACATTGATGATGTTATTCCTGATGAAACTCAAGTTTCTCCCAACAATTCATTAGCATCATTTAATCCAACCAATCCAGGCGTAAATATAGAAAATCTTTTCGATTCAGAAAGAATGAAGAAAGTGATGGAAGGAATAAATTCCAGCGAATCACGATATACTAAAAAAGTTATTAAAGGATAACCAATGCAAGTTAAACAACAATACAACGAAAGTGGCGAAAGTTTAGTTAGAAAATTTATACGAAAAATAAAAAAGACAGATTTAATTGATCAGATATTGGATAGAAAATATTTTAAGAAACCATCTGTTATTGCTAGAGATAAAGAAAAAGCTAGACGAAGAGTTCTTGAAAATTTAAAAAAAGAAAACATTTTTAACGACTAGCAACTAATTAACAATTAGATAGAGGAATATTGATGCCAGATTTATATAATTCAGCAAGACCTGCATTAGGTAGTGTAAGCTCTTATCAGGTTTCAGGTTATCCGTTCGTAACTGGAAGCAGTTTGACTACTAATAGTCAATCTGCGATTTATTTTCCTACAGTCACAAAACGTATTATAATTGCATCTAGATGTGGTACTCCATTGCAAATTCATTTTGCTCCTAAAGAAAATAATAATATTATAAATGGTAATCATTATTTTACACTTCCATCATCTGGGACTTTAGATCTTAATGTTAAATGCAAAGAAATTTATATTTCTTCTCCAATTAATGGTGTTGTTTCTACTGGTCGCTTTGAGATTGTTGCTGAATTAACACATATAGCAAAAGTTGAAATGTATCCTTTAACTGGTTCTGGTATTAGCATTTAGGTGGTTTTGGTTAAAGTCAAACTATTTATTTTGATAAAGTAATAATCGGAGAATTTTTAGTGTCTAAATTACTAGCAGAAGCCATTATTGATGCAGCAGCATTAAAAGAAGCAGCACTTAAAAGTGCACAACAAGCTGTATTGGAACAACACGCACCAGAAGTGAAAAGAGCACTTAAAGTGATCCTTGAACAAGAAGCATTGCCAGATCTTGGTGAAGAAGATTCATTAGAAGATCCAATGGGAGGCGGTTTACCAGACTTAGGTGCAGGAATGCCAAGTATTGATTCAAAACCAGTTGATGGTCAAGAACCAAGCGACACTGCTAAAGGTTTGCCATTGGCAGCAACAGAAGGCGAAAAATTATGTGCTTGCCCTGAAGAAGAAGAAGAAATAGAAATTAACTTCGATGAATTAGAAAAGCAAATGCAAGCATCGGTGGGCGGCGGCGAAATGGAACTAGGGAATACTCAGGAACCAGAGCCGCCAATTAGTTTGAACCTGAATGAATCAGACGAATCAGACGAAT
>Ga0105050_10003109_pt1 | contig 23283 bp, 21 predicted proteins | sample FRY01_FD_78088 | JGI IMG/M metagenome (GOLD analysis project Ga0105050, IMG submission 78088) | Freshwater microbial communities from Lake Fryxell liftoff mats and glacier meltwater in Antarctica - FRY-01 | ecosystem: Environmental > Aquatic > Freshwater > Ice > Glacier meltwater ...
CGCTTCAACAGGCGCTACGATCTCGCGGCCATGATCCCCCGCCTCACCTGGGCCAGCGTCCGAACCCCGCCCATGCCTTATCGTCTTCTCAAGCTGGCTGAGGTTCATGCGTAATCAGGAAAGGTTATGAAAAACATTTATGCATGGCTGACACTGCTCTTCACCGCGAGCTTTGTCCTATCCCCCGCTGTCACCGACCCCTTCATGGGGTTCAGGGCCGATCAACTGCCGATCCCGCAGATCGATCCGCCGATCCAGCCCGCTGGCTATGCCTTTTCGATCTGGGGGCTGATCTACGGCTGGCTGATCGTCTCGGCCGTTTTCGGATTGGTGAGTCGCGCTGATGATGCGACATGGAACCGCGCGCGGGTTTTACTTATCGTTAGCCTCGCCCTCGGGACGCCCTGGCTCGCTGTGGCAAACGCCAGCGCGATCTGGGCAACGATCCTGATCATCGCGATGGCCGCAACCGCCATATATAGCCTGCTACTGACGCCAAACCACGACCGCTGGTGGCTCCGCGCGCCAGTGGCCATTTACGCAGGCTGGCTGACGGCAGCGTCCTTCGTTTCGCTGGGAAGCACTCTCGCAGGATATGGTCTGCTGTTCGACAGCACAGGCTGGGCCTACGCCGGCATTATCGGCGCGCTTTGCGTGGCGCTTCTGGTGCAACGTGGCATGCCCGGAGCTCCAGAATACGGGATGACGGTCGTATGGGCCCTCGTGGGCATCATCGTGGCGAATGGCATCACGTTGAACCCGGTCACTCTGCTTGCCGCCGCAGGAGTCGTCGTCATCGCAATTGCCACCCTCCTCATCAGCAGCAACGCCCGACCCGCGTAGGGTCAGGCGTCTGCGGGGCCTTTGCCCAAGTGCTTGCGCAATCGCGAAGGGGTTGATTTCTTTCGGCCTTTGAACGGATTTTTTGATCCTTGGTCACGCAGGGTCAACCGGATCGGTGTGCCCGGCATGTCAAAGTCGTTGCGCAACCCGTTGACCAGATAGCGCACATAACTCTCGGGCACCTCATCCGGGTAAGACGTCATGACGATGAAGCCCGGCGGGCGCGTCTTCACCTGCGTCGCATAGCGCATCTTGATCCGCTTGCCGCCGGGGGCGGGCGGCGGATGGCTCTCCATCATGCCAAGGAGCCAGCGGTTGAGTTGCGCGGTTGTCACGCGACGGTTCCAGACGGCATGTGCCTTCATGATCGCCTCATGCAGCCGGTCGATACCCTTTCCGGTCAAGGCCGAAACCGTCACAAGTGGCGCACCGCGCAACTGCGGCAGCAACCGCTCGAACGCCTCGCGCAGCGCCTTCAGCTTGTCCTGCTTTTCGTCCTCGAGATCCCATTTGTTGACCGCAATCACCACAGCGCGGCCTTCGCGCTCTGCCAGATCAGCGAGCCGCAAGTCCTGCTGCTCAAAGGGAATTTCGACGTCGAGCAGGATCACTACAACCTCGGCAAATCGCACGGCCCGCAAGCCATCCGCCACCGACATCTTCTCAAGCTTTTCCTGAATCTTGGCCTTTTTCCGCATGCCTGCCGTATCAAAGATCCGGACCGGCACGCCTTCCCAATCCATCACAACTGAAATCGCGTCGCGGGTGATTCCGGCCTCTGGCCCGGTCAGCAGCCGCTCCTCGCCCATGATCTGATTGATCAACGTGGATTTGCCCGCATTCGGGCGGCCCACGACGGCAATCTGCAAAGGCTTGGCTTTGGTCGGTTTACGCGGCGCGTCCTCTTCGTCGTCTTCGCTGACATCGACATCAGTCTCAGGCGCCTCGATCGCTTCCAGCGCGGCTTTGGCGTCAAACGCGTCTGAGAGCGGCATCAACACATCGAGCAGCTCACCCATCCCTTCACCATGTTCGGCGGAAATGGCAATCGGCTCGCCCAGACCCAGCGAAAATGCCTCAAGCACGCCGGATTCGCCCGCCTTTCCTTCGGCCTTGTTCGCCGCCAGAATCACATGGGCGTTCTTCTTGCGCAGTATCTCGGCAAAGACCTGATCGGCGGGCATTACACCCATCCGGGCGTCGATCATGAAAAGGCAGACATCCGCCATCTCGACCGCACGTTCGGTCAGCTTGCGCATCCGCCCCTGCAGGCTTTCGTCAGTGGCCTCTTCGAGCCCCGCCGAATCGATCACAGTAAAGCGCAGGTCGCCCAAGCGCGCGTTGCCTTCACGCAGATCGCGCGTGACGCCGGGCTGATCATCGACAAGCGCCAGCTTTTTGCCGACAAGTCGGTTGAACAACGTGGATTTACCCACATTCGGGCGGCCCACGATGGCGAGGGTGAAACTCATCTTGCTGCGTCCATAAATCGAAAGACCGAAGCCCTACACCACGCCGCGCCTAACGGAAAGCGACGAGTTGACCGCGTTTCGTCACGATATACAGCGTCTGGCCTGCGACAATCGGATGCGAAGCCGCACCGCCGGGCAAAGCGATGTCGCCCAGATGCGCGCCAGAAGCTGGATCAAACTGACGGATCGCGCCATCGGAAGAGGCCACCAACAACCGCCCACCGGCAAGGATCGGGCCATATTGCGCATGCACCGCATTTTGACGACGCGGGCGGACATCGATCAGTCCGGGCAGAGCCACGCGCCAGACCGGCGCCCCACTTGCCGCATCAAGTCGGACCAGCTCGTTGATGTCATTGACCAAAAACACCGAGTCGCCTGCCGGGAATACCGGGCTCACCGCGCCTTCGACCGCGGTCCATATCCGGTCACCGCTGGCAATATCCATGGCCACGACCCGGCCAGAAACATTGCCGACATAGACGGTATTGCCGTCGATCACCGGATCTCCGCCGATATCGGTGGACGCAGCACCCGCCGCTTGCCCTATCCGCGCGCCTGCAATCACGGATGACCAACGACGCAATCCACCCAGCGGAAATGCCGCCAGAACCTCGCCCGAAGGAAACGGGAAAATCGCGATATCCGGCGTTACGGCGGCACCTGCACCCCCGGCAAAGGCGGTGATCGAGGGGGTTCCAGACAACTGCCATGCAATCAGGCCCGTTTCAGCATCCACCGCCCAGGCGCGGCTGTCCCGCGCGACGACATAGACCTGACCATTCATTACCGTCGGGGCGGACCCACCCGGCGCGTCCAGATCCTGCACCCAGATTACCGCACCAGTCGCGGCATCCAATGCGCTCAGACGGCCAAATCCGGTGGTGACGAATACCTTGTTACCCGCCACCGCAATTCCGCCACCAGAGGCATCATTGCGGCCGTCTGTTTCCGGCGTGACATCGCGGGTCCACAAAACCTGTCCGGTGAGCGATGTCGCCGCCACCCCCGCCCGTGCGTCGAGCGTGTAGATACGACCGCCGGCCACAACAGGATCGGCGGTTATGCGGGCCCGGCGACTATCGCCCTCGCCGATGTTCACCGCAAAGATCTGGGTCAGAGCCGGACCAAGGGCGGGATGGCTGATCTGATGATCCGGCCCACCGCCGCGATGGGTCCATTCGGCGTTAACCTGCGGCGCGGGCAGGCCGATCGGACGGCTGCTGTTGCTGTCGGCGATCGCAGCCCCGGCCATCCCGTCACGCAGATCAAGCCGTTCTCCCGGCAGGATCACTTCACGCGGCGCGCAGGCCGCCAGCAATCCCATGGCCAAAGTCACCGCAATGATCGGTCGATGCGTCACGTTCCTGCCCCTCTCGACCGCGCCCTATTCGGACGCGGCCTCTGCTGCGTCCAATGTGCCACCCAGAGCGATAATCAGGCCCTGCGCCCGGTCGCGCAAGGCGGATGTCACTTCGGCATCCTCGACAATCGCGCGCAGCCCGACAAGGGCGGCTTCGGTATCACCAGCCACCATATCGGCCAGTGCGATTTGTTCCAGCGCCAGCAGGCGATACGCAGCGCCGGGCGTGGCCAACACTGCCAGCGCGTTGCGCCGCGCAGCGGGGTCCATCGTATCGGCCTGCAACATCAAGGATTTGAGCGCAGCCAACTCGGTATAGAGCGCACCGACCTCGGCGGTCTGCGCCAGCAGGTCCAAGGTGGCCACAGCACCTGCCACGTCGCCCGCCCGCTCCTGCTCTGCGGCGGTCAGCAATCCGGCCACGGCCGCCGCCGGGCCCTGCGCCGTGACAGCGGCCATCGCAGCAGCGCGCGCCACCTCATCCTCGGTGGACAGCGCCTCAAGCATGCTGTCGCCCAGCGCCTGCGCAGCATTTGCTGTCTGCGCCTTGCGCCATTCGTTATAGGCAGCCCCGCCGACCAGCAGCAGCACCACGACAAGCGCGATCCAGCCATAGCGCCGAAGGTATTGGTATAGCTGATCCCGACGGACCTCTTCGGTCACTTCGTTGATAAAGCTGTCTGGATTGCTCACCCTGCCCCCTTGCGGCCTTGCGTCTGGCCACGTTTTGTCGGGACCGTCATACCGTGAAGCGGCACGCATTGCCAAGACCTCTGCAGGCGATGCGACTTAGGCCGGCGAAAGCACACTCAGGTCGCGGGTGAAGCCGTTTGCTCTGCCCGACTGACCCGTGGCAGGACCCAGAGGGCCAGCAGCATGGCAATCCACGAACAGACGGCAATCGCCGCAATCATCGGTAGCGCCGTACCATCAAAGAACGGCCCGCTCAGCGTGATCATCGCGCCACCTGCCAGCATCTGCAGCGTGCCACCCAGCGAGGATGCAAGCCCGGCAATATCGCCATGTGCATCCAGCGCCATCACCATCGTGGTGGGAATCACAAGGCCGAGGCAGGCATTGGCCAGAATCAGCATCACGATGATGACCGGCAGGCTGGCCAGTCCGGCCGCCGCCAGTGCAAGCAGGATCGTGGAAAACACCGCAAATCCTGCCACCGCCCAGCGCAACAGCGCCACGATTCCATACCGCTCGCCCAATGGCCCCGCAAATTGCGACGCCCCGATAAATCCCAGCGCATTGACCGCAAAGGCAAGGCTGAAGGCGGTCGGCGAAAGGCCGAATTGCTGTGTATAAACAAAGGATGCACTGGCGATGAACACGAAAAAGCTCGCCATGCCAAAGCCGCCGACAAAGGTCAGCCCCATGAACACCGGATCGCGCAGCAGCACGCCCGCACCATGCGCGAGCGAGCGCAGATTGACCTTGACCCGGTTTTCGGGTCGCAGCGTCTCGGGTTGAAAATTATAGGTCAGGACAAGGCTTACCAGCGCGGCGATGCACAATGTCCAAAAGATCAGCCGCCAGCTTCCAAAGACGAGCATTCCCGACCCGGCCAGCGGCGCGAGCATCGGCGATACTGAAATCACCAGCATGAGCAACGCCATCAACCGCGTCGCCTGTGCGCCCGTATGCATGTCACGGATTATTGCGCGCGGAATGACCATAACGGCCGCCGCACCCAACCCCTGCAGCACCCGAAACGCGGTCAGCCAGCCAATCGTCGGCGCCAGCGCACAGCCGACCGAGCCGAGGATGAATATCCCCATGCCCAGATAGATCGGCGGCTTGCGTCCAACCTGATCGGCCAATGGACCGTAAAACAGTTGCGAGATGCCAAATGCCAGAAAATAAGCGGTCAGCGTCATTTGCGTCGCCGCGACATTGGTCTGAAGGTCCGCCTCGATGGCGGGCATCGCCGGCAGATACATGTCGATGGTAAATGGACCAACGGCAGACAGCAGACCGAGCACGAGCGCGGTGCGAAACAACGGTGTCATTGTAATGTCCTGATTTTCGGCACGGGCCAGCCGCGGCGCATAGCTCTGTTAGAGGCAGGGATACCGCAATCCGGCCGGGCTGACAATTACTCCGCCGCGACCTTCTCGCCTTCTTCGTCCGCCTGACGGTGCCAAAGATGCGCATAGCGGCCCTCCTGCGCCAGCAGCGCCTCATGCGTGCCTTGCTCGACAATCACGCCATCCTCCAGCACAACGATCCGGTCGGCATCGGCGATGGTGGACAGACGATGCGCGATGGTAATCACTGTGCGCCCCTGCCCCATAGCCTTGAGTTCGGCCTGAATCTCCATCTCGGTCTGCGTATCCAGCGCGCTGGTCGCTTCATCCAGAAGCAGGATCGGTGGGTTTTTCAGCAAGGTGCGGGCAATACCTACCCGCTGTTTCTCGCCTCCGGACAATTTCAGGCCACGCTCGCCCACCGTGGTGTCATATCCAAGCGGCAGACCGGTGATGAAATCATGGATTTTCGCCGCCCGGGCCGCCGTCTCGATCTCGGCACGGCTCGCCCCGACCCGGCCATAGGCGATATTGTAAAGGATGGTGTCATTGAACAGCACGGTATCCTGCGGCACCACGCCAATCTGCGCATGTAGACTCGCTTGAGTGACGTCGCGGATATCCTGCCCATCGATCTTGAGCGCACCGCCGGTGACATCATAGAACCGAAAGAGCAGCCGCCCGATGGTCGATTTCCCCGACCCGGAAGAGCCCACAATCGCCACCGTCTGACCGGCGCCCACATGCAGGCTCACCCCCTTCAGGATCGGCCGCTCGGCGTCGTAACCAAAGTGTATATCGTCAAGATCAATCTGACCGCCTTGCACTTTTAGAACATCTGCGTCCGGTTTATCGATCACTTCCGCTGGCTGCTCTAACAAATCGAACATCGCACCCATATCGACCAATGCCTGCCTGATCTCGCGATAGACCGTTCCGAGAAAATTCAGCGGCATGGTAATCTGGATCATATACGCATTGACCATGACAAAATCGCCCACCGTCAGCGCGCCTTGCTGCACCCCCACCGCCGCCAGAACCATGACGACAACCAACCCTGCGGTGATCAGAAACGCCTGACCAAAGTTCAAAAAAGCGAGCGAGTAGTTTGTCTTGAGGGCCGCCACCTCATACTGGGCCATTGCCCGGTCATAGCGGGTCGCTTCCCAGGTTTCGGCACCAAAATACTTGACAGTTTCAAAGTTCAGCAGGCTGTCGATGGCCTTTTGATTGGCATCTGTGTCCTGATCATTCATCACCTTGCGGATTTTGACCCGCATCTCGGTGATGGCAAAGGTGAACCAGACATAGAGTGCGATGGTCACCACGACCACCGCCAGATACCAGACGTCAAACAGATAAAACAGGATCGCGGCGATCATCAGCAATTCGATCACCAGAGGGCCGATGGAAAACAGCAGGAAACGCAGCAGAAAATCGACGCCCTTCACACCGCGTTCGATGATGCGGCTTAACCCGCCGGTCTTGCGGCTGATGTGATAGCGCATCGAAAGTCGGTGGATATGGGTAAACGTCTCCAACGCCAGTTTGCGCAGCGCCCGCTGCCCCACGGGAGCAAACAGCACATCACGCAATTGCTGAAACCCGACATTGGCCAGCCGGGCCACGCCATAGGCTACGGTCAGTCCAACAGCCCCCAGTGCCAGAAAAAACGCTGGCGCCGAGACATCACCGCCCAGCTCATCGACCGCCCATTTGTAAAGCAGCGGAGTCCCTACCGCGATCAGTTTGGCGATAAAGAGCAGAGCCATCGCCAGCACGACCCGCCATTTGACCCCGCTGTCGCCCTCTGGCCACAGATAGGGCATCACCCTGCGGATCGTGCGCCAGCCGCTGATACGCTCGTCAGAAAGGTTCTTCTCGGTTTTTGGCAGGGACCGCATGAAAGGCTCCGTCAGATCAGGAGCCAGACCCTATTCACCCCACGCAGCAATGACCATAGCCAAGCTGTCTACTCGGGCACAACATCCGGCAAGACAAAGATCTGACCGGGATAGATCAGATCAGGGTTGCGGATACGGTCACGGTTAGCCTCGAACACGGCGACATACAGGATACCATCACCGTAACGGTCGCGTGCGATTGCCCAAAGCGTATTGCCCGGCTGCACCGTCCGCACGGCAAGGTTAAACCCCTCCTGCGCCGTCTCTTCGGCCATGGCAGCAGCAATCGTCTCGCGTTCTTCGCGCAGAAACGGCGTCTCGATCCGAGACACTACCGCACCCGAGGCATCGACCTGATCCACCCGCATCGTATAGACCCCGGTCGGCACGTCTGGCAGCCCGCTCTCCCAGATTCCATCGGCACCCACCGGCGCTTCGGTCACCGGCCGGTTGTCCACATAGACCCGGACAAAACCACCTCCGACGGCGCGCCCGGACAGCGTAACATCGCCCGCTGTGTCATAGGCAATGGAGTCAAGTGCAACAGTTTCAAGCACATCCGCCGTGGCCCCCGGCCCGATCGCCGGTTGCAGCACCCGCACCCCACCCGCATCAGCCACCAGCACCGGCGCGCGCGCAGGCGCATCGGGCGCGGGTAGATCCGCGAGGTCAGCATCCGCCAATTCCGGCACAGCAAGGACGCCGGACAGGTCCGATACTTCGGGCTGCGGCGCTTCTTGCAAAGGCTGCGCCTCCGCCACCGCCTCGGACCTTCCTTCGCTCTGCGCCGTGCCGGGCAAGGTCTGCACCCCAGCCTGCACCCCGGTCTGCGGTTCGACGGCTTCGGTCAGAGGGGCTTGGTCGGCCAGGTTCGCCGCTTCAGCAACTGTCTCGGTCGGCTGCTCAGCCGGCACCTCTGCCGCTGCAACCTCATCTGACTGATCCGCCCCAGCGTGTGGAGCAGTTTCGCCCGTCACCGGCGCAGTCTCGGCAACCGGTTCAGACGCAGGCATTTGCTCGACTTGTGCAGTTGGCGCTGCACCGGGGCCCGCTTCCACCGCAGCAATTACCGCCTCAGGTGCTGTCTCAGGCTCCGGCTGGGCGGCAGTCGGCAGGTTTGCCGTCGCCTCCGGCGCGTTCTGCGTCGCAGGCTCCGTTGGCGCGGCGGGTCCGGTTTCATCCGGCATGCCGCTTTCAACCAGAGTGTCGGCCGCCTCCTCCGATGTGTCCGGCGCAAGGGCCTCCACTTCATCAGCGACAGCATCCGCAGCTGGCGGCTCGCTCGCGTCCAACTGTTCAACCGAACTCTGCGGATCGACCTCGGTAAGCTCGGCTTCAGGGACAATCGGGCCGTCCTGCGGCGTTTCGATGCCACCAGATACCAGCCCATCCTCCGCGGTTTCTACCGCAGCAGGCTCCGGCTGGCTCTCTGCTGCCAAGGCCTGCTCATCCATATCGGCTTCTGGAACAACGTCGGGCACAGCATCCGGCGCGGGTGCCGGTTCAGTCGCCGTCTCCGGCTCTTCGACAGGCTGCGGCGCCGCTTCGGGCTCCAGCGCTGCGACAACCAACGGGGCAGTCGGCGCTATCAGCACGGTAGCGTCAGACCGCGTAGCCGCGCCCTCAGGATCGGCTATCAGCGACAGCATCCGGGGCTGCGGTGACGGTGCAATCATTACCAGCTCTGCAAAGGTGCCAGAGGCATCGGCGGTCGCAGTCGCCACCAGTTCGTCATCCAGCATGATCGCCACTTGGACACCCGGCGCTGCCACACCCGCCACAACGCTGAACTCAATGCCATCCGTGACGATACGCAGGTTGTCAAAGGCAGGCAGGACAGTTGCCAGGGGGTCAGGTGTGGCTTCGGCGACTGGCGCTGTGTCAGCCACAACCTCGGGCGGCGTCTGCGCAACCTCCGGGTCGGCTGCATCCGTGCCCGGCTCTGCGATCATCACATCGTTGGCGACCTGCGGCTCTTGCGCATCCGGCGCGGGGACGAGATCCACCTCAGGCGTCACAGCGGCCGTCTGCGATTCTTGCGACACCGGTCTTTGCGGCGGCACAATCATCACGATCGCTGCAAACACGAGCACCGCAGCGCCCGCCCCCAGCGTCAGGCCAACCGCATTCGATACCGCCACCTCGAAACTCCCCCCGTAAACCGGCCCCGCCGCATTGCCCGCCCGCTGCCACATCCGGTTGAGCGAACATAGCAACAGCGCTATGACCGGTCAAAATCTCTCGAATTACAATTCCCGTTTTCAAATTAAGGCAAACCCATGCAGCAAAACCTCAAATCCGTCTGCATCTATTGCGGATCACGCCCCGGCGCGCGGCCCGCCTACATGGAAGAGGCTGGCAAAACCGGCAGCATGCTGGCGCGCAATGGCTGGCGACTGGTCTATGGTGCGGGCGATGTGGGGATCATGGGCATGGTCGCGCGGGCGACACAGGCGGCAGGCGGGCAAAGCCTTGGCGTGATTCCGGTGCATCTGATCAATCGGGAAAAGGGCAAGCGCGATCTGGACACCTTCATCGTCACCGAAACCATGCATGAACGCAAAAAGGTGATGTTCATGAACGCCGATGCGGTAGTGATGCTGCCGGGTGGGGCGGGTTCGCTTGATGAGTTCTTTGAGGTGCTGACCTGGAGGCAACTCGGCCTGCATGCCAAACCGGTGATCCTGCTGAATACTGCTGGATACTGGACGCCGCTGCGCGCGTTGCTCGATCATATTGTCAGTGAGGGTTTCGCCGACGCAACCTTGCCCGCCTATGTGACGATCGTCGATGATGTTGCGGCGCTTGAGGCTGCGTTGCTCGCACATCTGACATGAAAACGGCGCCCGGTTTCCCGCGCGCCGTGATAAAGATCGGCCGCACTCACATCCGCGAGGCGACGTTTTCCCAGTTGACCAGATTGTCGAGAAAGTTGGTCAGATAAGCCGGGCGCTTGTTGCGGAAATCGATGTAGTAGGAATGTTCCCACACATCACAGCCCAGAAGTGTCGTCTGACCAAAGCACAGCGGATTGACGCCGTTCTCGGTCTTGGTGATCTTGAGCGATCCATCCTTGTCCTTGACCAGCCAGGCCCAGCCCGAACCGAACTGTCCGGCACCGGCGGCACCGAACTGGGTCTTGAACTCAGCAACCGTGCCAAAGGCTTCGGTCAGCGCGGTTTCAACTGTGCCCGGCATGGCGGATGTTCCCGGACCCATCATTTCCCAGAACTGATTGTGGTTCCACAACTGGCTGATATTGTTGAAGATACCGTTCTGCGCCACCGAGGTCGCGTTATAGGTGCCGATGATGATCTCTTCGAGGGTCTTGCCCTCCCACTCGGTCCCGGCAATCAGCTTGTTGCCGTTGTCGACATAGGCCTTGTGGTGCAGGTCGTGGTGATATTCGAGCGTCTCCTTCGACATGCCCTTGGATGCCAGCGCGTCATGCGCATAAGGAAGAGCGGGAAGTTCGAAAGCCATGGCAAGCCCCTTTTCAAGTGGTTCAACAGATGGGCGGATAAAGAACACTACCCTGCCCAAGGTCAAGTCCGCCACTTGCGCTTTGGTTCCCTAATTCCGCAATATCGGACAGATTTCCGCCGTTCATACTCTGCGTTCCGGCATACTGTGCGTTCCGCCACCGCAATGTCGCTCGGAAGTCACGATCTGGACTTGCACAGGTGGCATAAGCCTTTTTCGCTGCTACAAAAGCGGGTAACAGGGCGCCTGCCGCCTGTCACAGTAAAAGGTTCCTTGCCGATGCCCACCAAGCGCGCCTCCGGACATCTCATTGCCTTTCGCAATGACAGGCTTGGGGCCCGCCTGATCACTTTGGTCAGCGCCTTGCGGATCAGCCGGGCGCATGATCTGCCTCTCAGCATCCACTGGAACATTGCCACCGATATCGGGCACATCTTCAACGACCCGACCGAGTTTTTCGCCGCCGACCTCGTGGATCAACATTTCGTCGACGTTGATCAGTTTCGCGCCATGCGCGACAACAGCATCCGGATGCGCGACATTGGCCCCGGCGGCATCACGGCCTTGCGGGCGCAACTGGCGCAGGGCGCCAATGTGCTGGTCGATTCTGCCTTCGACATGACCTGTCTGGAGGGCGAAGAGCCTGACCTCGTGCGCCAGCAGGCCGATGCCATCTGGCGCGATTTTCCGTTTGCCGACACGCTAGCGCAGCCGCTTGCCGATATCGTCTCACGCATCGGCGGCGGTACCGCCTATCACATCCGGCGCGGTGATCTGATCTCCTTCCCGCGCGCGATGAACCGGTCATGGCCCAATAAATACATCCCCGACGAATTTTACATGCTGCATATGGAGCGTGTGCTGGCCAGCGGCACCCGCCCGGTGCTATTCTCCGATGATACGGCCACGATCACGCGCTTTCACAGCGCTTTTCCCGATCTGGTTCTGGCAGAGACGCTGTTTGACGCCAACGCCGTCACTCCCGGCCAGCGCGACCTGCTCGAGCTCTTTGCGATGTCGCGCTGCGCGCGTATCGTGGCACCGGGCAATTCCGCGTTTTCCTCGACCGCCGCCACTCTCGGCGGCGCGGTCAAGACGGATGTGACGCTCGACATCGCCCCGGCAGAACAGAACGCAGCAAAAGACCGGCTCGTCGCGCGCCTCGCCAAAGGGGCCGCGCATTGGCAGGGTGTGGGCGAAGGTGACATCGGCCAATCCCTGCAGCATCTGGCGCTCTATCTCGAACCACTCGGTCGGGGCGCTGAGGCGGCACAAATCATCAACGACTATATGCGGCGCGGCCTGAATATCTCCTTCGTCTATCCGCTCGGCATGGAACTCAGCCTCGCGCAGGGCGACACTGACAGCACGGCTGAAATCGCGGGCCTGATGGCTGCCCGCGGCACCTATCACCGCAAAGATTATGGCAAGGGCGAAATCCTGCATGCACTTGCCCATTTCAGCCGGAACGACCCGGCCACCGGCGCGCGGCACGCCGCCAATGCCTTCTGGCACGAACCCGATCAGGCCTATGTGCGCGAAACCATTGGCGTGCTACTCGAAACCGGCGTGCTGAACGACCAGAACTTTCTGCCCCTGTCACCTGCCGCAAGGCAGTTGCGGCGCCGCTCTGCCGCAACTGTCGGCACCAAACCCGCTTTCGCAGGCCTGCGCCGCATGTTGGCCCGCCCGGTTGACGATTACGCCACCGTGCCCAGCCTTGATGCGCTGCAATGGGACTGGTTCGGCTTAATGCGCGCGGGCACACCCATGGAAGTTAGCGACCATGCGCATCGGGCCGGCTTTGAAAAAGCCTTTGCCAAGATGCAGAAAAAGGGCGCAACCGCCGACGGGCTCAGCCTCGAACACCTGTTCCTCGCCCATCTCGCACCCGGACCCGAGCCTTTGACAGCGCTCGACAAACTGGCAGCACAGAACCCCAATGATGCGATGGTGCATCACAGGCTCTCTGTTGCGGCGCTGATGGTGCGCAACTACACTCTGGCACTTTCCGCCGCCCTGACCGCCGCAAGGCTCGCCCCCGAAGCGCCTGCCCATATCGCCTGGCGCGGAATGTTGCGGATCAGGGCCAAACAATTCGCCGCCGCCGTAGACGACCTGCAGGACGCCATCACCCATGGCCTCGCTCTGCCCCGGCTCTATCTGCTGCTGGCGCAATCGCAGGCCCGGCTCAATGACCGCACCGGCACTCTGACGACGCTTGCCCTTGGCATCGGCCTCTCGCCACTGGATCAGGAGTTTCGGTTCATGCGGGCCCGAATACTGGCAGAATCCGGCGACCATGCCGCAGCTCTCGCCGATCTGGACGTGCTGGACAGGCACGACGGACGCTCTCCCAAAGTGCTGCAGTTGCACGCCGCTTGTCTGCGCGCCACCGGGCAGCTTGATCAGGCGCATGACCTGCTGCAACGCGGACTTGAGCATGCGCCGGGTCAGGCCAATCTGCTTGATGAACTGGCTCGACTTCTGGCCGCGCGATCCGGCCTCGACGCGGCTGAATAACCTGCTGCGGGCTCAGTAATACCCTACCGGCCCCGCTTTGGCCGAGGCTGCCAGCAACGCAAAGGCATAATCAGCCACCGACCTGAAACAGATCACCTCGAAATTCTGCTCATCCAGCATCCGAAACGCCGCCGCCACCTGCCCCAGATGTGACCGGCGCATGATGCCGGGGCCAAAATGCCCGGGGCGCAGATCGGCCGGGGTCAGTTTGGCCAGCACCTCGCGGGCATGAGGACCACGCAGATGCATCACCGCGCGGGCATCCGACACATCCACCGCCAGATGATGCAAACCCGTCAGCGCCTGCGCGATCCGTGTCAGTGCCTCGGAAACCGCAGCATAAGGTAGCATCAACAGCACTTCATCCGGCGACATCCAGCAGATCGCCGTGCCGTCGCCCGCGCTCACCCCCAAACGGCCCGGAAACCCGGCGCCAGCCAGTTCGGCACAGACCGCCTGCAATGCAGGTGCCGCCAGATTACCGCGCAGTGTGATCATGCCAATCAGACCGGCATCGACCACCGTCACCGACCCTGCGGCCATAGCTCCGTTCAATGCGCTGACAGGTTCAGACATCCTGCTTCTCCCCTGCCTTGTCGTAGAACACCGGATCGACGATGCGCGCCTGAACAACGGTCCCATCCAGCTTGGCAAAGTCGATCAATTCACCCATCCTGTCCGGTCCGCGCAGCACCAACCCCATGGCAATACCCCTGCCCAGAGTGGGCGAATGATAGGTCGAAGTGACGCGCCCTTGCGTATTGCGCTGCCCGTTCGGATTGGTCCCAGAAGCCACGGCATAGGCACCATCCGGGATCACCGACCCGTCAATCGTCTCCAGCCCAACCAGCTTCCATCGGTCCGGATTGGTCATATGGACCCGCTCCTGCCCGCGCTTGCCCAGAAAATCCGCCTTCTTCTTGCTGATCGCCCAACCAAGGTTCAGGTCCTGCGGGATCACCGTGCCATCGGTCTCGTCCCCGATCATGATGAAGCCCTTTTCAGCGCGCATCACATGCAGCGCCTCGGTGCCATAGGGCATGGCGCCAAACTCGGCTCCGGCAGCGATCAGCGCATCCCAGAACGCGCGGCCCTGCGAGGCCGGCACCGCGATCTCATAGCTCAACTCACCGGAAAAGCTGATGCGATAGACCCGCACATCAAATCCGCCAATCCGGCCATCCGCCCATTGCATAAAGGGCAAGACTACTTTGCTGACATCCATCCCGCCCATTTTTTCCAGTAATTTGCGGGCATTGGGGCCAACTACGGCGATCTGGGCATATTGCTCGGTCACGTTAGCGACATAGACCTGCCAATCCCACCATTCGCATTGCAGCCAATCCTCCATATGCGCATGGATGCGGTCCGCGCCGCCGGTCGTGGTATGGCAAAGCCATGTATCCTCGGAAATGCGTGCCACCACGCCATCATCGATCAGAAACCCGTTTTCGCTGCACATCAGACCATAACGGCATTTGCCGACCGGCAGAGTGCTCATCAGATTGGTATAGAGCATGTCAAGGAACCGGCCCGCATCCGGCCCCTTCACGATCAGCTTTCCCAGTGTCGAGGCATCGAGCAGACCCAGTCTTTCGCGGGTGTTCTTCACCTCGCGGCTGACCGCGTCATGTGTAGTTTCGCCCGCGCGGACAAATGCATAGGGACGACGCCATTGCCCCACCGGTTCAAACTCGGCGCCATTGGCTTCGTGCCAGCCATGCAACGGAGTCTTGCGGACCGGCTGAAACAGGTCGTCACGCGCAACGCCGCCGATCGCGCCCATCGAGATCGGGGTATAGGGCGGGCGGAATGTCGTTGTGCCAACCAGCGGAATCGGCGTATTGAGCGCCCCCGACAACACCGCCAGTCCGTTGATATTACTCAGCTTTCCCTGATCCGTCGCCATGCCCAAAGTAGTGTAACGCTTGGCATGTTCCACACTCTCATACCCTTCGCGCGCGGCGAGCTGCACGTCCGATACCTTCACATCGTTCTGATAATCCAGCCACATCTTTGAGCGCAGCTTGAGTGACCCACCCTGCGGCATCAGCCAGACCGGGATCATCGGGGCCTCATCCGGCTCTTCGACATGCGGTACCGGCGTCTCACCCTGCGTCGCATCCCCAAGCACATCCGCGCTGCGCAAATGGCCATTGGCGGCCCCGACAACCTGTACAAAGCTTTGTCCATCCGCACCAATCGGCCCACGCGCCGGATCCGGCCGAAACATCGCACGTTCCGCATCCCAGTTCAGCTTGCCGCCACAATGCGACCACAGGTGCACGACCGGCGACCAGCCACCCGACATGGCGACCGCGTCACAGGCGATTTCCTCCAGCACAGCACCCTCACCGGCCTGCGCGCAGATCGCGACGCCGGTCACACGTTTGCCGCCCTTGACCTTGGCAATCGCGCGGCCCGTCTCGACCCTGATCCCCAGATCGCGGGCCGCTCGCACCAGCGGACCATCCGCCTGCGCACGTGCGTCCACGATCAGCGGCACGATCAGCCCCGCCTGTTTCAGCGCAATCGCGGTGCGATAGGCGTCGTCATTATTGGTGACCACGACCGTGCGATCCCCGGCGGAAACACCAAAATTGACCAGATAATCCCGCAGCGCACTTGCAAGAATAACGCCGGGCAAGTCATTGCCCGCAAAAGATAATGGTCGCTCGATTGCACCGGTCGCGGTTATGATGCGCGCGGCCCTGATGCGCCACAGGCGGTGACGCGGACCGCCCACCAGCGGCGCATGATCGGTCAGCCGCTCATAAGCCAGCGCATAGCCATGGTCATAGACCCCGGCCCCCATCGTGCGGGCGCGGAGCTTTACATTCGGCATAGATTCAAGGGTTTGCAGCGCGGTCTTGATCCAATATTCCGCTGGCGTTCCGTCAATCTGCGGCTGATCCACCCCGGCACGGCCACCCCAATGCGCGGTCTGCTCGATCAGCAAGACGCTTTGGCCAGCACGCCCCGCACATAATGCGGCCTGCAGCCCGGCAATTCCGCCCCCGACGACCAGCACATCGACATGCGCATGAAAATGCTCGTAACTATCCGCATCCCGCGCCTTTGGCGCCTTACCCAGACCGGCGGACTGACGGATGAACGGCTCATAGACGTGCTTCCAAAAGGCACGCGGATACATGAACATCTTGTAGTAAAATCCGGCGGGCAGAAACCGGGACAGATAGGTATTCACAGCACCCACATCGAAATCGAGGCTTGGCCAGTGATTCTGGCTCGTCGCAGTCAGCCCGTCGAAAATTTCGGTCGTCGTGACGCGCTGGTTCGGCTCGAATGTCCCGCCAATGCCAAGGTTGACCAAGCCGTTAGGCTCTTCTGCGCCAGAGGCCACAACCCCGCGCGGACGGTGATATTTGAACGACCGGCCCACCAGCATCTGGTCATTGGCCAACAGGGCAGAGGCGAGCGTATCACCCTCATATCCATCAAGATTCTTGCCGTTGAATGCAAAACGGACGGCCTTTGCACGGTTAACGAACCGGCCACCCTGCGCCAGACGCGTGCTCATGCGAACTCCCTCCAGACCCAACCGGGCCGCTTGGCGGTAATGGCATCCCGGATCTCCTGCGGCGGCGACGACACCTGCGCGGGATAGGTGCCAAACACCTGCAGCGTCACCGTGCAGCGCGCAGCGAGGAACCATTTGCCACAGCCGTAACTGTGACGCCACCGCTCGAAATGCACGCCCTTGGGGTTCTCGCGCATGAAAAGATAGCCCTCGAAATCATCATCCGTTGTGGCGGGGCCAAAACGCTTGAGATGCGCCTCGCCACCAGCACTCAGTTCGGTCTCATCGGCGGCCACGCCACAATGCGGGCAAGTCAGGGTCAGCATGCACAGACCTTTGCAGGACAGGGTTTGGATTTTGTTGGTATCGGCGGGCAAACGGACAGACCAAAGGCGGGCGCCTTGCAGCGCCCGCCCCGGTTCGATTGCATGACCGCCCCGATGGGGCGTGTCAGATTTTTACTGGTCGGCTGGCGCCGGTTCTGCGGCAGGATCAGGCTCGACAACCGGGGCCGGTTCAGCAGCAGGTGCGGGCTCTGCAGCCGGTGCAGGCTCAACGGCCGGGGCCGGATCGACGGTAAGTGCGGGGTCCGGCGCTGTGCCCGACTCGGTCGTATTGTCGATGATGACGCTGTTGCCACCGGCATTGCCATCAGAGACCATCGGTGTGTCGCCCGACATGAACCAGACGATCGCGGCAACGGCCACGACAAGGCCGCCGACAAGAAAGATAATGGGCGCATTGCTGCGCGGCGCTTCACGATGCAGCGGTCGGTTGAGGTTTGGATCGGACATGTGCTTGGTTCCGTTACTGTGAACTGAGCCAACACAACGCCCGCCGCAAACGTTTCGTTCCTTCCGGACAAGACGCAGGGGCAAATATCAATGTCACAAGGCATTTCAAATTGGTCCGACAGCCAGTGCGTTACCGCCGAGCCGGCTGTCGGGTTGGTCGCTGCGCTGAAGCGCTGTCCGGTCTTATTCGCTGGCAGCAGGCTCTTCAGTGGCAGGTGCTTCTTCGGTTGCCGGCGCTTCGGCAGCCGGGGCTTCAGCGGCCGGGACGACAGCCACGGGAGCCACTTCGGTGCGGCCAAAGAAATACCATCCGCCAACGGCGACGATGATGACAACGATCGCGGCGACAATCCAGTTCTGCTGTGACATGAGAAACTCTCCAATTCAGCGTGTCGATCACGCGTATATGATCTGGGCGTTTTCTTGACTTCCGTCAATGATCGCACCGGTCCGCGGCTAAAATTTGCCACCACCGATGCAAGGGCAGCGCGCTTCAATGCGCTACTCCGGCGGCGACACTTTCGTCGATGAACCGGCCGGCGCGGAAACGGTCCATGCTGAACGCCGCCGCCAGCGGGCCCGGTTCGCCGCGCGCCATCAGATCGGCCATTGCCCAACCAGACCCCGGAATGGCCTTGAACCCGCCGGTGCCCCAGCCACAATTCAGAAAACAGTTGCCCAGCGGGGTTTTCGAGATAATCGGCGACCGATCACCGGTCATGTCCACGATCCCGCCCCATTGGCGCAACATCTTGAGCCGGCTGATCATCGGAAAGGTCTCGATCAAGGCGCGCACCGTCTCTTCGATATGATGAAACGACCCGCGCTGGGTATAATTGTTGAACCCGTCGGTGCCGCCACCGATGACCATTTCGCCCTTGTCCGACTGGCTCATATAGCCATGGACGGTGTTGGCCATCACAACGACGTCCATGCAGGGCTTGATCGGTTCGCTCACCAACGCCTGAAGCGCGAGCGATTCCACCGGCAGGCGGAACCCGGCCATCTTGGCCAGAACGCCCGAATGTCCGGCCACGACGACACCCAGCTTGCCACAGGCAATATCACCCTTGGTGGTCGAAACCCCGGTGACACGGCCTTCGGACTGCTGCACGCCGGTCACTTCGCATTGCTGGATGATGTCCATCCCCATGTCCGAACAGGCGCGGGCATAACCCCATGCCACTGCATCATGCCGCGCCGTGCCCCCGCGCGGCTGCCACAGGGCACCAAGCACCGGATAGCGCGGCCCGTCGATATGGATGATCGGGCATAGTTCCTTGACACGCTGCGGCCCGATGAACTCAGTCACCACGCCTTGCAACGCATTGGCATGTGCGGTGCGTTGATAGCCCCTGATCTCATGTTGGGTCTGCGCCAGCATCATCACGCCGCGCGGGCTGAACATGATATTGTAATTCAGGTCCTGCGACAGAGTCTCATAGAGGGAGCGGGACTTTTCATAGATCGCGGCTGACGGATCCTGCAGGTAATTCGAGCGGATGATCGTGGTATTGCGCCCGGTATTGCCGCCGCCGAGCCAGCCCTTTTCGATGATCGCCACATTGCGGATGCCGTGGTTCTTGCCAAGGTAATAGGCAGTAGCAAGGCCATGACCGCCCGCTCCCACAATCACCACATCGTAGCGTGCCTTGGGCGCAGGCGAGGCCCAGGCCCGATCCCACCCCAGATGGTTGCGCATGGCCTCGCGGGCGACGGCAAAGACGGAATAGCGTTTCATACCGGCGAATCCCTCGGGCTAAGACAGGCACTGTCCATGATAATGTAACTGGACCCGACGCCGGTTTGAATGGCGACCATGTGCGGCACAAGGCAGCATTATTGCGACATGCGGCAACCCGGCTGCACGGCTGATAGCGACGAGAGCGCGCATTGCGGGCAGCAGACCTTTCCGACCGGGGCAACACTGGTTAGATACGAGAGAAGCCGGGTGCCTAGGCCCCGACCAACGAAAGGTCGCCATGCTGTTCTGGATCATCTCGACCATCCTCGCCTTCGCCGTCGCAGGCGCTTTGCTCCTGCCTCTGTTGCGCCAGAAGGGCGCGGGAAATGGCGCCTCGCCCGATGTCCTGCTCTACCGCGACCAGTTGGCGGAAGTAGAGCGTGACCTCGCGCGCGGCCTGCTCGACCCGACCGAGGCTGAACGGACCCGGACAGAAATTGCGCGGCGTCTGCTACTTGCCGACAAGGCCGGGCCAGAACAGCTGCGCGAGGCACCGCGTCGGGCCAACCTGATCGCGGGGGTCGCGGCATTTGTTGTGCTGACCGGGGGCGGTCTGGCGCTTTACGACCAACTTGGCGCACCCGGTTATCCCGACGTGCCACTGGCCGAGCGCATTGCAGCCAGCGACATATTGCGCGCCACAAGGATGAGCCAGACCGAGGCAGAAGTGGTGGCTGCAGGCAGTCAGCAGACAGCCCTCCCCGATAGCGTCTCGCAAGAATACCTCGACATGGTGGCACAGCTGCGCGACATCGTTCCAACCCGCCCGGATGACTTGCAAGGATGGGAACTGCTGGCGCGGCACGAGGCTGCCTTAGGCAATTTCGCTGCCGCGGCACGGGCGCAGGACCGGATGATCGCGCTCAAAGGCTTTGACGTGACCACAGCCGATTACGTGGGCCTTGTGGACCGGCTCGTCGCCGCAGCAGCCGGGCAAGTTTCACCCGAAACCGAAGTCGTGCTGCGCCAGATTCTGATCAGCGACCCCGAGAACAGCGCCGCACGCTACTACACCGGGTTGCTCTATGCCCAGACCGACCGGCCCGACATCGCCTTCCGGCTCTGGCGCGATCTGATCGAACAAGGCGGGGTAAATGATCCGCATGTCAATCTTGCGCGATTGCAAATCAACGACGCCGCCTTTTTTGCCGGAGCAGATTACACGCTGTCAGAGCCCCAACGTGGCCCAAGCGCCGAAGATGTCGCGGCAGCACAGGACATGTCCGAGCAAGAGCAAAGCGCAATGATCCGCGGCATGGTCGACAGCCTGTCTGACCGGCTGGCAACCCAAGGCGGACCGCCGGGCGACTGGGCGCGGCTGATCGGCGCATTGGTGGTTCTTGGCGATGTGGATCAGGCGCAGGCAATCCTGACCGAAGCAAGATCCGTCTTTGCGCAGGACGTTGACGGGCTGACCCTGCTGCAGGCCGCCGCAGAACAATCCGGTCTGGTCGAATGATTTGCGAGACCCCCGCAGAGTTTGCAGCGGCACTCCCGCCGATGCGGGCCATTGCCGGACTCGATCTGGGGACAGTCACCATTGGTGTGGCGGTGTCCGATCTGCTGCGTCAGGTCGCAAGCCCGCTGGAAACGGTAAAACGGCGCAAATTCACCCTCGACGCGGCCCGGTTGATCGAGATTGCGCAGGCCCGCAATCTGGGCGGTCTGGTGCTGGGCCTGCCGCTCAACATGGATGGAAGCGAAGGACCGCGCTGCCAATCCACCCGGGCCTTTGCGCGCAATCTGGAACGGTTGACACCGCTTGCCATCACCTTCTGGGATGAACGGCTCTCGACCGTGGCCGCCGAACGGGCCCTGCTCGAGGCGGATACGTCTCGCAAACGTCGCGCCGAGGTGATCGATCATGTAGCGGCTGGGTATATACTGCAGGGGCTGCTCGACCGACTAAACCATATGAGGATGCAGGCATGACCCAAGCCGAACCCGGCGATGCGATCTGGCAACGCGCCGAGATCGAGAGCCCCTGCATCAAGATCTGCGTGATTCATCCTGCCACCCGGCTCTGCACCGGATGTCTGCGCAGCATCGACGAAATCAGTGCATGGTCGCGGATGACACCCGAGGGACGTGCGCGTATCATGGTCGATCTGCCCTCCCGGGCAGGCCTGCTGAGCAAACGGCGGGGCGGCCGTGCGGCGCGGCTGGGTCAGTCCGAGTAAGGTGGGTCAAGACCCACCTTACCTCAAAGCAATAGCCGGTCCCAACACGCCGTAAGGTGGGTCTTGACCCACCTTACCCAGGCAGCAACCAATCCGCCGGATCAGCCAGAATGGGTCGGAAATAGGCCACCATGCGGCCCTCGGCCGGTGCCGCCACGCGGTGCTGCCAGGGGGCCACGCCATGGATTGCCATCCGGTGAACCAGCACCACCTGCCCCGGCGCGGCCTCGATCACTCGCCGCGTACATCGGGCAAAAACCGCGCGCCGCGCCGCCTGATAGACTTCGGTGACATCGACGGCGGCCCAATCCTTCGGCGATCTTCCGGCAAAAGCCCGGGCCATCGCCGCACGGATGATCGGCACGCTCCCTTCCCAGACGACCAGCGGACTGGCCCCCGGCGCAACCCGGTTCAGCGGCAAACCGACAATGATCCCATGCGGTTCGCGCAGATAGCGGCGTTTGTCCGGCCCCTCGGCCAATAGTCCGTCCAGATGGGCTGCATCCCGGTCCCGGCGAAACGCATGCGCCGCGTCACTCTCATCCGGGTCGCGACCCGGATAGCCCGGATACACGACCGAAAGCTGCGCCGGGTGCCACGCTCCGCCCCAGCCAACCCGGTCGCACCAGAGACCGTTCAGTGGCACGCCGCCAATGCTGCCATCGGGCGCATTGGGCAGCGCATCGACACCGACAAACCATGTCGCACCATGCCGTAGCCAGCGCGCCCGCATGGCAGGGTCGGCCACCACCGCCATTGCCGCGCCATGCGCCGCCTCCACCCAGCGCAGCACATCAGGATCGACCGGCAGAACCTCCCAGCCGACCGTGTCCAGACCGCTCACCACAAGACCATGCGCGGCATGTTGAGCGCGACCAGTCTCAGGAATCCGCCAGATACCTGCTTGCGCTTACCCGCCCCGTTCCGCTGTGCCAGTGCCGCGCCCATCGGTGCTGCGATCAGTGTCATGGTGATGACCAGCGCGAATGTGACCAGATTAGCCGCCCGGTTGGTCAGCGGCGGTATGCCTCCCTCGGGCAGCGTGATCAGCAAAAATCCTGCGAACGAGAGCACCGCAATGATCAAGCCAGGCCCCACCGCCCGGTGGATCGGCACACTGAAGAGCGACGGGCCCGGCACGCCAAAAATGCGACAGCACCGGCCCGTAGGCACCGACAAGAACTTGCTCATCGGTGACTGGGCTATCGGTGACCGCGCAATCCGCGCCGGACCATCCGGCAATCGGTCGCCCAACCGCCAATTCTCGGCTCCCGACATCATGCAAAGTAACAGGAGCAAAACTGCGGGCAACATGGCCCGCTATGCGTTTGAGGCGCTGTGTCTATTGTTCGTTCAAACTGCGTGGCAGCGTTGGCGGACGATTTGGGGAAGGTATGGCA
>Ga0105050_10003115_pt1 | contig 23253 bp, 17 predicted proteins | sample FRY01_FD_78088 | JGI IMG/M metagenome (GOLD analysis project Ga0105050, IMG submission 78088) | Freshwater microbial communities from Lake Fryxell liftoff mats and glacier meltwater in Antarctica - FRY-01 | ecosystem: Environmental > Aquatic > Freshwater > Ice > Glacier meltwater ...
ATACCATGGCAAAATAAAGTCGAGAAAATCGATGACATGGCCATGCAAGAGACGATCGGTCAGGTTCCCCGCCACCCCGGCCACCAGGAGGGTGCTGGCCCATTGCGCGAGACAATCTTGAAAGGCCCGCCGCCAGGTCAACACCGTCAAAACGACGAGCGCCACCGAGGACAATCCGATGAAGAAGGCATTATTATTCGCCATCATCCCGAAAGCGGCGCCGGTATTGTGGACCTGGACGAGATTAAAAAATCCCGGGACGACCGGAACCATCTCGTCCGGGGAAATATTCTGCAACACCAGCCATTTGCTGAATTGGTCCAGCACATAGAGGGGCAAGGCCACCTTGAGCCAAAGTTTCATAATGGGGAAACCGCTTCCGCACAGCGCACACAGAGATCTTCCTTCCCGGCCACCGCACCCACGTCGGGCAGAAACCGCCAGCACCGGGCGCAGCCGTGATGGGAGGATTTTTCCACCCTGGCCACAAGCTCATCGCCTTCGACCAATTTCAATTCGCTAATGATGAAAAATTCCTCCAACTCCGTCTTGGCCGACTCCAGACCAGAACGTTGGGCGGCCGGAACCTGCAAGGTGACGCTGGCTTCCAAGGGTTTGGTCAAAAGTTTACTTTGCCGGGCCGGCTCAATCGCCTGTTGATAGACAAGGCTTCGCAGCGCCAACCATTCTTCCATCTTGGCATCACGGACCTCGTCGTGATGCGACTCGTCCACTTCTGGAAAAGTTTCCAAATGGACACTCCGGGCGGCTCCGGCATAACTCCAGGCCTCATCAGCCGTGAAAGCCAGGATCGGAGCGAGCAGGCGAGTGATGGTGTCAAAGGCCTCCTTCATGACGCGTTGGGTGGCCCGACGGCGCGGACTGTCGGCCTTGTCGCAATAGAGGCGATCCTTCGTCGTATCGATGTAGATGGCACTCAAGTCCACCGCGCAGAAATGATTGAGGGTGTCGAAGACCACCCGAAAATCATAGTCCTCATAGGCCCGTCGGCATTTGCTGATGACTGTTTGCAAACGACCCAACATCCATCGATCGATGGTGGTGGCCCCGGCCAATTCGGTCGCAGCATCCTCGCTTCCGGCGTTTCGTCCGTTGGCCAGGAGAATGCGCAAAACATTACGAAAGCCCCGGTAACGTTCCGCCACCTGCTTGAAAACATCTTCCCCAAAAGGCACCTCGTCGGTGTATTGAACCGTCGCCACCCAAAGCCGCAAGATGTCGGCCCCGTATTGGTTAACGAAATGCTCGGCGTGGGTGGGCTTTTTGTACTGGGCCGATTTGGAGATTTTTTTGCCGTCCTTATCCACCACGAAGCCATGGGTGATCACGCTCCGGTAAGGTGCCTCCCCATTCAAAGCCACACTGGTCAAAAGCGAACTTTGAAACCAACCCCGATGTTGGTCGGTCGCCTCGATATAAACGTCTGCCGGGAATTGCAGTTCGGGCCGCTGCCGCAAGACCGCCTGGTGAGAAACCCCCGAGTCGAGCCAGACGTCCAGAGTGTCCAGCCGCCGGGTGCTGTCGGCGGGCAAACCCACCGCTTCCGCCCACCAGACATCGTCTTTCTCAAACCAGAGGTTGGTGCCTTCTACGGCCACGAGTTGGGCCACCTTTTCGATCACGACCGGATCCAAAACGGGAATTCCTTCGGCATCATAAAAAACCGGCAGCGGCACGCCCCAGGTACGTTGACGCGAAATACACCAATCGGGGCGGGAGGCGACCGTTCCGGCGATGCGGTTGCGGCCCCAGCCGGGCAACCACTTCGTCGCCTCGATGGCCGTCAGGGCCTCGTCCCGAAGGGCGTCCACGTTGATGAAAAATTGTTCGACCGCGCGGAAGATGACCGGAGTTTTCGAACGCCAGCAATGGGGGTAGTCGTGGATATAATCCTTCGCCCCGAGGAGGACATTTTTCTCGCGGAGAAATTCCACGATCTCATGGTTGGCCTTCAAGACGTATTTGCCGACCCATTCCGGCATCCCGCATTCCTCGGTCAGTTTGCCATGTTCATCGACAGGAGAAAGTGTGGGCAACCCGTTTTGCTGACCAGCCACGTAATCGTCCTTGCCATGTCCTGGCGCGATGTGGACCTGGCCGGTGCCGGAATCCATGGTGACAAAATCCGCCGTAATCACCCGGGAAGTGCGGGGTAAAAACGGGTGCGGCACCTCGAGGCCACGCAATTCTTCACCGCGCACCCCCCCATATTCCTTGGTCAGAGCCAACCCGGTCTCCGCCGTGAAGGCCTCCACTCGGTCCCGCGCCATAATAAGCACTTGGTCGCCGAAATCGCCGACCACATATTCCGCCCGCGCATCCAGAGCGATGGCCACATTGGCCGGCAGCGTCCAAGGCGTGGTCGTCCAGATGACAAACCCGGCTCCGCTCGGGACGCGGTCTTGCAACCCGGCAGGAAGGGCGGTCTCCCGGAGGGAAAATTTCACAAAGATCGCCGGGTCGGTCCGCGGCGCATATTCGACCTCGGCTTCGGCCAGGGCAGTTTGGGCCCCCGTGCTCCAGAGGACCGGCTTTTGACTTTGATAAACCAGCCCCTTCTCCACAAAGCGTCCAAAGGACCGCAAAATCTCCGCCTCGTAGCCCGGGTCCAAAGTCAGGTAGGGATTTTCCCAATCGCCGAGGACTCCCAGTCGGCGGAATTGCCGCTTTTGCACGCCGATAAATTCCCGGGCGCAAGCCTCGGAACGCTCCCGGATCTCCACCGGACTCAGCCCCCGGCTTTCCTTGACGACCTTAAACTCGATCGGCAACCCATGGCAGTCCCATCCGGGAATATAAGGTGCCCGAAACCCCAACATGGTCCGGGATTTGATAATGAAATCCTTAAGCACCTTGTTGAGCGCCGTTCCCATGTGCACGTCGCCATTGGCAAAAGGCGGGCCGTCATGAAGGACAAACAATGGCGCGTCCTTGCGGGCCTCTTGAATTTGTTCGTACAGCCCCGACTCCTCCCAACGAGCCAACATCTCCGGTTCGCGGGTGGTGAGACCGGCCTTCATGGGAAAATCGGTCTTGGGCAGATTCAGGGTGTCCTTATAGGTCATAGGTCGTCATGGAAAAGGGGCAACTACCTACCAGCGGAAAGCCCCGGGGTCAAATTGTTGCCGACATTTCCAGAGAAGGGCCCTCTTCAGGCGACGCGGAATTCGATTCCCTTAATCTGCGCTTTCACGCCGGCCTCAACGTGGCCGGGGACAAGGAAGCCCGAACCGCCGCGCCCCGGCAGTATTCCCGGGACAGGGAAAAAACGCGACTTAGACCAGACCGGCTTTCCGGAGGGTCTTGTAAGCCCCATTTTTGGAAATGGTCTTGAAGGCCCGGGTTGTCGCTTTGACGACGACAAACTTTTTCAGCTCCGGGACCCAAACGCGTTTGCGCTTGAGGTTTGGGGTGTGCCAACGCGCGGTGACCGCCGTGACGTGCATGCCGATGCCGCCCTTCTTTTTTGCAAGTCCGCGTCGGTGGATGGTCGAGCCCCGCTTGGGCTTGGCTCCGGTGATTTCACATTTAATGGCCATAAAATTAAAAAAAGATAAAAGGGTAAGAAGAGCCGGGAAGTGTCAGGGCGATCCCCGCTCCCGTCAAGCGTGTTTTTGCTGGGCCGCCAAGTCGGCATCGACCATGATCTGAACCAATTGGGCAAACCGCACCTTGGCCTCCCAGCCAATTTGACGTTTGGCCTTGCTCGCGTCGCCCACCAGGAGCTCCACTTCGGCCGGACGTTCGTAACGGGCATCGTATTTGACAAATTCCTTCCAGTCCAAATCGACATGGCCAAAAGCGATCTCGAGAAACTCCCGAATGGTATGGGTCTCGCCGGTCGCCACCACGTAGTCGTCGGGAGTATCCTGTTGAAGCATCATCCACATGGCTTCGACGTATTCGGGGGCATAGCCCCAGTCGCGCTTGGCATCGAGGTTTCCCAAATAGAGCTCTTTCTGCTTCCCCTGCTTGATCGCGGCCACGGCCCGGGTGATCTTGCGCGTAACGAAGGTTTCCCCCCGACGGGGGCTCTCGTGATTGAAAAGAATGCCATTGGTGGTGTGCATTCCGTAGCTCTCCCGGTAGTTCACCGTGGCCCAGTACGCATAGACCTTGGCCACTCCATAGGGGCTGCGTGGCCAGAATGGCGTGGTTTCCTTTTGGGGAACGTCCTGGACCTTGCCGAACATCTCGCTGCTGGAGGCTTGATAAAACCGGGACTTGACCCCGGTTTCGCGCATGGCTTCGAGAATTCGAATCGTGCCTAAGCCTGTCACGTCCGCGGTGTATTCCGGAATGTCAAAACTCACCCGGACATGGCTTTGCGCCCCCAAGTGATAAATCTCATCGGGCTTCAAGTTGTAGATCAACTTCATCAAACTGGCGGAATCGGCCAAATCCGCGTAGTGGAGAAAAAGCTTCACCCCGTGGACATGCGGATCCTCATAGAGATGGTCGATCCGGCCGGTATTAAAGGTGCTGGCCCGCCGGATAATGCCGTGAACTTCGTATCCTTTCTCGAGAAGGAGGTCGGCCAAATAGGATCCATCTTGTCCGGTAATGCCGGTGATGAGTGCTTTTTTCATGAGGCCAAAATGTGGGTTTGAATTTCCAAAAGTTCCCGAATGCCCTTCCGACCGAGCTCCAGCATGGAAGCCAAATCCCCATCGGAAAAGACAGCTTCCTCGCCGGACCCTTGGAGTTCCACGAACTCGAGTGCGTCGGTCATCACCAGGTTCATATCGACCGAGGCGTCACGGTCTTCTTCATAGTTCAAATCCAACAGGGGCTCCCCATTGACCACTCCGACACTGACGGCGGCGATCTGGCGTTTCAGCGGCGAGGTCTTGATTTTGCCTGCATCAAGCAGGGTCCGGCAGGCCAGTCCGATGGCCACACAAGCCCCCGTGATGGCGGCGGTTCGGGTTCCGCCGTCCGCTTGAAGGACATCGCAATCAACCCAAAGCGTCCGTGGTCCCAGAGCCTTCAAGTTCACCGCGGCCCGCAAGGCTCGTCCAATCAGACGCTGGATTTCCGTGCCCCGGCCATCAATACGTCCCCTGGTAGAGTCACGCTGTTTCCGGGAAACGGTGGAATAGGGCAGCATGGAATACTCGGCTGTGAGCCAGCCTCCGGAGACCCCCTGGTCTTTCATCCAGCGGGGCACTTTTTCCTCCAGCGTCGCGGCGCAAATCACCTTGGTATTTCCGAAATTAATTAAAACCGATCCCTGAGCGTGCGGTGCCACTCCGGGTTCGATTCCCACATTGCGGAGGCAATTTGCCTCCCTGCCATCTGATCGTGCCATGAACAGGCCAAAGTGACGGCGATGCCACCAGATGGGCAAGACACTTTTGCAAAAATTTCCGGGAAGCGAGTGCAGGTCAATAGGGCCGCTTGGCAAGAGACGCCGCTTGTGCAACGTTTGCGTTATGAAACCCTCGATTATTTTTATCGATCCCGAGATTATGGGAGGAACGCCATGTTTCACAGGGACGCGCGTCCCGATTCAGACCTTGCTCGACTATATTGAGGCGGGGGATTCGATCAGCGAATTTATCGAAGACTTCCCAACGGTCGGACATGAGAAGGTGGTCGCCTACCTCGAAGATTCCGCGTCGCTCCTGATCCAGGAAGCCGCCCATGCGTGTTCTGCTTGATGAGTGTGTTCCCAAGCGATTGGGAAAACTCCTGACCTCGCACGAGTGTCGTATCCCTGCGCAGATGGGGTGGGCAGGGATCAAAAACGGACGCCTTCTGGCCCTCGCGGAAAAGGAATTCGACATCCGCGTGACCATGGACCGCAACCTTTCATTCCAACAACACATCCCAAAGGTTGCCATCGGTTTGGTCGTTCTCCGCGCCCGGTCGAACCGACTTGGCGACCTCCTTCCTTTGGGGCCAGAAATCCTCGCCGCCATCTCCTCCGTCCGGTCCGGAGAGGCTTCTGTCGCGGGTGAATAAATGCTCTCTCGGCAGAGCGGACCGAAAGAGCCAATGACATTGGTTTGTCCGGCCTTGCTCAACGCAAGGATCAGGCCATCTCCGCCCTGGCGAAACACGTAAAAGAGCTTTGTTCCGTAACGAGATGGGCCCGCCGAGCGCTTCGGAGGGAGTCCTCCGGTTGAAGTCTCTCTCTTAGATTCAGACCCAGCTCTCCTTTGCACCCTTCCCATCCTTTGCGTGAGGCCCTTCTTCTTATTCTTCCGCCGGACAGGTCCGAGGGTGCGAGACCGGCTTCGGGGGCAGCGAATTTCTTAGAAAAAAATTTAATTTATTTTCCGGCGCGGCGCGAAAACTTTCGGGCCACCAGCCGGGCGGCTTCGTGAATTTCCTCCACCCGCAAAACGAAACACGCCGCGATGTAAACCAAGGCCGCTCCGCCGATGAGGAGGAGAAGGGCACCCGCCTTTTGCCAAAAATGAGGGGCATTGAGCCAGCCGTCGCCATAAGTCAGTCCCAGCCAGCAGATGCCTCCAAGAGCCGCGGAGGACAGAAGGCAGCGGGCCAAAGTGCCCAACAATCGCCGGGTTTCCAAAGTGGTCACATGCCGGCTCATCAAGAGATAGAGGACGAAAAAATTCACGCCCGCCGCGAGACTGGTCGAAAGGGCCAAGCCCTTATGACCAAAATTAAAATGGAAGATGAAGAGGTAGTTGAGCCCAAAATTCAGCCCAATGGAGGCGAAGCTGACGAACATCGGAGTCCATTTTTTGTCGATGGCGTAAAAGGCCGGCGAGAGGACTTTGACCCAGGAATAGGCCACCAGCCCGATGGCATAAAATTGCAGAGCCAAGCCGGTCTGGAGGGAGTCGGCCGCGGTGAAGGCCATCCGCTGGTAGATCAGGCTGATGATGGGATTGGCCAGGAAGTAAAGCCCCACTCCCGAAGGCAGAGTCAGAAAGAGCGCCAGGCGCAGCGCCTTGCCAAGGGTAGGTCCGAATTGGGACTTGTCGGTCTGAGCGGCAATTCGGGAAACAACCGGGAGGGTGATCGTGGCCACGGCGACACCGAAAATCCCCAGAGGCAACTGCATGAGCCGAAAGGCGCTGTTGAGCCAGGTCACAGCCTCGGGCCCCAAATGGGTGGCAAAGCCCGTATTGACCATCACGTTGATCTGGACCGCGCTGGCGGCAATGACCGAGGGTACCATCAGGATGAGGATTCGTCGGATCCCGGGATCATTCCATCGAAAATCGGGCCGAAAACGGAACCCCACCTTGCGCAAGCTGGGCAATTGGATGACCAATTGGAGCAACCCGCCAATGAGGGTTCCTATGGCGAGCCCGATCAAAGCCTGGGGGCCAAATTCGGGATCAATTTTCCACCCGATGAGCAATCCTCCCACGATGGACCCGATGTTAAAAAAACTCGATGCCATCGCCGGGACGCCAAAGACATTCCGGGAATTCAACATCCCCATGACCAAGGCCGCCAGGGAGATCAGGAGAATGAAGGGAAACATGATCCGGGTGAGCAGAATCGTCATCTCCCGGTTCTCCGGGGCAAACCCGCCCGCGAGGATGCCAATGAGCGAATCGGAAAAAATCACTCCCAAAACGGTCACCACGCTCATGAAGACCGTGGCCAGGGTCGCCATCTTAGCCGCGAGTTCCCAAGCCGAATTATCGCCATCCTTCTGGATTTTTTGGGAAAAGACAGTGATGAATGCGGTCGAAAGGGCTCCCTCCGCAAAAAGATCTCGCAGGAGGTTAGGCACCCGAAAGGCGACAATGAAAAGTCCCATCGACGAGGTTCCCAAAAGGGCATTGAAGGCGACCTCGCGCACCAACCCCAAAATCCGCGAAAACGACACCGCCAGGGCAATGACTCCACTGGCCCGGGTGTTCAGCTTGTTTTCGGTACTCACGCGCGGCAGCCTTGCCGAATCCTCCCCGGATCACAATACCGAAGGTAGCCTTCAAATCTGCAAGTGAGCAAAAAAAACCGAGAGCGCTGGACCCGCAGCCGCGAAAATCTCATCCGGCTCATGCCGGTAATTCACCATCTCCGCGTCTATGACAACTCCCGAGAAGCAGACCCGGCGCTGGGAAAAAGACCGACGCCGGGGTTGCTCCTTGAGATGCGCTTGGGAAAAATCACCGCCCCCACCGATCTCTCCGGCGCGCCTGACTGGGCGAAACCCCTCATCGTCATCGCGATCAAGCTGCAACGCGGACAAAAATAGCCAAATAGCAACGTTGAGAGTTTGTTCAAATAACTCGACCCGGCCCCGTTGAGGCCGTCCGTAGGGTCTAGCCTATCCCGTCAACTCCGTCGTCTTCGCTGCCTGCAAGGTCCGATCGAAGAACGCGAAGGCGGCTTCATGGTGGATCTCATGGCCGCCGTCAAAGATATGAAAATAGAACTCCTCGGGATTTTCGGCCTCAATTCTCTGGGCCAGATTCCAACTGTGATGGAAAGACACCGCACGATCCTCACGGCCATGGGCCAGAAGCAGGCGGTGACGGCTGAGAGCTTTGGCGAAATGAAGCGGCGAACGCTGCCAATATTCGTCAGCGGTCTGAGGCCCCGGCGGCCCTCCACACACAGCCGCCACATGAGGGCGGTAATCGCTATTTTCCTCATGCCAGGCCACCAAGTCGGTGATCGGACACCAGCTCGAAACCGCCGTCCATGGAAAATCCTCCCGGGCCGCAGTCAGCAAGCCCATGTGTCCACCACCGCTGCCGCCATGAAGAAACACCGGCGGAGTCTCCTTCGCAAAATGACGGGCCAGGACATCCCGCGTAGCATCGACAATATCCCGCCGGGCGAGCGGAGAACCTCCCGCTTCCATCGCGCGAGAGCTGGTGACCAAGTTGGGACCCCGGAATTCGGGCAGCAACAACGCCCAGTTTCGCTCCCGACAGAACGGGAGGAATCCCGCCTGCGAGGTCAAGCGATCGGCACTCCAGGTGTGCAGCCCGACGACGAGAGCCTCCGCCGTCCCTTCCGAAGGCATCCAGAGAAGGCCGGGCTCGCGAGAACCATCGAGACTGCTCTCGACGAAAATTTCAGTGAACGACTCGTCGCAAGATGAAGGACCCGATGTTGCCATGGTCATATCGTCTGGCAGGTCCGGGTTGATTTTTCAACGTTTTCGGAATGTATCCTCAGGCCCAACGCATCAAAATTGAGCGGTGCTCGGGGAGTACACTCGGCCCGAGGGTGGTCCCTCGGCGGCCCGGCGAGCCGCCGGACCAGGCACGCGGGCCGCGTGCGGTCCCCGGACAACACTTTGCTGAACGGCCAAAATCAAAGAGGCTCCCCTGGTCGCTCAACCACAAAGGTCATCCGCTCGCCGCTCGTCGGGTGGGAAAACGAAAGGCTGTGCGCATGCAGTTTCAGTGGTGGCTGGCCAAGCTCCGGCGTCAGCGATGGCCCGGTCTCATGCCCCGGCAAATAAGCCGGGTCGCCGCAGACCGGATGCCCGAGTTGCCACAAATGGATCCGGATCTGATTGGTACGACCCGTCACCAGCCTCGCTTCCAACAGGGTGGTGCCGTCGTCGCGCCGGGCAAGGACTCGAAACTCGGTTCGGGCCGACCGGCCGTCCTCGTCATCCACCTCGCGCAACCCCACTCCCACCGGACCAATGCTAATCGGGGCCTCACAAACAAACGTCTCGTCCTTGACCACTCCGACCACCACGGCGCGATAGACTTTTTTCACCCCTCCGGCTGCGAATTGTTCCTGAAGGATTTTCGCAAAATGGCGCGTGCGGGCAAATATCACCAAGCCGGTGGTGGCCGCGTCGAGGCGGTGGGCGCTCCGAGGCTTCTGCGGGGCATAGACGGCATTGAGCAAAAACTGAAGCGTATTGCGTTCGAAGCGTCCGGACGGATGCATGGGAAGTGGTGCCGGTTTGTTCACCACCACGATCGCTTCGTCTTCATAGACGATCTCCACCGCGGCGTTCACGTCCGGTTCAGAGCCAAGTTCGGAGAGACAAAAATATTCCTCCCCAGCCCGGATCCCCTGATCCTCGGCGACCGGCGTCCCCATGCGATCGACGATGCGGCCGGCCCGAAAACGCTCGCTCCATTCCTCCGCCGGAAGGTGAGAAAAAATTCCTTCGAGGAATGCCCCCAGGGTCCGCCCCTCCCAATCGCCCGACACCCGGACCGGTCTTCGCCGGATCGTCGGCCGACGGCCTGGCAAGGGCGTCGCCGCCTCGGCCAACGCGGCTTGCCGTCGAGCGAGGGTTTCCCCCAAAGCTTCTTCCTGCGACCGGGCACAATACGGACACGAGGTTCCCGGCTGATAGCGGGGATCATTCTGGTCCTCGACGCTCAAGGGCACCTGACATCGATGGCATTGGGCGGTCTCCGTCTCGGACAAAGCCGGATCGACCCCCACTCTTTGATCAAAGACAAAACACTCACCGTCGTAATGCGCTCCTCCGCATTCCTCGAAATATTTCAAAATGCCCCCGTCGAGTTGAAAGACGTTCTCGAATCCCAGCGTTTCCAAATACGGTCCCGCTTTTTCACAGCGAATCCCGCCGGTGCAAAACATCACCACCGGGCCACTCTTGAGATCGTCGGGCAGTTTTTTTGCCGCTTGGGGGAATTGCCGAAAATGATCCAGCCCCAAACTCTTGGCTCCGGAAAATGTCCCCAGCTTGATTTCATAGTCATTGCGGGTGTCCAGGAGGGTTAAAGGCCGTCCCTCATCAATCCATTGCTTAAGCGTCGCTGCGGAAACCTTGGGCACTGTGTGTTGCCCCGGATCGATCCCTTCCACTCCAAAGGCGATGATTTCCTTTTTGATTCGCACCAACATTCGGGTGAACGGCTGATGGTCACTCTCGCTGAATTTGACCGCTAAATCCTCCAGGCCGCCAATCCTCCGCAGCTCGGCCAACAGATTTTCAATCCCCTCCCCTCCCCCGGCGACAAACAAATTAATCCCCTCGCCGCTGAGCAAAATCGTCCCCTTCAGGTTCTCCTCACGGCACAATGCCAACAACCGGCTCCGCAGGGTTTTCAACCCTTCCAGGCGGACAAAGTGGTAGGCGGCAATGTTTGTGGCGGTAGTCATTTCCAAGGTGAAAGTTTGCAGACACCCCTTCCGGGTTCATTGATCGAGAAATAGAAAGCCAGGGTAGCCCGGCCGCCTTTTTCTGTCGGGCTCACTAGGATCCGACCTCCGGACGGACCGCAGAAGTCGAGGCGGCCGGCCCGGGGGTCAAGCCCTGCCCCTCGACCGCGTTGCCATCTCGTTGCCGGCTTTCAACCATCCGGTTTTTTTTCAGCCGCTTTGCAGAGGAAAATTGACGCCTCCCATGAGGCCCCGTCAACGTCCTATCGCTTTTTACCGCGAAAAGGCTTCCCCGATCCGTAGGAACCGGAGCCTCGTTTCTCGGAGCCATAGCCCTCTCCTCCTTTGGATTGGAATTTCCCCGGCCCAAATTTCCCCGGGCCGAAATTTTTGGCTCCGCCGGTCCGGCTTGGGGCCCCTTTAGCACTCACGGGGCGGATGGAAAAATCGCGGCCATCCCAAGAGAGGGTATTGCCCATGGGAGAAAGTCCCTTGGCGAAATCTTCCGGCACCTGAACAAAAGACTCGTTGTCGGAAAGTTCGATCGTTCCGACCCGATTGGCTGGCAATCCGGCCCCACCGGCGACGGCATCCACGATTTGACGTGGCCCGTAGCCATCGGCTTTGCCCACATTTAAGGACACCCAAAGCGCGCCCCGGGCCGGCTTGCGCAAGTTCGGTCCCGAATCGCCACGGTCGCGATTGCGGTCCCGCTCACGATGGGGCGAATCCCGGCGGGTGAATTCCCGATCCGCTTCGTCTTCGGGACGCTCCTCACGCTGGGGACGATCCGGACGATCCGCGCGATCCGCGCGATCCGGACGATCCGGCCGTTCGGAACGATCCGCGCGAGCTGGCGACGCCGATTCCGTCCGCGGTGGGGCTTTGGTTTCGCCTCCAGTGAGAAGGTGCAACAAGGCCGCCGACAAGTCAGTGGAATTAAATCCTTCCTCGAGCAAACGCTCCACTAAGCCCGCTTGGTTCTTAAATTCTTCCGCATCCAACACCCCCCGGATCCGATCCAAAAGTGCATCGGTGCGTTTCTCCACCACTTCGCCCACCGAAGGAATCTTGCCCCGTTGGATCTTCGCTTTGGTATAGCGTTCGATGAACTGCAGTTTGTAGATGTCGCGGCCCGACACAAAGGTCACCGCCATACCCCGACGACCAGCTCGACCGGTGCGGCCAATCCGATGGACATAATCCTCAGCATCGTAAGGCAGGTCGTAGTTGACCACCAATTCGAGATCCTCCACGTCAATCCCGCGGGCGGCCACATCGGTGGCAACCAAAAACTCGAACTCCGCTTTTTTGAATTTATTCATCACCCGCGTCCGCTGCGCCTGGGGAATGCCGCCATGCAGTCGGTCGGCGGAGAACCCTTGGGCAATCAAGGCATCGGCCAATTCATCGACCATCCGTTGGGTGTTACAAAAAACAATCCCAAGTTTGAAACCATGATAATCGACCAGGCGAATCAAGGTCTCCAATTTATTGCGGGAATGCGCTTCGTAATACCATTGCTCAATGGCGGGAACTTCGAGCGTCTTTTGCTCGATTTTGATCATCTCCGGATTACGGGAGTGGCGCTTGATCATCTCTTTGATCTCTTTCGACATCGTGGCGGAGAAAAACACCGTCTGACGTTCTCTCGGCATGGCGTCGAGCAGACTTTGAATATCGTCACGGAATCCCATGTCCAACATCCGGTCGGCCTCGTCGAGGATGACCATTTTCAAAGAATCCAAAATCAAGGTGCCACGCTCCAAGTGATCAATCAGGCGTCCCGGCGTTCCGATGACAATCTGAACCCCCTTCTTCAACTCATAAAGTTGTCGGTCGTAGGAAGCTCCCCCGTAGATCGGCACCGAATGGACGTCCCGCTTGAAGGCGGTCAGTTTGTGAACTTCATCGGCCACCTGGGTGGCCAACTCGCGCGTGGGGCACAAAATCATGACTTGCACCGCAGCCAATTTGGGATCCACCCCTTCAATGGCAGGAATGGCAAACGCAGCCGTTTTGCCCGATCCGGTCTGGGATTGACCGACCACATCCTTGCCGCTCATCAAAATTGGGATCGTGGCCGCCTGAATCGGCGCCGCCTCCTCAAATCCTAACGCGGAAACAGCTTTGAGAATTTCCGGGGAGAGTCCGAGAGATGCAAAAGTGGGTTTGTCCATAGTCCCAGAGTCGTCTATCGGAAATCAGTCTCAACGTCACGAAGTACTGGTCAGCGGTCATTTTCGCCTTTCTCCGCCAGCCTTTCGCTTTGCTCTTTCCCCCGTTCTGCGTACGATTGGTCGGATGAAGATTTCCTCCCGAGCGCCCCGCCCTGGCCGGACCCAGAGGCGTCTGGAGGAACTCATGCTCCAGGCCTCGCGGGCCTGGGCGTTGGGGCGACGGATGTTCCGACGTCTCACCCGCAAGCCGCGAACGGTCTCCGAGAGCCCCAATTTGCTCCCCACCCTGATCAAAGTCTTTGCAGGCTTTGCCCGAGTGGATGGCGAACTTCTCGAGGAGGAAATCGATTCCAGCCTCAGCTTTCTGCGCTACGATTATCCGGATGCGGTTTATTCCGAGCTCCGAAAACTTTACCGCGACGCCCTCCACGAGCAGCAGGATCTCGATGCCATCGCGCTAAAACTCTCGGGGCAGCTTTCCGACGAACGCAAGATTCTTCTCGGGGTCCAGCTCTACGATCTCATTTCCAAGGCCGGCCTCCCGCAGGAGCAAATCATCGCCTACTATTCCTTCATGGACCAGCTGGGGATGGCAGCGCAGGCCATTGATATTGTTTACCAGCTCAATGCCGACGATCAGAGCGAGGCTGGCATTTACCACGAAGGAACCTCCCCGCTCGAAGCCGTCAGTTTCGGTGCCTCCCAACAAAATGACGTCTCGGTGGTCGGCCTGCAAAATGAGGAACGCATCGTCGCCTATCGGTATCGCGACCTCCTCATCGTCAAAAATCTCACCGGCCGGAATCTCATCGTCCAAGGCCGGATCCTCCGCACCGGGGAACTTTGCCGGATCTTCGCCGGCCAGCGCATCCTGATCGACGATCAGGTCCTCACCCATCAGGACCTTGTCTTTTATTTCAACGCCAAAAAGAATGTCACGGTCCCGCAAATTTTTATCGCCGTCAATTCGGAGGATGAGGTCCGTCTGGAAAAAAGCCGGTCCCGAGATTCCTGTTTGGAAGTCACCTTTGGCCTTCGGGTCCAAGTTCTCGCTCTCGCCGATGTGGACGCGGTCCTCCATGGCATCCGCCTGAGCAAAGGCACCCAAGTCGAGGCCACCCTCGACGAGAAAATCATCTTCCACGACGACAGCGAACTCGCCCTCGGCGATCTCCGCCGCCGCGCGCACCAATACGGCGGTCGCTTTCAACTGAAAACCTCGAAGAGCGAATACCTCGTCTCCAACAATCCCGGTCTCCTCCACGAGGGCGACATCCTGCTTTCTCCAGGTTCTGGCGGCGATGTTCTCCTGAAGATCGACTGCGATTACGAGCGCAAGGAAGGACGCCTGCAAGTCCTCCAGGCTGACCGGCCAATTTTGGTCCGCGGCATCCCGGTCCGCAATATGGCGGATCTCGCGGACGGAGACACCATCCGCATCGACACCGGCCAGCTCCTCCGCTGCAACTTCTCCGAACGCCTCATTGAGGAAGAACGCAACATTATCCGCTCGCTCGAAGTGCGCGATCTCATGTGCCGGTTTCGCAACCGCCAGGTTGCCTTGGAAGGGATTTCGTTTTCCATCCATCGCGGCGAAATGGTCTGCGTCATGGGCGCTAGCGGATGCGGCAAGAGCACCCTCATGCGAGCCTTAGCCGGCCAGTTCCCGCCCAACCAGGGCGATGTCCTCTTTAATGGGCGCTCGCTCTACGGCAGCTACGACAGCCTCCGCCGTTACGTGACCTATATCCCCCAGCACGACGCGTTCGATGAACACCTCACCATTGAGGAAAACATCAACTTCGCCGCTGGCCTCCGGGCCCCCCATCTCTCCGGCCGCGAACGCCTCCGGCGCGTCGACGGCAAACTGGCCGAACTCGGCCTCAACGAACGCCGCGGCTCGGTCGTCGGAGCCGCCCACAAAAAGACCCTCTCCGGCGGCGAACGCAAACGCCTCAATATCGGCCTCGACATGATCAGTTCCGCCGACGTGTACCTCTTCGACGAGCCCACCAGCGGTCTCTCGTCCAAGGATTCCGAGCACGTCATTGAGATCATCCGCGGCATGTCGCACAACAAGGTCGTCCTCGTCACGATTCACCAGCCGACTTCGAAAATCTTCCAGATGTTTCACAAGGCGATCCTTCTGGATCGCGGCGGCAAGCTCGTCTTCTTCGGCACCCCCCAGGAAATGCTCAAATACTTCGCCGAGGCCGAACACCAACAAAACTTCGGGACCGAACTCGGCGGCTGCGAAGCCTGCGGCACCACCCGTCCCGAATTTATCTTCGATGTCCTTGAGACCCCGCTACGCGATCTTTCCGGCGATCTCATCTTTGAGGAAAACAATCGCGGCCAACTCGTCCCGGCCCGACGCTATTCCCCCGACTACTGGCGGGATAAATTCGAGGCTCACCGCCTCATGCAGGATTTTCGTCAGGTCACTCCGCCCCGCGAATCCACACCCGCCCTGCCCATCTCCGCACGCCGGAAGGAACCGCTTCGCTGGCGCGAGGAATGCCGCCAATTTTCCATTCTCTTCAAGCGCGCCTTCATCAGCAAATTGCGCAATCGGGCCAACCTCCTCATCACCCTCCTCGCCGCGCCGATGCTCGCTCTCCTCATCGGCTTTGTCCTCCGGCACTCCGAGAGCGACCACTACGACTTCGCCTCCGCCTTTCACATCCCGGTCTATCTCTTTCTTTCCCTCGTCGTGGCCATGTTTCTCGGACTGACCAATAGCGTCGATGACATCACCCGCGATCGACCCGTCCTCCTCCGAGAGCGCAATCTCAACGTCCGCCTCAGCTACTACGTCACCGCCAAGGCCCTCACCCTGGCGATATTTGCCGTCATCCAGTGCATCCTGTTTACGATCGTGGGCGACGCCCTTCTCGCGGTCCGGGGTATGTTTGCCATCATCTTCACCGCCATGTTTCTCACCACCATGAGCGGAGTTGCCATTGGGCTGGTGGTGTCTGCCCTCGTCAATGAGGCGAAAACCGCCGTCCTCGTCATTCCCGTCGTCCTCATTCCCCAGCTCATCCTCGCCGGAGCCTTCGTCAAATATGAAGACATGAACCGCAACCTCGATTTCGTCTATACGATCAAACAATGGGCGCGCGAGAACCCCGGCACCTCCATGGAACCCCGCAGCAACCTCCAGGTCCCGCTCATTTGCCAGTTCATGCCCATGCGATGGTCCTACGAAGGTATTATCTACGCCCAGGCGAAACTCAATCCCCTCACCCGCCGCCAAACCCAGATCCAGCATCAAATCCTGCGACTCGCGACAGTGGAAAATCCTTCCGACGCCGAGGGCAATCGCCTCGAGGATCTCAAGGACCTCCTTGCCACCCTCTCCGGGCTTCGGGCCGAAACTCCGGGTGAACTCGACGACCGCCTCGCCCTCATTGATGGCGTCATCGGAGGAGCCCCCTTCGACCGCGGAAAATTCCGCAGCCCGGCCAATGGCGTCACCGCGGAGCAACTCTACGTCAACCAAAAGGTCACCGACCTTGTCTCCAAAGCCGAGATGGAACAAGGCGACTATCGCAACGACATCGCCGGCCGCCAGCATCTGAACGTCTTCTTCGGTCCCGTCAAAGAATACCTCGGACTCCGCGTCGGCATCCTTTGGTTCGATTCCGGCGTCCTCATCGTCACCACCCTCGGGCTCTTCTTTGTCCTCTACCGCATCCTCAATCACCAGATCCGCACCCGGCGGGCCTAAGAGGGAAAGAAGAGCCTCACGCAAAGGCCGCAACGGTCGCAAAGGAAGAAGGGTGAAAAATGCCCGGCGCCTCGCTAGCGGAGGGGCAAGTTCCGCCTTGCCCGCGTGCGTTCGCCTCCGGCCCATCCGCCACAGCGCCTTTCCGAACCAACCTGCATTTGTAAATACAGTGTAAACGCCTTGCGCAGGGCAGAGCAAGCGGATACATTGCTGAGGATGTTGTAATAATTTTGTAACAAAAGCCTTCTTTATTCCGAGTGAAACCTCGGACACCGTTCTCCCCTTGAACACTATGAAAGCGAAGCCTCCAAAAGCCTTCAGCCTCATCGAGCTGCTCGTGGTCATTGCCGTGATCGCGATCATGGTCGCGATGATGCTGCCAGCCATTTCAGGCTTCTCCGGGTCGGCTGGGCGCAGGGGCGCAGTGAATACCGTCATGAACACTTTCGAACAGGCGAGAGTGGCCGCGTTAGAGTCGGGGCGAACGGTTTACGTCGTTTTTTGGCGACGTGTTTTTCCTGAAGCGGATGCCCTCATGGTTCTGCGGGAAACGGAGGACACCTCCTCTCCCGACTGGACCTACGAACAGATGTCCAAATGGATCAAGCTTCCCAACAAGATCCTTCTTCATCAGCCAGCTGCGGGCCCAAGCCTGCTTTCGGTTGATATTTCCGCCTCGCTCTTCGAACAGCCACACATGATCAACCCGCCCGCCTTGGTGCCCGGCGAATTCCTCAATGTGCTCGCATTCAATGAAACCGGTGGGGTGGAGTTCCCCATCGGAAAATCGAATCGCAAACTGATCATCAGCGAAGGGGTTCGCGATGCCAACGGTGCCGAAGCTTTGATTGGGACCAAGGGCGTCGGCGGGTTCGAAATTATTTCCCTCTCCCGTTACACCGGGCGCAGCCAACTCGACATCACCACCCTCCAATGAAAAAAAAGAGGAGAATACCTGTCGAACACTTCGGTTCCAATGTTCCCACCGGTCATTCCGTCTATTCTGTCAGGACCGCCTTTTCCCTTATTGAAATCGTCCTTGCTCTCGGGATCATATCCTTCGCCTTGGTCGGAATCATGGGTCTCTTCCCGGTGGCCCTGAAGTCGGCCTTGGAAAGTCAACGCGAAACACGGGCTGCTTACATCGCCAGACAACTTTTCAGCGATTTGTCCACAAATCCCGCGTTTGTTGCCAGTGGCACCAACATCTCCCTATCGGGACAACGCATCCCGGTGGATTTGACTACCTCCGGAACCTACACCATTTACCTTGATCGTGACGGGTTCCCGACTGGCACAGCTCCAGGTACTGATGACATCTATCGCGCGGTCATTACTGTCTCCGCCGATTCCCCCTCTCCGGGAATCACTCATATCCGGGCCGCGATTTTCACCCCCGCCGCCACCACGGTAGCAAATCCCTCGGAATACACCTTTGTCACACTGAAGAAGGAGCCGTCATGAATGGTCTGAACACAACTTTTGGCGCTTCCGCCCTTTCTCAGGGCGTTCATGGGATTGTCAGCGCAAACAGGAAAAATCGGATACACGCCTTCACGATCCTTGAGTTGTTGGTCGCCATGGCGGTGTTTTCTCTCCTCATCGTCATGCTGATGGGCATGGTGGACAGCGGGACCAAACTCTGGCGGGAAAGTGAGAATCGGGTTGATTCCTATCGAGAGTCCCGGGCGGCCATCAGCATCATCGCCCGCGATCTGCGAAACACCATCGTCTCGACCAACACGAACTTTTTCCAGATCAATTCCGCCGCCTTCGACCTCCTCGCCACCCAGGAAAAAAATACCAATACCGCCGGAGCCGTATTTTTTCTCAGCGCCCAGCCGAGCGCGGCCCAGGATTCCGTCGGCAACACAAGCGACATCTGCCAAGTCGGGTACTTTCTCGCCTTTGGCAATACGTCGATGATCCCGGGTCCTTCGGCAAGATCTTCAATGAATCTCTATCGGTACTTCCTCAGCAGTGACGCGACATTCAGTCGTCTGACAAATTCCGCTCAGCCAATTTTTCCCAACAGCCTTCAGCCTTCAGCGACCGATGAGAGAATCGAACTCCTGGCCCGCAATATCCGCAGCTTCCGCATCACCGCCCTCCAGGCCGATGGCCAGCCCTTTACCGCAACACCCTCGGCGCCCCTCCCGCCTTTGATCGAAGTTGAAATGGAAGCATTGAATGACGACTCCGCCAAGCGACTGACGGGCCGGACCGATTGGGTTTCCGCCGGGGGAGTGATGAGCAATACCATCAATCGGTCGAAACAAACTTTTTCCACTCGGATCAACCTCACCAAGGACAACTAAGTACCCTGCGATTCTCGAAATGAAAGCTTCCTTCCATACGGCTGAATCGGCCGCCAAGTCAGGGTCTTTTTGTCGGCAAGGCTCATCCCTCGTGGTCACCCTTCTCGTCATTGTTGTCTTAAGCACCATCGTCGTCGCCTTCATGCAGAGCATGTCGCTAGAGCGCAAGACCGCCCAAAGCTACAAAAACTCCTACGTCGCTTCGTTGGCGACCGAAGCAGCCCAAGCCGAAGCTCTTGGCCGCATTTCAACCTTGATGGCAAGCAATTCCTACCATGCCATCGGATACACCAATATCGGAGGCCAAATTCTTCCCCTCTTCCAAGGATTGAGTCAATACACGAACAACTCAATCTCCGTCTCAGAAGTTTTAATCTCTTCAAATTCTTCGGCATCTCTCACCGCCTTGAACGCAACGAACTCTGTGGTCGTCAATCGTTCCACAGTCGACAACGCTGGCTGGATGGGCTCGCCGCTCACCAACGGAAGTATCGCCTACAGGGAATGCCGAGCCCCCTGGGCCTACCTCCTGAAAAATCCCCAGACACCACACCAACCGGATCCAGCGGTCGCCGGTTACAACCCCTACGTATCCCGCTACGCCTATTGGGTGGAAGATGAAACCAGCAAAATTGATTTTTCAGTCGCTGGAAACAACAAGGCAACCGGTGGTGGTTTTCAGCGCACCAACAGCGCCGTCGCTCCTAAAGATATCGACTTGGGCATTCTTCCTCTTCTCAATACCGCTTCGATTCCCGAAACCAATTCCACCATCAACAATACGCTGATCACATTCAGGGATTCCGTTTCGGATCTGCCTCGTGACTCCCGGGTGATTGGACGCGCAAGCGGCCTCTCTTCAAATGCCGAAGCTGCTTCCCGCTTCTACCGCACTCTTGGAGGGTATGCCAATAACCTCTCCGGGATGGGACGTCGAAGGGTCAATCTAAACGCCATCATCACCGAGTCTCTCAATCCCAATATGATTAAGGCCGATCTCGATGACATCATCTATGTCATCACCGGCGTCCATCAATTTTCCGGAATCAACAACGCCGCCCATAACGGCAATTTTCTCGATTTGACTTCCGGAAATGCCCCTCTGCCCAATTTCGGCGATCGCTTTTATAGCGGAGCCTCCACCGCCCACAAAAACATCTACCTGGAAAAAGCTGCCGCAAATATCCGTGACTATATCGACGCGGACAGCCAACCCACGATTGTGGATTTCAATGGCGACATTCCGGCCGCAGGAAGACCAGCCGAGGTTTGGGGGTATCAAGGCGACGACATTGATCCAGCAGTTGATGAACAACCTCAGGCCATTGGCAAAGAAGCGATCCCGTATTTTCAAGAGTTCGCGTGGGCTGGCTTCGAAGAAGCCTGGTCTGGAACCGGCACCATTCGTACAGGCACCCTCACCATCGATTACTATCTCGAGTTTTTTAATCCCGCGACCAAAGACTTCGTGGCCCCAGTTGGATCTTTCATCAAATTGCACGATCTTCCCGAATGGGATGCGGGAAGCTTTCCTTACATCGAACCTGAAGATTTCGAACTTGATGTTTCCGGCCTCACCTTTCCGGCCGGTCAGGCCATCGTGATCACCACCCAGCCGAGCGCGGCTAATGACCCGCCGGGACTGATCTTGAGCCCAGGCCGCGTCTTCCGGATCGCTCCCAGCACCGGTGATGCTTCCCGACGCTTTGTCAACCGCACCACCGACGAGCAGATATCGGCGACAAGAGGCTTTCAATTTCTTCCCCGCAGCAATTCGATCAGCGACTACCGCACGAAAATGCTTTTCGGAAATAGTAATGGCTATTTCGATTCTCATCCGTTCGTTGCCGTCGCCGCGCCCTCAGCAACTCGATTTAATTTTAAGGGCGAAAATGTCGGAGACCGCCAACGCTTCGTCTATAGTTCCAGCCTGCGCGGAAATGACGAGGCCAGCCGGAGCGGCGATCCTCGAAGTCTGACCGAACAACTTCGCATGGCTCCCTTCGGCGTCGGCGATTTTGACACCTCCCGCTTTTATGGCAACATTCAAGGAACCGGAGTTATACCCGGCTCCGCGACTTTCACCGAGGCCGCATTACCTGCTTACATCACTCCCACAGCCTGGCCGGACTACACCCCGCCTCTCGCTGACACGGCTGCCACAGCCTATGCCGTCATCCGCGACGGAAGCATGCAATCTATTGGAGAACTAGGAAACATCTACGATCCCCAGAGGACAAGTGGCTCGGGCGGCATTCTTTATGCCCGAGGTGGCGGTCGCACTTTGAAAGTCGGACAACCCGACGATGTCATCGGCTCGGCGGCACGATTTTCTTTAGGTTGGCAAAACGCAGCCTGGCGTCTGACTGACATCTTCTCCGCCGATCCGAACACATCCCAGATCCTATCAAACCCAACGGTTCAAGGAAAACTCAACATCAACTCTGTGGTTCGGGACGGGGGCGTCGCCCTGCGAGCATTGCTTCGAAAAATCACGATGCGACCTTCGCCGGAAAGCGATCAAGCTATGGCCGGCAACGCCCTGACAGACAGCGAAATCGACGATCTGATTGCGTCCCTCCAGAGCTACATCGCCACCAACGGACCATTGATGGAGCGCGGCGAGCTTTCTCAAATCGATTTCTTCTCTGCCGCAGGATCCAACTCCTCCACGGCCGGAGGCGGACAAATCCGCACCGCCGCTGATCGAGGCCGTGAAGAATTATTTGATCGATTGGTGGAAATGATCACAACCCGCAGCAATTCCTTCTCCATTTTTGCCATTGGACAAGCCCTCCGCGAAAAAGCCGACGGCACAATCATTCCTCTGGCCACATCCCGCGATGCGGCGGTTTTCCGAATGGAACCCGAAATGTCCGGAGCGACTTTGATCGACACCCCTTCTAAATTTAATGCCAGCTTTCTTTATGACATTCCCTAAACCTTTATCCGCCCTTGGACTGTTCACCCTTCTCGCTCTGATTGCCCCTGTCCACGCCCAGAAGCAGAAACAAAATCCCCCACCCAGTCGACCGACAGCCGTTCCCTCCGAGGATGAAATTTCCCCCGACGCCACCGACACCCAAGAAAAATCTCAAAAAGTGGCCGCCGTTCGTGCGTGGTATATCGGCTCCGACACGTCTCCCCGTATAACCTTGGCATGCGCACCAGAATCAGGGGATCCGGTGGCACTCGGTAGCTATATGCCTTCGGGTCGATTCCTCAGCTACCGACCAATCCGACCCGGCACGTATACCATCAATGTTCTTGACGGCAGTATCACTCCGTCTCCATCGACGGGAAAGATTTCCGTAAAAGAAAGGAGCCTCGCCAAACTCCCCTCCGTGAATATCAAAGCGGATTCCTTCACTACCCTCCTCATTCGGGAAACGGATGGAAAATTTTCCTTGGAAGAGATCTTTGACAAAAAACCAAAAACGGGAACCGGCCCCTCCGTACGGATCTTTGATTTTTCAGGCGATAAAGGGCTTAGTCTCTGGCTAACCCACTCCCTGACCACGGACAAAGACAGCCAGGAAATTTGGAAAACTCCTGCCAGCAATCCCAGCACTTTAAATCCGCTCTCCGGTGGAAATCCGTTCGTATTTATCCTCAAACGGATGGAAAACGATGCTCCCAAACGAATGTCCAGCTATGCAGCTTCCTTCACGTCTTCCTCTGCCTTTTCACTTGTCATTTATGCCACAAAACCAGGCCGTATCGCCATGCGCGGGGTGCAGGATGCGACCGCCGATTTTGACCCAGCAGAAATTAAAGAACTTTCCGCCGAGTAACGCAACGGACCCGAAAGACGGGGGCCAGAACCTGTTCAAGGTAATGTCACCGCGCCGCCAGGACGGCGTCTTCGACCACGGGCGAAAGCGTTATCTTCCGGCGGATCTCCGGCTTCACAAGGATCTGCATCCGCACATGATCGGTGGGCTTGCGTCAG
>Ga0105050_10003120_pt1 | contig 23239 bp, 20 predicted proteins | sample FRY01_FD_78088 | JGI IMG/M metagenome (GOLD analysis project Ga0105050, IMG submission 78088) | Freshwater microbial communities from Lake Fryxell liftoff mats and glacier meltwater in Antarctica - FRY-01 | ecosystem: Environmental > Aquatic > Freshwater > Ice > Glacier meltwater ...
AAGCTTTATATCCAAAGCAATTTTGATTTTGTAAGGTCGTCGCTTTCCAGTTTATTGAATGTCGCTCACGCGCAAAGAAATTCATATAACGCCATTTCCAAAAGTAGTAGTAATTCGTGTTCGCAATATGACCAAGCAATAGAGGATGCAAAGCAAGATGGGGCATTGGAGCTTACCCAGTATTACGAATCGAGAAGTGGCTTTGCATCTAGTCCAGGCATTGAAAAAGGCATAAAAGACAAAACTTCGAATAGGATACAGCAACTCACGGACTCTAAAAATTCTTGCCTGGCAAGCACTCCGACAGTAGACGCTTCGCTTTCCCAACAAATCGATCATGCGGTTAGCAGAATAAGCTCTCTTTCGGCAAGAGTTAGTGCGAACAAAAACTCTACCTATGAAATGAGTTCAATAATTAAAGAATATAATTCGATTCAGCAATTACTTATCTCTATCAATTATTCAATTCCATCACCCGCCAGTTTTTCAGCACAAAAGGTGTCTTCGCCAGGGTCGTTCAGTTGCAGCTCTGGTGCGAGCGGAACAGGGAGTTATTCCTGTATTGACTACGGCTCTGGTGTAAGCACATATTGCTCTACTTCCGGCGGGAGTTCGTTTAACTGTACCAATTCAAACACGAAGAGCGTTTACTGTAGAGCAAATGCGATAGGAACAGGTGTAGATTGTTCTTACTGAACATGGAAAACCAATCCAAAATATTTTTCGGAATTTCCCTCGTCCTCTCCTATCTAATTATCACTGAGGGAAATTTCTATTTTGATTGGTGGATGTTGTTTGCCGTACCGATATTTGCGCTATGGCTCACGGCCCCTACCTTTTTCAGCGACGATAACAAATTCAGTGGCGTAGTTTTCGGCTATATCGTTTGGGTATCGATACAATGGGCGATTTATTATTATGGACTTGGGCCACCAGTAGGTGTAGGAATTCCTCTATTTCTGACTCCGTAAGTGGAAAAATGTAGTTGTCCACCGTTTGAGTTGGGGATTGGATAAGAATAGTACCCTTAAATTAGAATATAGGTTATTATATGAATATGAAAAAGTATCCGGTAGGAATGTCAAAACATGTTGAGATTGCTGACGCTAACTTAAAGAGTGGAAAGATAAACCAGTCACAATTCAACACACTTTTGGGGGTTATCCTTAAGAAGGAGGTGAATGATTTCGTGCAATGGCAAGTCAAGTCTTTTGCTCCAAAACAGGGAAACAGCTTAACGTTTGTGCAGTACGCACAGAGGCGTAATTTTAAACAAAATGCCTGAAGAAGTACCACGCGGAGAAACTATTGCCCAAAGTGTACAACAAGAAAACCCGAATATGGGTATGGAAACTGTGGCTTTGCAGGTCATGCAAATTATTACTGGAAACCAGTATAATCCCACCACAGAACAAGTGGACAAAATGTTTGCCCTACAGGAGAAGAGTATGGAGTATACTCACAAAGACACTCACACATTCTTACCGAAAGATATTCTTGAGATAAGTAAGTTTGTTTTTATTATCCTTATGGGATTTGTTCTTTTTGTATTTGCCACTTATAAAGCCCCCCAATACCTCGGACAAATTGCATCAGCATTACTAGGACTTATTGCAGGTGGTGGTATTGGCTATGGGTATGGTTCTAGGAAGAAAAACAACGCAGAATAAAAGCACATTTTTAGATATCTTGAAGCGCGTAGTACATTACCGAGAAGCACCCCGAAACGCTCAATGTCACTATGCCGATTGTTGTAATGGAAGGCAAAAGCATCCAAGTAAGGTCAGACTCCTGCTCAGATGAGTGAACACTTGATCTGCCCCCAGTGCGTTTCAGGTTAGAATTCAAATGCGGTGTTTGACCAAATACACAAAAAATGATATAATACACACAGTCTACAGAAATGCTATACGAGCAGTGAGTCCTCTGTTTTTAGGTACGTCTCGCGGTATACTACACAAAGATTTATGCCACCATTTCATAACTTTACTTCAAAAGCCAAAGAAGCCGTCAGGAAAGCGCACGAGCTTGCTATTGAACGTGGGCAAAACCACGTCAGTCCCACACACCTTCTGGCGTCCATGATGACACAAGACGAGAGTCCGGTCGTTTCTATTCTTGACCGCATTGATGTTGATATCATTATGCTTGCCGACCTTCTCCTTGAATCCATTGAGGGTCCAGATGGCGCGCATACCGTAGCGCAGTCGTATCAGTTGTATCTTACGCCAGACCTCGCGCAGACACTCGAGGCCGCCGGCCGTATGGCACAAGAGTTGGGCGATGGGTACATTGGCGTTGAGCACCTCTTTCTTGCTGCTCTCGAACACCCAGGTCCCGCTATTGAGGTACTTAATCGCGTCGGTGTCGATAAACGAAAAGTCATGTCGGCTCTCAAAGAAGTGCGTGAAAACAATGTCCACGACGCACAACAGCCAAAGAAAAATCGCGCGCTTATTAAGTTCACTAGAAATCTCACCAAGCTTGCGCAGGAGAATAAGCTCGACCCCGTTATTGGACGCGATTCCGAGATCCAGCGTGTGATCCAGATATTGTCTCGTCGCACAAAAAACAACCCCGTGCTTATTGGTGAAGCGGGTGTAGGAAAGACCGCTATTGCCGAAGGTATGGCAGTGGCTATCGCACAAGGAAATGTGCCAGAGTCTCTCAAAAACAAAGAACTCTTGTCCCTTGATCTCGGGCTTCTTGTTGCGGGCACAAAGTTTCGCGGAGAATTTGAAGAGCGCCTTAAGTCGATTATGAAAGAGGTGCAACAGTCAGAGGGCGCCGTCATTCTTTTTATAGATGAACTCCATACTATTGTCGGAGCAGGTGCGGCAGAAGGTGCTATTGACGCGTCAAATATGATGAAGCCAGCGCTCGCGCGTGGAGAATTTCGTGTTATCGGCGCTACCACACTGAAAGAATATCAAAAATATATCGAGCGCGACCCCGCGCTCACTCGTCGTTTTCAGCCAGTCTATGTCAATGAACCTTCGCAGGAAGATGCGATTGCTATACTCCGTGGTATTTCAGAAAAATATGAAATTTTTCACGGTGTGCGTATTACGGACGATGCCATTGTCGCTGCCGTAGAGCTTTCAGCGCGCTACATCACCGATCGTTTTTTGCCCGACAAAGCAGTTGACCTCATTGACGAAGCTGCCGCAGCGCTCCGTATTTCTTTGGAAAATAAACCGCAAGAGCTTGCGGATGCTGACAGAAAAATCCGTCGTTTTGAGATTGAGCTTGAAGCTCTGAAAAAAGACGAAGAGATTTCTGAAGATAAAAAGAAATTAAAGACACGTGCCAAAGAAATTGAAGGGGAAATTGCCGAATTAAAGCAAAAGACCAGCAATCTTGAGACAAAATGGAATAATGAACGTGATACCTTAAATGATATTCGTACGATTAAAAAAGAGCTCGAGCACCTGCGTCTTGAAGCAGAATCCGCAGAAGTTGCATCAGACTTGGCACGCACCGCGGAAATCCGCTACGGAAAAATTCCTCTTTTGGAAAAATCTCTAGAAGAAAAATCAGCGCGCCTAAAAAAATTCCAACGCACACAACGACTTCTTCGTGAGGAAGTGATGGAGGAAGATATTGCCAGGGTTGTCTCACGCTGGACAGGGGTGCCTGTGTCGCGCATGCTCGAAGCAGAGGCAGCAAAACTCGCGCGTATGGAAGAGGTACTCAAGGCTCGTGTAGTAGGACAAGAAGATGCAGTGAAGCGCGTATCGGATGCGGTCAAGCGCTCACGCGCAGGTATAGCAGATCCAAATCGTCCCATCGGCTCTTTTCTCTTTTTGGGACCAACAGGCGTGGGGAAGACAGAGCTTGCGCGCTCCCTTGCTGAATTTATGTTTGATGACGAGAGTGCATTGGTGCGCATCGATATGTCCGAGTATATGGAACGACACTCAGTTTCAAAAATCATCGGTTCTCCTCCTGGGTACGTGGGTCACGACGAAGGAGGCTCTATCACAGAGCTCGTGCGTCATCGCCCCTATGCCGTCATTTTGCTCGACGAGATTGAGAAGGCACATCCAGATGTATTCAATATTCTCCTTCAAATATTTGACTCAGGACATCTGACAGACGCTAAGGGACGCAAGGTAAATTTCAAAAACGCCGTCATTATCATGACCTCAAATATTGGTGCTGAGCACATCGACCGCATGTCGAAGCTCGGCTTTGCACAGGAAGTGACGGACACCACGCAGTACGCACAAGCAAAAGAAAAAGTACTTGAGAGTTTGAAAAACTACTTTCGTCCAGAATTCATCAATCGTCTCGATGAGATTATCGTCTTCGATATTCTTGCGGCAGAAGTGATTAAAGATATCGTCCGTATACAGGTAGATATTGTGGTGAAGCGTCTTGCGCAAAAAGAAGTGATTCTGACTATCTCAGACGAAGTCTACGAATACCTTGCGAAAAAAGGGTATAGTCCTCAGTATGGTGCGCGTCCCTTGAAGCGCCTCATCCAGAGCAAGATACTCACGCCAGTCGCGTCAATGATGATTTCAGAAGGCATGCTTCGCGGTGGACACGTCACCGTTTCGCTCAAAGGTGAAGATTTTAAATTTGATGTCAAGAAAGTCCTCCACCGTCAGTCTCGCGGTAGTAGAAAAGTGGCGGAGGCGATGGCGGTGTAAGGCATACTCACAGCCACAAACCCACACGCAAAAAATCCCCCGCGGGGGATTTTTTGCGTGTGGGTATATGTTAGACTGTAGGTACCTATCAATTATCTAGTTAGAAAAGCATGACATTTTTTCTTTTTGTTGGATTTATAGTGCTTTTGGTGTGGTGCATTAGGCTCAGTAATCGGATTGAGGTACTTGAGTCACGTGACCGAGCTGCTTCGAAACCATCAGTCCTTTCTCAGAATATTCAACACGCAGTAGTTCCTGTCTTAAATCCCGTCGGCGCTCCTTTCGCAGTCCCGAGAGCTCCAGAGGTGGCGCATACTGCAACTCCGTTTGTGCAGAATGTTGCTTCAATGCCCGTGGCCACTCTTCCGACTGTGAAGCCACTACCGCAGGTGCCGGCAAGGCCCGACCCAGTACTTGCGTGGTTTGCGCACAACACCTTGATAAAAATAGGGTCATTTCTCTTTTTCTTGGGAGCGGTATGGTTTGTGAGCTACGCTATTTCTGAGGAATGGATCAGCCCACTCATGCGCATATTGCTGGGTATCCTTGTCGGTATGGGTGTCTGCGCACTCGGTTTTTGGAGAAAGCTCGCGAGCGTCGACCACTATGTCATGCTCACTGCGCTTGGTGTGAGCATTATAGTCGCAAGTGTATATGCGGGACAGTTTGTGTTCTCTCTATCGCTTTTTAGTCCTCTCTTTGCACTGCTTCTTATTATTCTTTCGATAGGGTACGCCGTCTTTGTCAGTGTCACGACCAAGAAAGAATGGCTCTGTGTTGTGTCTGTGGTAGCGAGTTTCCTTGCGCCTCTCTTGGTCAACGCACCTGAGATAGACCAAACATACTTCCTCTCGTATCTCTTTGCTGTTTCTGTTGGATTTCTTGCGGTGGTGTTTTGGACGCATTGGCGCTCTGTGACGCTGACACTGGTGCTCGGCTCTTTGTTTTGGTTGTTCGCCGCGCAAGGGTCAGGCATAGAAGATACTCTCTTGTGGATATTTGTCCTTCTGTTTTCAGTACTTTTCTTCTCTGCTTCAACGGTAAGTATGATGCGCAGTAATGCTATCGCAGCTTTAGACTTACTCTCTTTGAGTATAGTGTCTGGATCTATGGTGTGGTGGGTGGACTCATTGACCGAAAACGAAGCACCTCTTCTGTATTTGTTCGCATGTATCGTGGCACTTGTTGGGTGGCTCTGTCATGTGACAGAGAGATCGGAGAAGGTGGTTGCAGTGTATGTGGGGCTGGCTTCGGTTTTGATACTCATTGCGACAAGCTTCGCATTTGATGGATTTGCACTCACCATTATGTACACGCTCGAGGTTGCGGCAAGTATCCTTCTTGCGATGTACCTCAAGCTTTCCAATCGTGCAATGCGGCTTGTGGGAGGGTTATTTGTTTTGCCAGTGTGGGTTTCTTTCTCAGATATATTTGCTTATTCATGGACAGAGAGCGCTCTACATCCCTCAGCGTATGCGCTCTATATACTCACCGCAACGACGCTTGCCATAAGTGCATTTTCACTCATAGCAGCGCGTAGAGACACCAACGAGACCTTAAGAAGTATAGGCATTGTGTTTCTTAAGTTGTCTTGGGTGTATGCACACATAGCGGCATGGCTTGTGTGTGGCGCACTCTTTGAGGGTTCAACGGTTGCAGTAATGAGATATGTCTCATGGACATGTATCAGTCTCTTTACGGTATGGTATGTGGTTGCCATGCGACTTTCAGCTCGCGCGCTCTACGTTTCTTTGTTTGGTTTTGCACTTCCGGTGGTTACTGCCTTTCTTTCGCTCGATATGCGCGCAGAACACTGGTGGTCGGTATCGTCGCTCGGCATTTACTTCATGACGGCAACAACTATCGCGATGGGCGCGTGGCTTACAAGGCGTGGTCTTGTTGAAAAAGAATCAGGAGCACTTACAGCGGGGGCGATTGCGGTCGGGACGGGGTGGTTGTACGCGCTGGCGTCAATCGCAGTCTTTTGGAGCACTATTGATCTATCATCTAATACCGCGTATGTTTTGCCGTATGTGTCGTGGGCACTCTTGAGTGTGCTCCTCATTGGCTTTGTGCGCATGCTACGCGCTCCGTTTTTTTGGACAGTCACTTCTTACTTCTCTTTCGGAGTGCCCATACTCGCATCCTTCCAGTCATTCTTTTCAAGCGAATGGGACTCGTCTTTTTTGCATCCGAATGCTTTGGGGCTGTATGCGATTACCGGCATCTTCCTCTTTATGGGTGTAGCTTCTTTGCGCCTTGCAAAGCTTGCTACAGATGAAAAAGAAACAATGTTCGCTGCGGCACAGACATTCTTCATTCTTGCAGGTTTGTATCTCGTGTGGATGGTGTGGCTTGTTGCGGGTGCAATCTTTGATTCTGCCGATACAGCAGTTTCTGTAGCGCTTCTGGTCTACACTGTTTCTGGCCTCTGTCTATACAGAGTGGGTCGGGTACAAAAGATTGACGGCTTGCGCTACGCAGGGATTGTTCTCCTTTCAGGAGTTGTCCTCAGACTTCTTATTATTGATGTATGGAGTATGGAGGTATTTGGCAGGATTGTGACATTCCTCGGAGTAGGGCTTCTGTTTATAGTCACGGCACTTTTTGAAAAGCCATTTGAAAAGTCGAAATAGGCAGTCTCGAAGCAATTATTGACGTACACTACTATGGGATTTATACAAAAACACGCGCTTGCGACAGCATTAGGGATCTCCCTCGCTATCATATTGGGGTATTTTATCTACCTCGAGCGAGTTGATGCTCCCGCAGATACAGCTCCTCCCGTCTCTCCAGAGACACAACAGCAAGTGCCCGCTGAACAAACACAAGAGCTTCAAATGCCCCAAATCCCTCAGGGAGATATTTCTCCGGAGACAAAACGCGCAATCCAGTGTGAGACCTGCGCCCAAATCACTGACCCAGAGTCACAACATCAGTGCAACGCGATGTTTCAGTGTGGTAGTTGAGGGTGGCAAAAGGTAGTGGACTTATACAGAAAGTTGACGAATAGTCGAAAATACGGTACTTTAGGGGCTTGGCGCGGTCGCGCGTTTTCTTTTTCTTTTATTTAATCTATTTAATTAGAGCCCACCTCACTTAATCATTCTATGGAAATTCGTAATATCGCTATCATTGCGCACGTGGACCACGGCAAGACTACTCTTACCGATGCTTTGATGCGTCAGACGGGTGCCGTGACGGACGCCTCTGCCACCATGGATTCCAATGCGCTTGAGCTTGAGCGCGGTATTACCATTTATGCAAAAAATGCCTCTGTCACCTACAAGGGCACAAAGATCAATATTATAGACACACCAGGTCACGCGGATTTTGGCTCTGAAGTGGAACGCGTACTTCGTTCCATTGATTCAGTGCTTTTGGTGGTGGACGCACAAGAGGGGCCGATGCCTCAGACACGTTTTGTATTAAAAAAGTCTTTGGAGTTGGGACTTAAGCCTATTGTCGTTATTAATAAAATTGATAAGCCAGCGGCAAACCCTGATCTTTGTGAAGAGCAGGTTCTTGAGCTCTTCCTTGAGCTTGGTGCAAGTGATGAGCAGGCAAATTTCCCCGTTATCTATGCCATTGGTCGTCAGGGTATTGCAAAAAAGAAACTGACCGACGAATCAAAAGACCTCTCACCACTTCTCGATCTCGTCCTTGAATATGTACCACCAGCAACACCATTTGTTGAAGGAGATCCTTTGCGCATGCAGGTGTTTAACCTTGGCTACGACAATTTTGTCGGGCGTTTGGCAGTGGCGCGTATCTATAGTGGTTCTATTAAACAAGCACAGTCTATTTTCATTCGACGCGTAGACGGCGTAGTGCGCAGTGGCAAAATCACCAAGCTACAAGCTTTTGAAGGAGTGACACGCAAGGAAGTACCTGTTGCATATGCGGGCGACATTGTGATGATTGCAGGTATTGCTGATATTTATATTGGAGAGACGGTCTCAGACTCTGCGGACGCCGAACCACTTCCGGTAATTCATGTGGATGAGCCGACTATCGCGCTTAATTTCTTGGTTAATAACTCTCCTTTTGCAGGGAAGGAAGGGAAGTTTGTGACATCGCGCCAGATACGAGACCGGTTGGAGCGCGAGCTTGAGATCAATGTAGGGCTTAAGGTGGACTTTGGAAGCGGAGATGTTTTTGATGTATTGGGTCGCGGAGAACTCCATATTGCTATTCTTCTTGAAAATATGCGTCGCGAAGGGTACGAGCTTCAGGTCTCACAGCCACAGGTCATCATTAAAGAAGTTGATGGACAGAAGATGGAGCCATTTGAAGAGGTGGTTATTGACACGCCTTCAGAATTTCAGGGAGTAATTATTGAGCGCTTGGGTCAGCGTGCATTTGTGATGAGCGATATGCGCATACACGAGACAACCGTGCGTATTGTGTTTAAGGGTCCGACACGAGGACTTTTGGGGTACCGTGGACAATTTGTTATTGATACGAAGGGAGACGGCATTATGTCGTCACGCGTCCTTGGTTTTGAGCCGTATGCAGGAGAGATAAAAAAGAAGCAGACGGGGTCAATGATTTCAATGGCATCAGGCAAGGCTCTCGGCTTTTCACTTTGGAATTTACAGGATCGCGGTATTTTATATCTCTCACCGGGCGCTGAGGTATATGAGGGAATGGTTATCGGAAACACTTCAAAGGGTGAAGAGATGCCGGTAAATCCAACAAAGGGAAAAAATCTTACGAACATTCGCGCGTCATCTTCTGATGAAGCAATTACCTTGGTACCGCCGTGGGAACTTACCATTGAGCGCGGGCTTGAAATTATGGCAGGGGATGAGTATTTGGAAATTACGCCAAAGTCCGTACGCTTGCGAAAACAATTTTTAACAGAGAGTGAACGCTCGAAGCATAAGAGGTAAGCATCAATGTCAAGGTTCAACCTTGACATTGAATGTATGCTTAGGTGTTTCCCATACGCTACCTGTGGATAAGAAAAACGGCTCTACATGAACGTATTTCACTCAAGTCTATCAAAGGCTATCACAATAGCTTGACTCTTTTACTATGCTATGTTAGTATCTACATACCAAGGACACGAGCACTAAGGGGTCGGAGTTGCAAAGGTATTGGTTTGTTTAGTCGTTATCTATTCTACAAATGAAAGGAACTATTGCACGTTTGACTGATCGTGGTTTCGGTTTCATTACTCCAGAGTCAGGTGAGAAAGATGTATTCTTTCACGCACGTGAACTCCAGGGCGTTGCTTACAACGACCTGAAGGAGGGTGATGTCGTTACTTTCGAGGTTACAAACTCAGACCGCGGACCTGCTGCAACAAACGTTGCGCGCGCGTAAGTAAAAACAAAAAGAGCCGCGGGCTATGCCCGCGGCTCTTTTTGTTTTTGTGATTTTTTCTTCAGTCTCTTGTTCTACGCTTCTGACGCATACCGCCGAAGAAGTAGATGAAACAAAAGGCTGATCCCTACACCAATACCAGCTCCCACGACCACGTCAACTACCTCATGTACCTCAAGAAGAATACGTGTGTAGCCTATCAGTGCAATAAGACCGAAGGTGACTACAATAATGCACATGCGCACGGTGTGTGAAGCGGTGTTCTCATAGAGGTACCATGCAAGGCTCGTGAGAAATGCCGCTCCTATAGCAGTGTGCATGCTCGGAAAGCGGTACCCTTGTGCAAGTGCCAGTGCGTCTTCGGGGCGCACAACTTGAAAAAGAGACTTCACTATATGTATAGAAGCAAAAGTGAGTGCAATACTTACAAAAAAAGACACCGCAAGGCTTTGTTTTAGGAGTCCAAGTCCAAGAGTGACTACTGCAATAATGGCGATAAAGAAAAAGGGATCTTCAAGAGACTGGAGCACCCACGCTATAGTAAGTATGTAGGAGGACATAGTACCCAGTTACTATAGCAAATAGTGTCAGTATTTCGCACCACCTTAAAAGGGGACAGCCACCATTGTTTGTGAAATTGCGCGGGCGGTATGGGGGTGAGGAGTAACGGTGACGCTGGACATAGGAGATAAGGTGTGTCTGTCTAGGGTAACCCTAGGTGTTTACATGCCTGACCCTTTTATTGCTTTTATTAAAGTGAAAACGCAACGAAATTATTGTATGCTACACTAGAAAAGGAAGCCGAATCATTCGGCTATGTTCTGTATATTCTGGGAGAAGAATGATGTCTGACATCAATACTGCCTCAAACAAGGAGAAGCCAGGACTCGATACCTACCACTCGGGCTGGGTATCGTATTTCCTGGCCATCCATGTCGTAGGTGCGGTTGGAATGGTGTATGGCGTGTTTGGTGCAGCCTGGGCCACGATCGTATTTACTATCGTGTACTACTTTTTGTGTCACCTGGCCATTACCATTGGTGCTCATCGACTGTGTGCGCACCGTACATTCCGTACGACCAAACCATTTCAGTATGTTCTTGTACTGCTCTTTTCGGGAGTAATGCAGGGGCCAATTACTTGGTGGGCTGGTAAACATCGCCTACACCACGAAAAATCGGACGTCCGCGGAGAGGATCCGCATACACCCGAGGATGGTTTTTTGCACGCCCACATATTTTGGCAGCTAAAACGCCGTGGTCTTGCGCCGCCTCCAACTAGGCATGTGCTTGCGTTTGGGCGTCCCGAATTTTCTCCTGCCATGTGGCAAACAAGGCGCTATATGGTACTGGGTATCCTAATGGCCTTTGTGGTACCGACTGCTTTCTGCGCGCTCTGGAGTGATTGGCTTGGTGGGCTTTTGGTAGGTGGTTTTGCTCGATTGTTGTTTCAGTACCATCTTACCTGGATCGTAAACTCCATCGGCCATACGTGGGGTGAACATCACGGCGGAGGCTCTACCAACCAGCGAGGCTTGCTGGGGCAATTCTTAGCTATCATGACCGTCGGTGAGTCTAACCATGCGTCGCACCATGATGCACCGTTGAGCTATCGGATTGGTCGTGATCCCGGGCAAATAGATCCAGGAGCGCGTGTTCTGGAGATACTTGCCTGGCTGGGAATCGTCTCCGAACTAAAGACGAAGTAGTCGATGTTGTGCTGATTTTTGTGGCGGGAGAGCTGCGCTCTCCCGCCAAACACTCACCCAAGACGTGAGTGTTATTTTTTTATGAAATTGCGCGGGCGGTATAGGGGCGAGGAGTAACGGCGAGGGCTCTGGACAAAGGAGATAAAGTGTAGTACACTTTATGTAGATTTGTACGATAGGTTTTTTTTAGAGGCACCAAAATATTATTTGGGCTGTGTATTCGTCACACGCAGTTTGTCTCCAAAAAAATTTCTATGAAGATCAATAGAGTTGTTGGATTGTTGATTTTTCTCTTTGTAGGACAATTGGTCCTCGGAGAAGTATTTACTGCAGTTTTCAAATCCATTGTAGCGACAATGGGAACGATTGAAACAGCATCGAATACTGCGACTGTATTGATGCAGTCGCGCTGATACACTATTGCGCCGGGCATTGCCTCGGCGCTTGTTGTTTTTGTGATATCATATATGTATGAAGAAACATATTATTGAGCACGTTTTCTTTTTTGGGCTCTTTGGTCTTGTGGGGTATCTCATGTGGCTCATTGTAGCTCCTTTTATTGCGACGCTCGCTCTCTCTGCGATTATTGCCACCGTGGCATACCCTTTATATGTGCGTGTGGTGAGGGTTATGCCACGCAAAAATACCTCACTCGCATCGCTCATTTCCGTGGCGCTTGTGACAGGCACTATTTTTGCACCGCTTTTTGTCTTAGGATACATGCTTTTTACTCAAGCATTTGCTTTTTATGAACGAGTAAATGCAGGGCTGGTATTTAATTTTACAAACTCGGTATCTTTTTTTGAAAGAATACAGGCGCAATTTTTACCAGGATTTAATTTAGATATTGCATCCTATGCACAGCAAGCGGCAGGGTGGCTTACTTCTCATTTAGGTAGTGTGTTTTCAGGCACCGCCTCGACGGTATTCATGCTTTTTATTATGCTCATTGCTCTGTTCTATATGTTTAGAGACGGCCCTGCCTTTTTGACTCGCCTCATTGCATTGAGTCCTCTCAATGACACACAAGATACTCAAATCATTCAAAAAATATCAACCTCGATACGGTCTGTGGTTTTGGGAACGCTTACGGTTGCACTTATACAAGGAGTGCTCACGGGCCTGGGTTTTATGCTTTTTGGCATACCACAGCCTGTATTGTGGGGAAGTATCGCTGCCATAGGGGCGTTGATACCGGGAGTAGGTACCTCTCTTGTATTTATTGGAGCAATCATTTTTGCTGTTCTCGGAGGCTCGTATGACGTCGCTATTGGGCTCGGTGTGTGGGGAATCTTTGCCGTGGGACTTATTGATAATCTACTTGGACCGTATCTCATGAGTCGAGGAGCAAAACTCCATCCGTTTATGGTGCTTTTGTCAGTGTTGGGCGGGGTAGTGCTTTTTGGTCCTATTGGTTTTTTGCTTGGTCCGGTGGCTTTAAGTTTCTTCACGGTTCTTTTGGAGCTCTTTGTAGCTCAGGTTACAGCAAATAAGAAGCATGCTGGATAGAAATTTTTTACAATCATTTTTGAGAGTAAATAATGCATCTGAAGCTATGTCGAACGAAGATATAGCAAAAATCTTATTTCGTGCTGGATGGTTACAGACAGAAACAGATGAAGCTATCACACTTCTTCGTTCCAATACCAATGGGAGTATGTATTCTGAGAAACGAAAAGCGGTCGGTTTTCGTCCAGACATGGATTTTTCTTCAGCACAACTTTCTGTTCTTCTCGGTGTTGATGTGGTCATTGATCCCAGTAAACTCTCTACTCATCAGCAGACACCAGTGCAAAGAGCTCGCGTAGCTCTTCTACATTTTGTGTTTGTGGCGAGTGTTATTGTGTTGGCGGTTGGTGTTGCGCTCGGTGCAGGTATTGGCTCTGCGTATTATTTCGAAATTGGCCCTTTTGATCCAGCGTTGTAGGATGCTTTTATGACTCGCCACTTCAGTATCGTTATCGTATTTGGTATTTTTTGTATCAGTGTGCTTTTTTTGTACCCGCGTTTTATAGAGAGCATCCCTATTTCACACTTTGGAGTATTTGGGGCATTGAAGCAGGAGCAGAAAGTTCCTCAGAAAATCCTCTTTGTGGGAGACGTCATGCTCGCTCGTGCTGTCGAGAAACGCATGTATACACACAGCTTTGCGTATCCCTATGTGGGCATTCGTGATTTCTTGGAAGCATTCTCTTCTGTCATTGGAAATTTTGAAGCATCTATTCCGAAAATACACGTACCGACACCGTTCATGCAGTTTGCGTTTTCTGTTGACAAAAGTATTGCAAAGACTCTTGTGAGTAATGGTTTTACCCACATGACGCTCGCCAACAATCACGCACATGACTTTGGGCTTGCTGGGCATGAGAATGCAAAAAATGTTTTAGAAGAGAGCGGTCTCAAGGTAGCTGGCTCTCCTTCGAAAGTTTCTTTTGATGAAGTCCTCTATGCAGAGCTCGATGACCTGCGGATAGCAGTAGTGCCCATCTACGCGGTCGTATCTCCGCCCTCATATACAGAGGTACGCAAAACGCTGGAGGCGCTGGCATCCACTTCTGATATGCAAATAGCATATGTGCATTGGGGAGATGAGTACGTACTGACAAACAATACCGCTCAAAAAAAGCTCGCGTATTTTTTAATCGACAGTGGTGCGGATGCTGTCATAGGGCATCATCCTCATGTGGTTCAAAACATTTCTCTTTATAAAGATGTTCCTATTTTTTATTCGCTCGGTAATTTTATTTTTGATCAATACTGGGAAGAAAATGTGAAAAAAGGTCTTGCGGTGGGACTTCAAAAGGAAAAGGGCGGGGTGAACTACTCGTTGTACCCACTCTATAAAGCGGACGTTGGGCCGAGTGTCATGGGAGCAAAAGAGCGAGAGAGCTTTCTTGTGGAGCTTGCGCAAAGAAGCGACAAGGCGTTGACGGAAGGGATTCTGAAAGGAAGTCTTGTTATACCACTTGCCATACCGAGGCGTCCCGCAGGCGAGTGACTCTTGATGAACAATAGCAAGTGTGGGATAATCAAAAACTTGGGTCATCCCATAGTATTCTAAGAGTCTCCATAAAATCACCTATATATGAAATTTGAGCGCAATGAGCTGATAGGAATGTTTGTAAGTGTGGCGGTTGCGGTCCTATTTTTTGCTGGCCTACGTTTTGACGTCCTATCTCTCTTTTCAAGAACTGCGCAAGCTCCTGCGCCCGATGTAGTGACTATTTCAGGAGAATCAGATACGGGGACGACCTTTAAGGCTCTCCGTGAGGCTATGACGAGTTCAGGCAAAATTACCAAACTTATCGTGCAGGATACGACAGTGGGTGAGGGCGCTGAAGTGAAAGACGGCTCGGTGGTGTCTGTGCACTACGTTGGTATGCTCCAGGGTGGTGAAGAGTTTGATAACTCATACAACAAAGGAACACCTTTTACCTTTGTCGTTGGTAAGGGGTCTGTGATCAAGGGGTGGGATGTTGGTCTCGTTGGAATGAAAGTGGGAGGTGAGCGTATTTTGGTTATTCCCTCAGATCTTGCGTACGGAGAGCGTGGCGTTGGACCCATTCCTTCACGAGCGACACTTCTTTTTTCTATAGAACTGTTGAGTATAGAATAATACCGAATGGCTTCTCCAATTAGTTTTACTATTGAAAAAACGCTTCCGGGCACGTTGGGGAGAGTGGGTGTTATTCACACGCCGCATGGTGATATTGAAACGCCGTCTTTTGTGGTGGTCGGTACAAAAGCAACAGTCAAATCTTTAAAAACAGAAGACCTGCGTGCGTATGTCGGCAATCATTCAGTCTTGGCAAATACCTATCACCTCTATCTCCAGCCTGGGCATGAAATTGTAAAAAATGCAGGAGGTCTGCATAAGTTTATGAACTGGGACGGACCATTATGGACGGACTCCGGCGGTTTTCAGGTCTTTTCATTGGGTGCCGCATTTGGTAAAGGAGTGACGAAGTTTGCGCAAGGAGAAGTTTCTGAAGACGTGGATGTACGTCCCACTGTCTACAATAAGGAAATTGCACAACAGCATGGGAAGCTCTGTATCATTGATGACGATGGGGTAACCTTTACCTCGCATCACGACGGCTCTCTTCATCGTTTTACCGCAGAGCGTTCCATAGAAATACAGCACGCACTCGGTGCGGATATTATTTTTGTCTTTGATGAATGCACGAGTCCGAGTGCGTCCTATGAATATCAAAAAGAAGCGCTGGAACGTACTCATCGCTGGGCGAAACGCTCTATTTTGGCGCATAAAAGAAATTATGACGCATTGAAGAAGCAGGGACTTTTCGGCATCGTACAAGGCGGGCGCTTTACTGACTTGCGTCAGGAAAGCGCCCGCCAAATGGCGAGCATGGACTTCGACGGCTTTGGTATTGGCGGTTCTTTTTCAAAAGAAGACTTGGGTGAGTCACTCCGTGTGGTGAATGAAATTCTTCCTCCTGAAAAACCACGCCATCTCTTAGGTATTGGCGAGCCAGAGGATATTTTTGCAGGTGTGGAGCAGGGATGTGACACCTTTGATTGTGTTGCCGCGACACGCACTGCGCGCAACGGCACTGTATACACCCATACAGGCAAAATACATCTGCGCAATAATGAGTTCACGACCGACTACGCACCGCTTGACCCTGCGTGCGATTGCTACGTCTGCAAAAACTACACCCGCTCCTACCTCTCACACCTTCTTCGTTCGGGAGAAATCCTTGGTGGTCACTTAGCATCTATTCACAACCTCCACTTCATCACACAGCTTGTCGCGGGTGTACGTAAGGCGATCCTTGAAGATCGCTACATTGCTTTCAAGGAAGAATTTCTTTCTTCGTACCTGTCGCGATAGTTTTCATTTGCTATACTGATATCTACACACATGAGTGATTTTATATTAAAAACAGACCACCGCCCTGCGGGGGACCAGCCGAAGGCTATTGAGTCACTGGTTGCGGGTATTAAAAAGGGCATGAAGCACCAGACGCTTTTTGGTGTGACTGGCTCGGGAAAGACGTTTACTGCGGCAAATGTGATTTCAGCTATTCAAAAGCCCACGCTTGTTATTGCGCACAACAAAACACTCGCAGCCCAGCTTGCGCAAGAATACAGGGACTTTTTTCCAGATAATGAAGTGCATTATTTTGTTTCATACTACGACTACTACCAGCCTGAGGCGTATATGCCGACCTCTGATACCTATATAGAGAAAGAGGCGCAGATCAATGAAGAAATAGATCGCTTGCGTCACGCGTCTACGCAGGCACTTTTGACGCGTAAAGACGTTATCATTGTCGCCTCTGTTTCTTGTATCTACGGTTTGGGTTCACCAAAAGAATACGAACGTGTGCACAGAAAGATTGAGAAGGGATTTGAAACCAATCGCGCGGATATGATCCGTCTTTTGGTCGGGATGTATTTTGAGCGAACGAACGCCGACTTACTCCCCGGTCATTTTCGAGCCGTGGGAAATCATATTGAAATCATGCCGACCAATGAGCGCGTGATCTACCGCATCTCTTTTGATGAGAAAGGCGTTTCTATCATTATGAAAATTGACGCCATTACGCGAGAGATTATCAGTGGCGATGTTGAGACGTTTTTCCTCTTTCCGGCAAAACATTTCGTTACTCCAGAAGCAGAGCGTGCATTGGCAATTACTGATATTGAAAAAGAGCTTGAGGTACAGCTTAAGAAGTTTGATGAGGCAGGAAAAATTCTTGAAAGAGAAAGACTGAAGCGTCGTAGCAAGCACGATATTGCACTGATGCGAGAAATTGGGTATTGCAACGGTATCGAAAACTATTCGCGTCATTTTGATAGACGTGCACCAGGCGAAGCGCCATACACATTGCTTTCGTACTTTCCTCATAAGGAAGATGGCACCCCAGACTTTTTGACTATTATTGATGAATCCCACGTGACGATACCACAGCTTGGTGGCATGTATGCAGGAGATCGCTCACGCAAAGATACGCTGGTAGAGCACGGCTTTCGTCTTCCAAGTGCTATCGACAACCGCCCACTCAATTTTGCCGAATTTGAAGAGCGTATTGGGCAACGTCTGTATACTTCTGCAACTCCGGGTAAATACGAATTTGAGCATTCGAAAACGCCAGAAGGACAGGTAGTGGAGCAGATCATTCGCCCTACCGGTCTTGTTGATCCTCTTATTGAAGTCAGGCCTATCCTACAGACACCCGAGTACCCTGGACAGGTGAAGGACTTTATTGAAGACGCTGCCCAAAATATAAAGACAGGAGGTCGTGTTCTTGTGACCACGCTCACCAAAAAAATGGCGGAGGATCTTTCAGAGTTTCTTAAAGAGCGTCACATCAAAGCAGAGTACATCCATAGTGATATCAAAACCATGGAGCGCATTGAGATTTTGACTAATTTTCGCAGAGGTGTCTTTGACTGTTTGGTAGGCGTAAACCTGCTTCGTGAAGGGCTTGACCTACCTGAAGTAGAGCTGGTATCTATTTTGGATGCAGACAAAGAAGGCTTTCTTCGTTCAGATACCTCGCTCATCCAGACTATTGGTCGCGCAGCTCGCAATGTGAAAGGGCGTGTGGTTTTGTATGCCGACACCATGACTGGCTCTTTGGAGCGTGCAATAGGAGAGACCAATCGTCGCAGGGAGAAGCAAGTCGCCCACAATACCGAGCACAATATCACTCCACGTTCGATCATTAAAGCCATCAAAGACATCACCGAGCAAATTTCTTCAGAGCATGCAAAGGCAGTCAACGTACTCCTTGATATTGACCAAGAGCTCTATAAAGAAAATCCAAAGAAGTTTATCAAAATGAAGACCGAGGAGATGGAAGAAGCGGTCAAAATTCTCGACTTTGAAACGGCGGCGCTCCTTCGCGATGAGATCGCCTTCCTTGAAGAAAATGCACAAAAGAAAGTAAAAAAAGCCATTCGTGCAAAAGCCCAAGAGTTCAAAAAAGCGAAAGAAGAGAGTGACCTAAGCAAACAAAAGAAAGCTGATAAAAAGAAGTGATGGGGGAGAAGGGAGGCCCTAGGATGCTTGTCAGAATTAAAAATCTATGTCCTCCTAGGGTAACCCTAGGTATGAAATCTATGTCCTCCTAGGGTAACCCTAGGTATTAGTGGTACTTTTTCTAAATTTTCACTCATACATATTAAGTATACAAGCTGGCACGACAGGGATAAGGGCGCGCATACGCGCCGTCCTTTTTTATATGCTATACTGCACAGTGCTTTTTATAGCTTATGGCGCCTAAAAAACAACCTCACCCACAGGATAAAATTATCATACGCGGTGCGCGTACGCATAATTTGAAAAACATCTCTCTTGAGATACCACGCAATAAAATGGTGGTTTTTACTGGTCTCTCTGGGTCAGGGAAGTCATCTCTTGCTTTTGATACGATCTTTGCAGAAGGACAGCGTCGCTATGTGGAATCTCTTTCTCCGTATGCCCGCCAGTTTCTCAATCAGATGCAGAAGCCGGATGTGGATGAAATTCTGGGTCTTTCTCCTGCTATTTCTATTGATCAGAAAAGCCGTTCCAATAACCCTCGTTCGACAGTTGCCACCATCACAGAGATTTACGACTATCTCCGTATTCTCTATGCACGCGTAGGGCAACCATACTGTTTGAACACCGATGTACCAATTCAGAAACTTTCACAAGACGAAATCCTAAAAGTCATTCTCGCGTCGGTTGAGTCACATGACATTAAGTCCTCAAAAGTGATGGGTGTAGATGTCTCTAAAGCACAAGTGCGTATTTATGCGCCTGTGGTGGTGGGTCGAAAAGGGGAGTACTACCAGCTTCTCTACGACCTTCTCGGAAAAGGTTTTGAGGAAGTGAAAATTGACGGTGAACGAAAAAAACTCCGTGAGCGCATCGTCCTCCAGAAAACCAAACGTCATACCATCGACGTTCTTGTCGACGCCATTTATGTCAGTGAATTTATGCATGATAAAAAGGGCGCACACGAACGTCTTTCGGAAGCGGTGGAAAAAGCGCTTACGGAAGCAAATGGTCTGGTAAAGATTGAAAACGCCGATGGCGACGAACGTACCCTTTCTGCAAAATTTATCTGCCCCGCAGACGGCTCGTCGTTCCCAGAAGTAGAGCCACGCCTCTTTTCTTTTAATTCTCCGTATGGTGCATGTCCCGAGTGTAATGGTCTCGGAACCGTCGGTATTTTTAATAATGACGAATGTCCTGTGTGTAAAGGCGCGCGTTTGCGACCTGAAGCACTCCGCGTGTACCTCCATAGTACAAAAAAAGGTGAGGGACTTGGGAAGAATATTGTCGACTTCACTAATATGACTATCCGTGAAGCCTACGACTTTATTGGTGAGATTTCTCTTACTAAACAACAGCAAGAGATTGCATGGCCTGCACTCCGCGAGATCATTGACCGTCTACAGTTTATGCTGAACGTCGGTATCGAATATCTTACCCTCAACCGCCGTGCAAACACCCTCTCAGGTGGAGAAGCACAGCGTATCCGCCTTGCCTCTCAGCTTGGCTCAGGTCTTGTGGGTGCGCTCTACGTACTCGATGAGCCGACCATCGGTCTTCATCAGCGTGACAATGACCTCCTTATAAAAACCCTCACCGATCTTCGTGATCTTGGCAATACTATTCTTATAGTAGAGCACGATGAAGATACCATCTTAGCTTCAGACTACCTTGTCGATATTGGACCTGGTGCTGGTGTCCATGGGGGAAATATAGTCGTGGCAGGAGACCTTAAAGACTTGCTTTCCGCTAAAAAGAATACCTCTGGGTCAGTGACTCTCGATTATCTACGAGGAGATAAAAGTATTCCCTTTCCGCAAGCACGACGCACCGCAGAAAAAGGTTCACTCAAAATTCGTGGTGGCAGTGCGTACAATATTAAAAATATGCACGTCGATATTCCGCTTGGTCGCATGGTCGCTATTACAGGTGTCTCTGGCTCAGGAAAGTCTACGTTTATGTACCAGCTCGTGCATCGCAACCTCCAGTCGCGCCTTGAGAAAAAGTATCGTACCCCACACACCTACAATATGGCGTCATTTAGTGGGAGTGAATACGTGAGTCGCACGGTGCTCATCGACCAGTCAGCTATTGGCCGCACCCCACGTTCTAATCCTGCGACATACACAGGTGCATTCACACACATCCGGGATCTTTTTGCAGGGGCTTCTGAGTCACGCGCGCGTGGATGGAAATCGGGACGCTTTTCTTTCAATGTGAAAGGTGGGCGCTGTGAAGCGTGCCAAGGTAACGGCATGATAGGTGTCGAAATGCACTTTTTGCCGACGGTCTATGTGGTCTGTGACGTGTGTGACGGCAAGCGTTTTACCAAAGAAACACTGGAAGTAAAATACAAAGGAAAAAATATCAACGAAGTGTTGGGCATGACGGTCGAAGAAGCGAGTACTTTTTTTGCTGATATTCCTGCAGTGTACGATAGATTGAAAACATTGGGAGAGGTAGGGCTTGGCTATTTACAGCTCGGCCAAAGCGCAACCACTCTCTCAGGTGGAGAAGCTCAGCGTGTCAAAATTTCTTCAGAACTCTATCGCCAGCATGTTCAAAAGACCATCTACCTCCTTGATGAGCCAACCATCGGTCTTCACTACGAAGACGTGAAAAAACTTATTGATATCCTCCAGTCACTTGTTGACCACGGCAATACCGTGATGATCATCGAGCACAATCTTGACCTCATAAAATGCGCTGATTACGTCATCGACATCGGCCCAGAAGGAGGTACTGGTGGCGGGCAAGTCGTCGCCAAAGGCACCCCCGAAGAAGTCGCCAAAACCAAAGGCTCCCACACCGGCCACTACCTGAAAAAGATTTTGAATAAAAGATAAATACGCAGACCTTCCTCTGTGGCTTGAAATGTTGTAAAATCAGGTAATGGTAGAAATCATATTTGAAGCCCACGGGACAACATTTGATAACGAGGCACGTTTGTCATCGGGTCATAATGATGTTGAGCTTTCTCCTTTGGGAATACAGCAGTCTAAGGAAATGGGAGAACGTCACAAGGATGAGTATTTTGACGCTATTTTCTGCTCTGACTTACAGCGAGCATTCAAGAGTGCAGAGATAGGTTTTGGCGATAAATGGCCAATCATAAAAGACGCGAGACTTCGTGAATGTGACTATGGCGATTTAACACAGCATCCTAGTGCTGAAGTTGATGTTGAAAAACCAAAGAGAATTAACGAGCCGTTCCCGAATGGCGAAAGCTATACCCAAACGACTGCTCGTATGAAATCTTTTCTCGAAGACTTGCTCAAGAACTACGAAGGCAAAAGAGTGATGGTTATTGGTCATCGTGCTACGCAGTACGGATTGGACCATCTTATTAATGGTGTATCGCTCGAACATCTTACTTCTTCACATTTCAAATGGCAGCCTGGCTGGACATATAAATTTGGCAAATAAGGTGTCAGATACTTTTTTTTGGAAACACGAGATGATCGTAAAAAAGAAAAGGGCTCCTTAGGTAGTTAGCCGTTCGGATCCCTCTTCGTCTGGATTTCTAGATAATATCAAGTAATTCGGGTAAGTCAACCTCAAACCTTGGGGTAAAGGTGACAGCCACCATTTCTTCATATTGACAATGTAATGACAGTGTATATACGTGTAATACTATGAACACGACACTACAAACACGTATTGATGGAAAGCTAAAGCGCGATGCAAAGAAGGCGCTTGCGGCGATGGGTCTCGATCTTTCGACGGGCGTGAAACTTTTTCTCACTCAGGTGGTGCGCACTCAATCAATCCCGTTTGAGCTTTTTACTGCGGATAACCTCCCAGAGAGAAAAAAGAAACAGCTGGTTCGTGAAGCAAAATGGGCTTTAAAGCATGGAAAGAGCTATGCGACTATCCAGGAGCTTCACGATGATATTCTGAAGAATGATTAACGAAATCACTCATGTACAAACTTCGTTCCACCAAAGCGTATCGTAAGTCATTCAAGAGAGTTTCAAGGCATAAGGATTTTGTGAAAATGGGGTCAGCCACTATTTTTTAGATTTTGTTGCAGTACATAAAAAATTACTATATACTCATGAACATGATCCGATTGATACAAAATAATACACATCATCGCTCAACTTCTCGCGGGAGAGGATTGAGTTGATGCGTCTGTATTTTGTATCAAAGCAACCCCTTCTCGCGAGAGAAGGGGTTTTGCGTTGTGACCCAACACACAACGAGGAATAGGAAGTTCTTACATGCACGATGATGGAGACGAAGTTCCCGAGACGATCTATGTTGCGGAGACGGGAAAGAAGAAGGTGAGGTGGGGCGACGACATCAGCCTACCTTTGTGGCATAAAGGGTGGCGGGAGGATTCGCCGGGCGTACGGGTTCTGGTCGAATACCATGGCCTTGGGTGGGGCTGGTTCACTCGCGATGAGCTTTGGGCGTATCGTGAAGCGTACGGCCCCCGCTCCTCGCCGTAGAAAAAAGGTACAAACTCAAACAACGAAAGGAGATCAAGGGTCGCTCATAAGCGGCCCTTTCTTTTATGAATCTAAA
>Ga0105050_10003126_pt1 | contig 23220 bp, 20 predicted proteins | sample FRY01_FD_78088 | JGI IMG/M metagenome (GOLD analysis project Ga0105050, IMG submission 78088) | Freshwater microbial communities from Lake Fryxell liftoff mats and glacier meltwater in Antarctica - FRY-01 | ecosystem: Environmental > Aquatic > Freshwater > Ice > Glacier meltwater ...
AAGCTTTCAACGGAGTTGCAAGGGCAATAATGTTTTTTTTATTACTCTCTTGGGAATTAGCTCGCACGGTGGCCAACTCAACAGCCTTTAACTTAAACTAATTGCCGAAAAATCTTCTTTTCTCAGCTACCTTTTTAAGGTATTAAAGGATTTAGAAATCACTCTTAAATTGCGCTATGACTAATTTACTAGGACAACTCTTGCCAAGCTTACAGTTATCCAATGAGCCACTCTCTGCCGTTTCAGTTTAATACTATCGGCCTGCGTCATTTTTATCCATTGGCAATAATTCTGTTTTATTGGCCCCTTTTAGAAAACGACTTAACAAACCCATGCCTACGTAAAGTGTGGGTGCAACTAGAAATTCATGTATTTGACGCATAAATATCCTAATTGAGTTTGGAACGGGCTGAATAACCCAGTCATAAAGTCCAAACAAAATGAGAACGGAAATACCAATTAAATGAATGAGGTGCCAGAGGGCTCCCATCCATGCATGTTGTACAAGGCGAAGGTGATAAGTACCCAGACCATAAACACCAAGTAAACTGCCAAAATAAATTAGTTGACGGAACTCATAAGGGATATCAAGTTTATAAGGCGCTTCATAAAAAAATAAATACAACGCCGAATACAAAAATACAATTTGTACCAAGCCCAACCAAAATCCCCGTCTCATTTAATCACTTTGCTTTAACTGTGAAGACGTACCACAACGTAAATACTGCTGCATAGGTAAGTACGTTAAATAAGTAATGATGCGCAAAAAGAGTAAAAGCTGGGTAATGAATTTGCAATATTGCTAGACCAACGCAACGACATACGTTGACACCAATTAAAGACATCATACCGATGGTACCAAAGCTCATTTTCAATATCCAATTTGATGGGTAAGCCAAAATAAAACCTAAAAACAGGGCGTACATTGACAATCCATTGCATGGATCTGCAATACTAATTAATGGCACTTTACCTCTCATTACCAAAGATGTAGCACCACAGGTGCTGCCTATACAGCCTTCAATCGGAGTAGTGTGGGTTACAGAAAAAATGTCATCGGTATAAAGCACATCCATAACAATGGCAGTTGCGTATGCGGTAATTTGTGTAAGCGGGGAGTCTAGTAAGCGCTTCTCCGCTAGAAAGCCTTGGTACAGCACTTGCCACGCCAAAAACAATAGGAGAGCACGAGTCAAAAACAGCCTTACTGCACGAGGTATCTGTTTATAATTGTGGCGAAAAAAAAGTTTCACCTGGCTAAATTTGTTTATTTTTTTTATAAAGCTCTTTTCCATTAGGACCAATTATTCATTTTGAAAGTACTGAATTGCTAGTGAATTAAGGCAAAATTTAACTTCTTACGAAAATCGGTAAAAAGTTAAGCAGCCCATTCGTTTTGAAATACTTGATTGAACTCCTGCTTGATGCTGTTTTAACGCGTCGAATTTATCCGTTCTTCTGCTGTATCAACTTTCAATACACTGAAAAGAATTAATTATGCTTTTATATTTTTTACAGCGGTTAAATGATGTCAACACTCAAATTTTGACTTTCAAGAACCCTTCCTGCAAATGCCTTAGGCAAAAAGTTATCTTTCCTGTTCATGCTTTGCTCCGCCATTCTGTTTAGGTGTTATTGGCTCTTGAAATTATCCGTAACTTATAACCTGAAACAAAGAGACTTGACCCTATCATTATCAATATGGTGTCAACATGCGCGTTTCAAATTATCAAGAAAATTCGGCTTACAATAGCCATAGCTCTTCTTTGCTCGATTATACAAATTGGCTAAAACAGCTGTAAATACCAAATGTTATTGTTAATTCATCAATATCACTGCAATAGGCTAATGTCATTTGAATTCCACTTGAAGAAAGTCTTGATTTTTTGTGCCCTTTCCTACTGCCAAATATTTTCACCGATATTCACTGGCAAAGTAAGTTCTAAACCAATCTGAAAATCTCTTTAAACCATAAACTAAATCGATTTCAGGTCTAAAATGTATATACTCCTCTAGTTTTCTCGTATCAGCATAAGTAACTGGTACATCACCTAGCTGAGCTTCTACAAATTCCTTTGAAATCTTGCAATTAAAATTGACTTCAAGTCCATCAATAAAATCCATTAATCCAACAGGCTTTCCTGCTCCGATATTAAAAACTTCATGGCCCTGCTCCTCCATTCGGCGTGCATTAAAGGTGATTCGAAGAATACCTTCTACTATATCATCAATGTAAGTAAAATCGCGGCTCTGATTTCCATTATTGAACACTTTTATTGTCCGTCCCTCACTTGCAGCTTTAGCAAACAACATAGGCGCCATATCTGGTCTTCCCCAGGGGCCATATACAGTAAAGAACCTTAGCCCAGTTATTGTCTTTTTATACATGTTCGCATACGAAGCGGCCATAATTTCATTAGATCTTTTGGTCGCGGCGTAATAACTCACCGGATTATCACAGCGTTCATTTTCGTTGAACGGCTGCTTCGAATCCACCCCATATACCGAGCTAGAGGAGGCATAAACGAGATGCTTTACATCATTTCTCCTCATTCCCTCCAATATATTCAGGGTGCCATCGAGGTTGGAAATATTGTATGACTGCGGATTATCGATACTGTGTCGCACCCCAGCTTGAGCCCCAACGTGGACAATGTATTGAATTGCATTCTCAGAAAATATCCGATTGATTAATTCAGGATTAGAAAGATCGCCTTGATAAAACTTAAATCCTTGGGCATGAAAAACACTTTTTTCGCCATTCAGAAGTTCAATTCCGACCTCCTTCAATCTATCAATCTTCAATTGAATTGAATAATACTCATTCATATTATCCAAACCAATTACCTTATGTCCCTCCGACATTAGCCTTTTAACAACATGATAACCTATAAAACCCGCCGCTCCGGTTACTAAGACTTCTTCTTTAAACTCTTTCATCAAGGTAAATATTTTACTCCATGTAATGATCATTGTCTTCGATTTTACGCCAATTCCTTGGTTTCAAGATTGCATTTGCCAAAAAACATCCAGGAAAAATCAATAAGACTGAACTGTATGCTAAAGAAAAAAAGATCTTCCGATTAAATACATTGTAATTTCTTGTTTTTTGCTACTACTAAAGGTTCCTTTTTGCAGCGTGGCCGTCTTATTTTAGAATTTCTCCTAAAAATAAATAACAACGACCAAATATTTCTTAATTAGACCCCTTCGTTAATCTCATAATCGTCAATGAAATTACTTTAAAATAATTACCAATTGAAGGCTCCACTAACCAAAGTTGTTCATTCTCGATACGTTCTTTAATTGTTGACATGCTCCTCCCATTCACCTGCGCAAAGCCAGTTAATCCTGGCCTCAATGCGTGTCTTTGAATCCAATATTCTTTCGGATAATCAACACGTTGGATCGGAAGGTCAGGTCTGGGACCGACAACCGACATATTTCCAATCAAGATATTCCACAATTGAGGAAGTTCGTCTAGGCTGTACTTTCTCATTGTCTTGCCCAAAATGGTGATCCTTGAATCTCCTACTTTAGTGGTTTTGAAACTATCTCTTAATACTTTGAGCTCCGACAATTCTAAATGGTCAAACGTTTCTAATACTGGTCGCTTCGCATTTTGACTATTTGAGACCATTGATCTAAATTTATAAATAAAGAATGGCCTACCCCCCTTTCCAATTCGCGTTTGAACGAACACAACTGGATATCCCATTGAAATCAATATTAACAGGCCAATAAGCAACAAAAATGGCAAAAGAAAGAGCAGACCGAGTGTACTGAACACGATATCAGCAAACCTTACCATCAGGCATTTTTAGTTTTATGTTTTGATACACCAAAGTCAAGTCCGTCAAGAAAAATTCTACACCATAATTCCAAATTAACGACTGCCCGTAGTTGCCTCGTATAATTGGCTTTTCCTGATACATGGTCATCGGCCATATTTTTTAACACTACTGCATTCCAAATACCCCTCGATTTTAATGACTCACTTTCAATAATATCTAATAAATATCCGCTCAACTTATTTTTGAACCATTCACCCACAGGTACAGTAAACATTTGTTTTCTTCTGTAAACGTGTTCATGATCAAAATACTTAATTCCTATCTTTTTTAAAATATGTTTAGTATCCCCATCCTTCAATTTCATTTCACCTGGAATCGTATTTGACAATTCAAAAAGCCGATAATCAAGAAAAGGACTTCTCGTTTCCAAAGAATTCGCCATTGCCATTTTATCTGGTTTTACGAGATTATTACCCGGTAGCAACTGTTTCATCTCATAGTAGAGTACTGAATTAATTAAATCCTTGTGTTCAACCGCACTAATTGTATCAAAAAATATTTGCTCAGCGTTCGAAAGCAAAATTTCACTTTGAAATCCCGGAGATAATAAATTTTGCAATTGTTCCTCTGTAAAAACAGCCGAGTTTGTAAAATATTTACTTAAATCGCCATGCTTCTCCAATTCCAAATACTTCAAATAGCCCGCGAACAATTCATCTCCGCCATCTCCTGTAAGAACAACTTTTAGGTCTTGAGCCGCAAATTCGGAAAGAATAAATGTAGGAATAAATGAAATATCACCATGCGGCTGATCATTGAAATACGTAACATGGTTCCAATATTCAATAATATCTCCTTCAAGAAATTTCATTTTATTCTTTAGGGCATACTTTTCTGCAACATTTAACGCATATGTTGACTCGTCAAACTCCTTTTCTCTAAATCCTATTGAATACGTAGAAATATTATCTGTAGGTCTCAATTTACGCATGAATGCTGTAACCAAGCTAGAATCTAAGCCCCCACTTAGGAATGCACCAACCTCTACATCACTTCTAAGTCTAATACTAACAGCGTCTTCAAACAACCTTTCAATTTCAGAAGAAAAATCTTCAATTGATTTGTTATTATCTTCCTCAATAGTATCAACATCCCAGTATTGAATAGTTTGATTATTCTTGGAATCATTTATGTCCAACAACATATAAGATCCCGGAAGAATATGTTTTACTTTCCTAAATATTGTGCTAGGTAACGGGATATAATTTAAAACCAGATAATCGCAAATCGCTTGCTTGTTGATTTCATCTATAAATTCTTTATATTGGAGGAAAGACTTAATTTCTGAAGAGAATAAAAATGAACTACCATCTTGATAAAGATATAATGGCTTCACTCCCAAACGATCGCGATATAATAAAAGGATATTTTTACTTTTATCTAAAATCGCAATGGCAAACATGCCATTAATCTTTTCAATGAATTTCTCTCCCCATTCTAAATAAGATTCAAGAAGCACTTCTGTATCACTTTCTGTCTTGAAATTGTGCCCCAAAGCAAGTAGCTCCTCACGAATTTCAATGTAATTGTATATTTCTCCGTTTTGGACAAGCACCACGTTTCCATCATTGGAAAACACTGGTTGATGGCCTCCATCAATATCAATAATACTCAACCTTGTATTCGCAATACAAGCTCCTTTATGTCGATACACCCCGTGATCATCAGGACCTCTGTGCTTTAAGCTATTCGCTAAATCAGCCTCTAATTGCTCATGAAAGTCTTGATTTCGCTCTTCTAATATATATCCAAAAATTCCACACATATTCTAAAAATGGTTTTTAATAATTTCTGCTATTCCCCTTTTGTTTTCTAACATCTCGTCGGTAGAAGATTTTTGAATCATTTTCTCCACGTTCTTCAAATTCGCATAAGCCACATTAAATTCATCCAGCGATTTCATAGCCTTTTTCGAAAACGGCCTAGATAATATAGTAGAGGAAGCCCCTAATCTATAATATTCCATAAGCACCATTTCCCCCGGAATAAGACCTTCGTAAACCGGCGCCACCCCACCTATTCCATAAGGTATTCCTTTAAGGACTAATTGCTCAATAATATGATCGATGTATTTAGTTGTCAATATTTCGAACATAAAATTAAGTTTTAAGCTAAGGGCTAAATCATTTAGCCCAATATGAACGCGATCGATACCTTTTAATTGAAGAATACTTGGCAATCTTACAACAGCAGCAGCAGTTTCAAGTAGTAAACAAGTTTTAACCCGAGCTCCGACATAATCAATAAAGTCCTTAACTTCTTTTGTCGTAAAAAAATACGGCAACATAATAATATCGGCACCAGCTTCAATTACATCTTCAATTTGCTGAGCGCTATTCTCATTCATCGGGTCTATACGAACCAATAATTCAGCCTTTGAAATAACTTGTCGAACCGCCCTAACATCAGCAATAGTATGTTCACTTTTGACACTATCGACATGCTCTTGCCTTTCTTGCTTTCCAAGTCTTTCAAGGTCTACAAATATGGTGTCTACCCCTTCGCGCTCATAAAACTGAACCCTATCGAGATTATTGTCAATTATTAGATAACGCATCTTTAACCGATTTATAAATTAATTGTATTGAATTTCCTTCCCGCACATTCTCACATTGGGAATAGTGCTCAAAGGCGAAAGAACATTGCCCTTCCAAAGATATATGGCCACTTGCCCTGATAGGCAGGCGAAAGAAATCATCATCGAACTCAAAGGCATAGCATTTGCAGCCCGCTAAGTAGGCTTCGTACAAACCAGTTGAAGACATACCCAATGCAAATTCCACTTTCGATATAGTATCCTGAATTTTAGACTTTCTATCAATAACAATATTGCTCGCTTCCTCCCAATAAACTTGTTCCTTCATTGAGGGATGAAACCTAACATGAATCTTCGTGAAATTACAGAAACCAGGTTGAATACACTGAAAAAACCGTTCGTAGAAGTTTTTATCAAACTGACGAACTTCCCCTGACTTCAAGTTGCGAATACCCGTTTGAAGGACAATAAGCAACTCCGCGTTGTTTCTAATCAAAGATTTCGAACGCGATATGTCGTCAAAGACAGGGTTTCCAGACACGATAATCTTAAGATTCGAATTAGCGGCGAGAAGGTTTCTCTTCGCCACATCGTTGTCAACAAAAATTAAATCCGCCTCTAAAGGTTCGTGTGGCACCCCAAACAAGTCATCTATAGCAAAACTTGGGATCTCCTTCTCCCTTGCAGCACGTACGAAGGCTCTTTCCATACGAGCCACATTTGTAACAAAGACTGCAGAAGGTTTAATGTCCTGAAGCGCCTGTCTCGCAAATTTATCGTAAATAAATGCTTTCCGACCATTGGCTAGATATTCCTGTTTCCCTTTTTCGAAGCCCAGCTCTTCAAACAAGCCTGTCAGGCCAATCGAATAATATGCTAGCGTATGGTCAAAAGGGATACCCAATTCTCTTTTGTGATTATTATTTACTTCGGAGTCTATGAATTCCTTCCAAGCTAGAGGGATTGAATCAATTTTATAAAGTTTATTAAGTTCAATGTAATCTTCAATGCCCTGATCAATCACGTATTTTATCCCGGTTGTTAACGGCAGAAGTAAACACCCTATTCCTTGAGATTTAAAATAGTTATAAATCCTATAAATCATTGTAACATGGCCACCTCCGTACGAAACAAAAAGTATCATGACAAGTAAGCCGCTTCAATTTTATCAACCACCTTGTCTATAGTAAACTTCTCCAGTAAAGTTTTACGCCCTTGCTCTCCCATAGAAACTCGAAGATCCTTATCGTCTAAGAGCTCTCGCAGCCGGCCCTCCAAGGCCTCTGTATCTTTAATTTTTATGATAAAGCCTTCCCCATTTTGCAGGATTTCAGGAATTCCACTTAAGTCGGTTGAAATTATTGGAATCGCCATAGTCATCGCTTCTAATATAGCGTTGGGGAACATTTCTCCCCAATATGAAGGAAGAGCAAAAATATCAAATGCCGAATTAAATTTTTCGGCGTCAAATCTAACATTGGCAAATAATAGCCGTTCATTGGTACCAAGATCTACAGCAAGCTGCTTAAACTTATCGAATTCTGGCCCTCCTCCCACAAGTAACGCATAAAAATTCAGATACTCATCTTGCATTCTAGCAAATGCCTTGATTATTTCATCATGCCCTTTAAAACCCATCCGTCCTATTATCCCAACAACTACTGCATCATCAGGTATTCCAAACTCCTTACGGATTTCAGACCGAAACATTGCTTTTTTCGATATGTCGAACCGATTTAAATCAACCCCATTGTAGGTCACAGTAATTTTCTCCTCTGACAATCCAATTCGCAAGAGTTCATTCTTTGTAAATTGCGAAACAGCAAAAACGCGCCCCGGATAATTAAGGTAAATCCAATTTCTCCATTGATACCCTTTCCGCAACTCAATGCCTCGACAACTATGGAAAAGATTTATTTTACGCGAAAGAAACAGGGATGCAAAATATGAAATGTAAAGCGTCGCAGCATTATGAGCGTGCACAACATCAATCTCTCGTTCAACAAAAACTTTTCTCAATTTTAGAATTGCAAGAATAACCTTCCACGGACTTCTTGAAGTTCTAGCCAATTCTGGTATTAAATTAAAATGAATACCTTCATTTATGATGGTTTCCTTTAAAAGCCCACCACTTGCAGCAACTTCTACAGCATAACCTCTACCAAGTAGGGTTTTAGAAATCGTTAGCATCTGAGTTCCTGGGCCATTATCACTAAACTCTCCCCTGATTTGTAAAATCTTCATATAAGCTTTGTTTTTTGCCTGAGTTTATTTAGCCACCCATTAAGGATATAAAGTGAGAATAGTTCTTGATAGTAGATATGCCTTTCGTTTAACCAAATCCTTGCTTGATCTTGGGAAATAACGTCTTGAGGTATGGCCCAAGTATTTAATAGAGCAGTCTCGATTTCTGTACTCAATTCTCCCTCGGTAATCCATTTTTTAATCGGTATCCTAAAACCCTGCTTTCTTTTGTAAGCTATATCGCTATTTATAAGCTTATTAACGAGCTTTCTCAGCGGTTGCTTACCATATACTAAACCAACATAAGACCAATAATCTTTACTCAGAGAAAGCGCCGTCACTCTCTTACTTAAAAACGGTACTCGTACCTCGACTCCGTACCTCATTGAACAAAGATCGGTCTTTCGCAAAAGTCTCAAGTCTAAACCCTCATTTTGATCATACGAAACGACATCAACCCCTTTTGTTTTTTCTAAAAGCTTTCCAATTGTTATACGAAGATTTAAAATTTTTGGCAACCAAGAAAATAGGCCCAATAATACTTCCAGAATACGAAATATTCTCCCATATTTTTTTACCCTATGGTGAGTGTAACCACCAAATAGTTCATCTCCACCATCACCACTTAGTACAACCTTTACGTGTTTCGAAGTCATATCACATAAATACAACATTGGCAACATGGCCGGATCGTACATAGGCATGTCCAGACATTCAATAAGCTGAGGAATATACTTCAACAACGTCTGCTCATTAAAGGTAAACTCATGGTGATTTGTTCCGAATTTATTCGCTACAAACCGCGCAAATTTTGATTCATCCACACTTTTTTCACCATCAAATCCAATAGAAAAAGTGCTGATTTCTTTCCGATGATTAGAGGCAAGAGCCGTAAGCAAACTAGAGTCAATGCCTCCACTCAAAAAAACACCAACTTCAACATCCGCATGCAATTGTGCATCAACTTCCGCTTGTAAGTTGCTAAACAAATCTTTGCTAGAAAGACTATATCGAAAATCTATCGGAGCAAGCTCCCGCAAACGATAAGCTGAATACAAAAACAACTTTCCCTTCTCAAGTAAAAATACATTATCTGAAATTGGATATTCTCCGGTGTGACCGACTCTAATATACTCACTCAACGCAGTACTTGAAATTGAAAAAGTCTCTGGAGCTACTTGAGCTTTTAATTGCAATAGTGTAAACACTTCACTTGAAAATCCAAATCCTTGCCCTTCCATCCACACATAAAGAGGTTTAATACCATAATTATCTCTTGCAATTAAAACTGACCCATCAACTTTATCATAAATGATAAAAGCAAACATCCCGTCAAGACGATCAACGAAACTATTGCCATAATATAAATAGGCTCTTAATAATACTTCCGTATCCGATGATGTTGAAAATTGAACCCCTGACTCCTCTAATTGTGCCCTAAGAAAAAGATAATTATAAATTTCGCCATTAAATACGAGTATCTTATTTCCTATCACAAATGGCTGTTGGCCATCGCTGATGTCCACAATACTCAGTCTTTGGTGACCAAGAAAGCTGCGGTGATCAACGTAAACTCCAGTTTCATCAGGACCGCGATGTTTAATTGAAACCAGCAAAGCTTCTCGATTAATGGACCCCACTTTTTCGCCAAAATATCCTACGATACCACACATAATTATTTCGCTAAACTATTTCTAATTTCAGAATTTGTTCCTAAGATCTTAAACAAACCAAAACAAAATATCAGTAAGAAAAATAAAATGTTCAAACTAATAAGATACGTAATACCCGAGTGGTACATAATGAGTAACACGGACTTCAATATAACACCGATAAGCGTTATAAAAAAGAGCGATTTACTATAATTAAACTCCACGCTAAGTCGAATCAACATATAACTAAGAGTAGATATAAATAACATGCAAATAGCTAAGAAACTTGAACCGCTATATTCACCTACATTAAAATTAAAAAGCACTAAAAAAAGCTGTTGATTAAATATAAAGGTGACAATTGCCAAGAAGATGAATCCCAATAAAGAAAATAGGAAAAACTTAAAAAATGTCTGTACAATTGGTTTCGTCCTTTTGATGATGGCGTTAAAAAACACTGGCTGGATTGAGCCATTAATGACCGAAACTAACAACTCTGGCAATTTCAATATAATAGAATACACGGTAACTAGGCCGGCCGTATTAGAAAACTTTAAGACATTCAAATCGAAAAACGTCGTACCCATGAATAGAATCACAGTCCCATTATACCAATACTTGTGCTCGACATTTAATAAGCGATTTTCTAGGTTATTAATCTTCGCTCCGACTATTTGCTCAAAATCCAAGCCCGAATATCTAAACTGAATAAAAATAGAAACCCCTATAGATAGGGCTAAGAATGACAAATAAATTAAAATGCTTTCTGTATCAAGCAACCACAAGAACAAAACTCCTATGCTCAATATTCCATTCCAAATCGCAGGATTAATGCCGTACAAAAAATATTTTTTGTTGAACTGATTATATAAGCTAAATATTTCGTTCGTTCCCAAAACCGCTATTATCAAGAAAATCACCAACATTTCCCATTTCGAATAATCAAAACCAGCGACCCACTGATTTAATAAAAACAGGCAAATTAAAGTGCAAAAAGCGGAGATTAAAGATACTTTAAAGACCGAAAAGAAAGCCGCTTTAATAATTTCTGGATGACGTCCTTTTTCTACAGAAGCTAATTCTGCAATCAAGTTTCGGTTGACTGTTGGAACTACGAAAAAATTATTAATCGTCCAGATCAAGGTAGTTACATAAATAACCGAATCTGTAAAGCCTGACTGACTAAAAGCAATCAGTAATAGCTGAAAGCGCAAAAGTCCAAGAGCCCTTCCAATCATGGACGATGAAAAAAGTGCAGTAATAGCTCTTAACATTATTCTTTTCTCAAGTTAATGAATTTACGACCATCACTTAGCGTCATTAAAGCCATAATAGTTGTTATAGACAATAACACGTTAAATTGAATCGACTCTGTAAGTGAATAAATGAATATAAATCCAACCAAGGCAGAAGCAACTCTGCTACGTTCAATGCGCCACATACTCCGTAAGAAAATAATGAAAGTTATTACAAGTATTACACCGAAGATGCCAAACTCATAGAACCAATTTGCTATTAAATTATGAGCGTGTGGGTATTCGAAGCCATAATGAGAGAGGGCGAAGCCCGATTGACCAATTCCCCAACCTAATGGCGTATCAAACAAACTATTAAATGATTCCAATATCATTTCCAGCCGTTGGAGATTAGAATAATTGCTTGAAAAGTTTCCTATTGAATAAACCAAATCATTTTGATCTTCTGCATCAAGGATATCCATCCAAACTATAAGATAGATAGCACTCAAGATAGTAGGAATTCCAAATAACAACAGTTTAACTTTTGACTGCGGTCTATTCATATAAAAGAACATCACCATACCCAAAACCAAAGCCGCCCGAGCTTGAAATACCACGATGCAGGTCAAGAAAATCAAGAATAAAATTAATTTCCATTTAACGGACAGATCTAATTGTTTTGGCGATATTATCAGTCCAAAAAATAAATAGTAAGCCGTGTAATTAAATGTGCTAGAAATACTAAAATAATGATATTCAAATTGATTGAAACTCCACCCTAAAACTACCTTCACAAGTAATGCAACCGCAATTATTACTGAGCCAATGAGAAATCCAAATCTCAAACTTGTTGTATCTTTTTCTCGAATTGAACGTCTATGAGCTAGCGCTTGAACGCTTATGCTGATCACGAAAACAAATTGAATGAGTTCTAATACGTTCAAATCCAAGCCCCTTTGTACCAAGGTCAAAAAGAGAATTGGTGTTACAAAAAGCAAAATCTTAATTACCGTATTAAGATTAATTTTTTTCTGAATATAATAAAAATTAAAGATGATTATGGATGCCAATAAGGCGCTTATGTATACACTGCCAGTAGTTATTACTATTGGGGCGAAGGCTAATAATGAAATCCTCTTTTTTAATAGGAAGTAAAGGATTGAGTATCCAGAAAAATAAGCGATAAAAATTATTATGTCAATACTACCTATCATTTTGCCTCGTAACGTCTTAATTTTTAATTTTTTCTGTGACCGTTTTAATATATGGATTCATTGTTGAACCAACGCTGATTTACAAGTTAACATTCAAGGCCATTCTCTACCTCACGACTGTTGAAGCACGAACTCAGCAAATCTAAAATCCAACATATCATCAATATCAATCGAAGCATATGAATCCATCTCAAATGGAACCCATTGGTCAATTTCACCCAGGTTATCAATGTTCTTAATAACACTGGTTTTTATAATGTAAATTGCCCCATTTGCTTCCCACACCTTTGGTAGGTCCTGTCGTCTTGTAATATTTGACGATTTTGATTTTTGCAAAAACCCATAGTCATTCTCCTCATAAAGCACATAATAAGGATTACTTTTAGTCTCAAACACCGACATCACCATTCCAATACCTTTTATATAAACCTCCAATGCGCTCCTGATATGCATTGCATTTCTGAGTGGAGATGTTGGCTGAAGCAAAACTATTATATCAGGAGAACAGTCATTAGTTACTTCATAATGTCGTATTGCGTGTTTAAGCACATCTAATGTCGTAGCTGAGTCAGTTGCTAAGTGAGCAGGTCTCATGAATGGGACTTTTAGACCACTTTCGATAACGACATTTGCAATATCGCGATCATCTGTCGATACATAAATTTGATCATCTTCAAATACTTCGCGAGCAGCTTCAAGTGTATGGAGAATAAGTGGCTTTCCATTTAGCGGCAAAATATTCTTACGGGGGAGTCCTTTAGAACCACCACGAGCTGGAATAATCACCAATGGTTTCATAAACTTAAGTGTTTAATATCCTCTTGAGCCTTTTTTAAATCATCATGTCTGCCAATATCCAACCAATATTGACGCATCGGATAGGATACAAGCTTACCTCCATCTACTAATAATTGCTCCATCAAATCGGTGGCATTGAACAAGGTGTTTTTTGGTATCTTTTTTAGAACATCCCTCTTTATCAAATAAATCCCCCCATTAGAATAATAGGTGTAGGTTGGCTTTTCAATAAACGATTTAACCAAATTATTATCCGTTTCCATCACTGCGTAGGGCACATCTACTTGGTAGGGAATAGTTACAACGGACATATCCGCGTTCGTCTCCAAAAAATCGAGGTAAAAGTCCTCATAATCTAAGGTTGTTAGAATATCTGAATTGGTCAATAAAATAACTTCATGTTCAAAATTATCTATATTCCCAACTGCTCCAATAGTTCCGAGGGGTTCGTTTTCCCAAACGTAGTGCATATTTACTCCCCTGCTTTCGCCATTTCCGTAGTGATTTTGCAGTTGCTCTCCTAAATAGCGCAGAGACAACCAAAAGTCATCCACTCCAAACTTCCTCAAGCGGTCTACATTGTGGTCTATAATTGCCTTATCGCCTACTTTTAGAAGCGGCTTGGGTACCGTGTCAGTTAAAGGTTGCAATCTACTTCCCCTTCCTCCCGCCATGATAACAGCATCCACGGGAAGATAAGACTTTAGGACTCTAAAATTAATGACATTACAAACGATACCTTCTCCATCTAAAACCGGAATCACTTTCAAGTTTGCCTCACGCAGTCTGATAATATCTCTAATCGAATAATCGTGCTTCGTCAGGTATTTGGGGTTCTTCTGGATAAAGTCTGTTACTTTATTTTCAAGCGAATACTCTTTTATCAAGCCCCTTCGCACGTCTCCATCTGTTAGGCTCCCTAATAATTTCCCTTGAGCCGTTACCACAAATAAAATCGCATCCGCAGCTAATTTGTCTAGTGCGCGTAATGCACTCTTAACTTGTGCATCTTCTAAAATTAAATGATCCTTATAATTTCTCACCCTAATCCTCTCTATTTAAAGAAGTGCTTAATCTCGTGACTGATATTTTTTGTTGTGCCCTTTTTCGAATAGACATTTTCGCTTTCAAATATATCTTTTTTCAGCGCGTCAGCCACGGAAGCAATTATCGCTTTTGAATTTGCCAGAACGTGAATAATATTCTCACTACAATATCTTCCCTCTTGACGACTTCCGATATTCACCACATATTTACCAAATGAGGCGGCTTCGACGATTCCGCTCGAACTATTGCCGAGTACCAATTTCGCGTGCTTCATGGCACTAAAATAGCCCAATGTGCCAAAGTTTTCTTTTAGGAAGACCTTGTTGTTTCCGCCCAATTTAATAGCATATTGTTCTCTAATATAACTCCCGGAAGTATCTGCATTTGGCATGGTGATTATCAGCTGGAACGACTCAGCCAAGACTAGAAAAGCCTCAATTATTTCATTGGTTTGTTTCTCAATTTTTACTTGACCTGCTGTTTCTGGGTGATAGGTTATAAGGATGCTTGGAATATCCATATCAATTCCAAATTTCTCAGAAAATTGATTCGTACTCATCAAATCAAGCCTCAGTAAATTCTCCAAACTCAAGGAACCGACATTAACTACGTTTTTATTGGATCCTATAATTTCAGCGACGCGTTTCGCATGGCTTTCTGTAGAAGTAAAATGCAGGGAGGAGGCTAGGCTAATGCAATGCCTGTATACATTATCAATTGCACCTAAAGTAGTTTCTCCGCCATGAATATGGGCGAACTTGATCCCAAAAGGCACTCCCGCTAGCACAGCTGCATACATTTCAAAACGATCGCCTAAACAAAAAACAAGATCAAACTCATCCCTATGTTCGTTCCAGAAATCTGCAAATTTCAAATTTGTTAATCCAGCAGAACTTGCTGTCGATGCCGCACTGTCTGTTAGTAACAGCGATTCGATTTTGAAGTCGACTTGAAATCCTTCTGCCTCTATTTGAGTTAATGTGTATCCATGATAGCGGGACAAGTGTGTGCCAAATGCGATAAGCTTAAGCTCAAACTCTTCGCTCTCTTTTAGTGCATGAAGCAAGGGCAAGTAAATCCCGAAATCAGCTCTGGAGCTTGTAAGAACTCCCACTCGAATACCAGGCCTTGGGTTATTCCTCATTCTCTTGTTTTATATCCTCTATATTTAGCATGGAGTAGGCCTCTTTGTCTGTTGTAATTGACTTGCCAATTATTGATTCCCATAACATGGGTGATAATCCCATTCCTGGCCTCAAGGGAATTAAATCCGTTTCTTTAAGAATATGCCCTGCTTTCAAATTCTTATTCAGGTGGATGCTTTTGCGAGCAACTCCTTTGTTTTGTTCTTCACTGTTTGATGACCTCTTTATTCCATCTCCAGCAATTGCGGCATCGATGTTGCGTATGGCATGAACCATTGCCTTCAGTTCTGCGGGCTCTAAAGATGCTTTGTGGTCAGGCCCTGGTAAATTTCGGTCTAGCGTAAAATGCTTTTCTATAACCACGGCACCTAGCGCAACAGCTGCGGTTGGCACTTCAATTCCCAAAGTATGGTCTGAATACCCTATGGCCACGCCAAGCTCCTTTGCTATGTGATGCATGGCCAGCAAGTTGACATCTTCCATTGGTGTGGGGTATTCTGTATTGCAGTGCAATACAGTGATATCCTCTTTTGTTAAGCTCTCTGAACAGAGTACTTTCACTGCCTCTCTGATTTCATTAAGATCAGCCATTCCTGTTGAAAGTATCACGGGTTTATTAAATGAAGCCAGTTTTTTCAAATAAGGGTAGTTCGTAATTTCGCCACTAGGCACTTTAAATCTCGAAAAACCCAAGCTAAATAAATAATCAAGGCCCTCTGTATCAAAAGCAGTGGAGAAGAATTCGATTTGCTTATCCTTACAGTAGGTAATTAATTCCTTATGCTGCTCGTCGCTTAATTCCAATTTCTTGAGCATGGCGTATTGCGAATCATCTAAATCCTCAATATTCTTTGTTTGATACGCTGCTTTTTTTGCTGCAGGACTTACCAAGGTCTCTGCCTTAAACGTTTGAAATTTCACTAAATCAACTTTTGCTTCAACGGCTGCGTCAATTAGCCGTTTGGCCGTTTCCATATCGCCATTGTGGTTTACTCCAGCTTCAGCTATAATTAGCGTGTATTTCATTATTTCGTATGATTTAAGATTTTTGCCGGATTACCCACCACAATCGTATTACTTGGAATATCGTTTAGAACGACTGAACCTGCTCCTATCACCACATCCTCTCCAATTATCACACCTTGCTTTATGACACTATTTGCTCCGATAAAACTACGTTTTCCAATTATCACATTTCCTGCCAAAACCGCACCAGGAGCAATGTGAGCTCCACTTTCAATTCTGCATTCGTGATCTATGCTGCATGACGTATTTAAAATAACATCATTGCCAATTTCACAAAGTGGGTTGACTGCAACGTTTCTAGCCATGAAAGAGCCTGAGCCAATAATGGACATTGAAGAAATACTTGAAGCAGGATGAATTACTGTTAAACAATTACCTCCATTTTCCCTCACAAAGTTTCCCAGATCGTGCCTGAGCTTATTATCACCAACCCCTAAAATGAAGTTATTCCCCTCCTTCCAGAAAGGAAATACATCGTCTCTTTCACTTCCAGCATATTCAAGTGCAAAAGGGTTTCTTATGTTTTTTACCCTATCAGCATACCCGTCCAAATGACCACCCGAAAGCAGATAGGCTTCCGCCACAACATAGGCATGGCCTGAATAGCCTAAAAGTATGCATGCTTTTTTATCTTCTTGCACTACTTGGAATATTTACGATTCGTTCTTCTAGATATTCGGCGTTGCTTTGACCATCTCGCTGACAACCCGCATACATCGGCAGTCGGTACATCAATTGCCAGATAGGCCGAGTCATAACGCCCTGATCATTTGTGTCCTTCAGAAATTCGTCCCTTTGCTCCTTATTTTCAAGCATTACGCTTATCAGCCAATAGTTCCAGTCGGTATTTTCTGGAATCGGCACGAGTTGTAAACCCGTTGATTGAAAGTCGGCCTTATATGCTTCAAAGAGCTCCCGTTTAGATGCTTTATACGCATCAAATTGCTCTAATTGTGCTGAAAGTAGTGCCGCATTTAGATTCGGCATTCTAAAATTATAGCCCAGCTCATCGTGCACATATTCCCATTTGTGCGGGATTTTGGCCGTTGTGGTTAGGTATTTTGCTCTTGCTGCAAAATGCGGATCGGATGATACGATCACCCCGCCCCCTCCCGATGTAATTATTTTATTTCCATTAAAGGAAAAGACACCCGTTTGCCCAAAGGTTCCCGCAGACCTATTTTTATAGCTACTCCCTAAGGCCTCCGCTGCATCTTCCACTACGGGTATGCCCCATTCCGCGCAGATAGCCACGATCTCATCTATGCGGCACATGAACCCGAAGGTGTGCATGGGCATGCACGCTGAAATTCGTTTATCGGTTTTCTTATTAAAACAGCCCTTCTCGCGCAGCTCGCCAAATTCCTCTAAGAATGCACGAACTGCAATCGGTGATAAACCCATCGTATCGTGGTCTACGTCAAGAAAAATCGGAGTAGCATGATTGTAAGCGATTGCATTCGCTGTTGCTACAAAAGTTAACGCTTGGGTTAGTACCTCGTCTCCCGGCATAACACCCGCAATGCGTAAAGCCACTTGTAAGCCTGCCGTTCCATTTACAACGGCGGTTGCTCTTGCCACAGAGGTTAGCTGAGCAATTTGTTCTTCTACCCGGTCAACATAGGCACCCACAGACGATACAAAAGTACTGTCAATGGTGTCTAATAAATATTTCTTTTCATTTCCCCAAAACTGAGGAACATGCAAGGGAATAAAATCTACCGTATCAAATTGATTGCGGATAACGCTAACTGCATTTCCTAGGTTAGTTTGCATATGCTTTACCATTACATTTTACCGTCTAAATATTTTCCAGTCTCCTTATGATCAAAATCAGGAAGGAGCTCATGAAATAGGGACACAATATCTGTTTTGCTCCACCTTGCATCTTTATACATTTGAGCGATTGTGTTTTCAAATTTAATCAGCAGCCCTTCATTATAGTCTAGGGTATTTTTGATCACACCAAGATTTATAAAGCGGTCCAAGTCCAATGTCTCTTTATCTGTAAAGAACTCCTCGAAGTCCTTTTCTCCTGTAGTATCGCTTTTTGTAAACAAACAAGGCCAAGCCTTTTTATCCGAATTATTTTTTGCCTTTTCTCTGGCTTCCTCTTCGCTAGCACATAAATCAACAGCCATTCCCCTTTGATGTAGGTATTTTTCTGCAATCTCGGAAAAGGTAATCAGGTGCAAATTTTCACTCAGTTTCGGAAAGAAAATATCTCTATTTTCTCCATAAATGCAGGACAATAAACATAATTCACCCGATTCCTCTGGTATAACAAAGTATCTTCTAATGTCGTTTGGCGCTACGATTGGCTGTCCCTTTTCAATTCGTTTATTGAAGCCGTGTAAGAGTGAACCATCCGAAAATGCCACATTCGCAAAACGTGCCATGGAGACTGTTATATGCTCACTTCTCCGATTCACGAACATTTCCATAATTCTTTTGGAGGCGCCCATCATATTTACAGGATTGGCAGCTTTGTCTGTGGAAACGCAAAAATATTTCTTAACCCCCTTATCGATGGATTGCCTCAAGGTCTTATCGGTATTGAATATATTGACCTGAATCATTCGCATCAGGGTAAAAGGGTCTTTTTCGCTGCGCACATGCTTTAACGCCGACAGATTGAGCACATAATCATAGTGGCCGTCCGCTTCAAAGAACGCATCATATTCTCTAGTCCCAATATCTAAGGCAAATGTTTTAAAATCTCCTGAAATATATCCAAGAGAGCTTCTAATATCCCTAACTAATTCAACCAAATTATTTTCACTGATATCCACCACATGCAGCTTCTGTGGATTCCGTTTAAATATCTCTTTAGTCACTGCCTGGCCGATTGACCCAGCGCCACCCAAAACTAAAAATCTCGCTCCATTTACCCTTGCACACAAATCTTGCTCTAACACCAGCAAATCATCAGATAGCAGCTTGTCAGTTCTTCCAATCAACTTCAACATAATATTCTCTTAAACTACACGATTTGACTTGTTTTACTGATTTGGATTTCCAAATAAATTTAACGCATCTCTGATCAACTTATTCCTAAAACGAGCCAGCCGTTGTGATTTCAAATCTCTCTTCAAAACAACAAGAAACAAAACAAAATATAGTTCTGAAACCCGCCAACCTCATCAATTAGCTTCCATCAAGGTAACAAATTTTTCCACCACGCCTTTTTTATTTGGACTTCTTCTTCATAATAGCCGTAACCGTAGCCATAACCGTATCCGTATCCGTATCCATAGCCAGATGCCACATCCGCCTGAAAATCATTCAAAATCAAACATCCCTTGGGGAACTGCCCTTGCTGGTGAAGTGCATCTATGTATTTCAGCACTTCCTTCTTTGTGTAATTTTGCCGCATCAGATAAATATTGGCATCACTATAACGCATTAATTCAAAGGCGTCAGCAATTATCGTAACAGGGGGCGTATCCATTACAACATAGTCGTAGTGAGATTTAAGCCATTCAATTAAGAGGCCAAATTTATCGTCCAACAAAAGCTCAGAAGGATTTGGAGGAATAGGGCCGGCTGCAATCAAATCTAAAGTGCCTTTACCCGTTGATTGGATGATTTCTTCGATGCTATTTTTACCAATAAGATAGGTCGTTAAACCGATATCATTCTTCAAATCAAAATCGTTGAAAATTTTGGGCTTTCGCAAATCGACACCAATAAGGACTACTTTTTTATCGCCTAAGGCTAATACAGACGCCAAATTAATGGCCGTAAAGGTCTTACCTTCCCCCGAAATAGACGAGGTTATGGTGATCACTTTTTTGGGATGTCCCGGATTGATATACTGTAAATTGGTTCGTAATGCTCTAAAAGATTCAGATAAACTAGATTTAGGAAAATCAAACACCACGGTATTGGTGGCCCGATTGTTATGCCCAATAATCCCTAGAATAGGCATTTTTGTGGCTTTTTCAATTTGATCTCTGTCAACAATGTTGTTTTGCAAATAATCGCGTAAAAGAATAATTATAATTGGTATTAGCAGCCCAATGAGTGCCCCCAGAGTATATACGAGCGGCTTATTTGGGAAAATTTGCTTTTCCTCTTTGGCCACGTCTATGATACGTGCATCAGCCATGTTTGCGGCTTGAGCAATACCTGCTTCTGCTCTTTTTTCCAATAAATACAGGAAGAGATTTTCATTTAATTGGAATTTCCGTTTGATTTCTAGCAGATTGCGTTCAGTTTTAGGAAGGGAGGCTAACAAAATCTCGGTTTCTTTGATGCGACTTTGGTACTCTTCCAAAGCCAATTCCGAGCCTTTAAGTATATTTCTTACGTTTTCGATCAGGGCCCGTTTGGCCGTTTGTAATTTTTGGTCTAGTTGATCTAGGTATGGATTGCTTTGTTTGGTGCCTAAAGCCAACGTTTCTCGCTCCGCATTAATTTCTGTTAAACTTTGGATCAATCCTATCAATACAGGATCAGCCACCCCTAAAGCAGATGGTGAAATCACATCCCGAAAGTCTCTGGGCTTCTTCACGTAATCAAGCAAATAGCGGTAATACCTTTGTTTAGCTACTTCTACGCCTTTGTCCTGCTCTAATTTATCAATTCTGTTAAATATTGCAGCACCTTCGATACTCAAATCCATCGTTCTATTTGCTGAACGAAAGCGCTCTAAACGTTCTTCCGCAACCTGCAAAGAATCTGTAATTTCAGTCAGCTGGTTATCGATAAAGTTCAAAGTATTAATCGCTGTTTGATTTTTTAAACCAAGCCCTTTACGTATGTAAACCTCGGTCAACTTGTTTAAAAAGGCAATATCTTTATCAGGCGTAACACCCTCAACTGATATGTACAGCAAAGAGGCTTGTTTGTTAATAGGGCTCACTTCTACAAGACCGAAATAATGCTCCAATAACTCAGCCTCCTCATTAAACATAAACTGGAATGAATTTCCATCAAAAGCTTCATCAGTTTGTGCCTGGTTTAACCTGAAACGGTAGCATGTGTTTTCTATCCAGACTCCAAATTTAAAAATTTTACCGTTTAGTGTATTCCTGGCTTGTTCCCCTTTTTCAAAAGCAACAAGCTTTTGGTTTTTTGGTAGGATATAAGTAGCGCCCTCTAAATTGGTTCGGATTTTAAATTCGTTGGAATTCAATATTTCCACATCAAAAGTCACCGTCGTTGGCTGCAAATGATTAGAGTCTACCTCTACCCTGAAGGGAAGTTTATTATAATTCTCAGAAGTTTTAATTCGGCCTACATTAAAATAGCTTACTCCAAAATCTAATTCCCGTATGGTTTGTTGGGTGAGAGAATAGGACCGGAGGATACCAATTTCGTTTTCAATATTGTTCTGTCCACCCAGTAAAGATGCTCCGCCGCCCATAAAGGCCTCCATTCCCTCAGGCAGTTTGCCCTTGGAATCATCTTTGATGAGGATGGTTGTGTTGAGCCTGTATTTAGGCTCTGCATAGCGATTAAAGGCATGGGAGACCAGAAGGCCAAGGAACATAGATAGAACTAGCCAGTGCCAAAAATGAACAAATTTATAGAGGTAGACTTTCAGGTCTAAGCCTTCTTCTTCTTGTAACAGATTCTGAGGCTGATTTTGAGGATACGGACTTTGCATCAGCGACTGAAATTTGAAATGGTTGTGTAAATCAAAAAACTGTTCAACAAAAGACTTACGCTCGTGAGAACCGTGCTCAAGGTTTGTTGTCCTGTTACACCTGTTCCTAATTCTCGGACTTTTAAAGGTTGGACGTAGATTACATCATTGGGCCGTACCAAATAATAAGGCGATTTCATGATGTTTCTGTCAGTCAAATCGAGCGTAATGATTTCTGACCCATGCGGGTATTGTCGAATGATTTGTACTTTTTTACGGTTAGCCACTGGGTTTAAATCTCCGGCATTTGCCAAGGCCTCGAAAAGAGTCAATCTGTTTTGTAACACCACATATTTTCCAGGCCGGATTACTTCACCTAGAACCGCAAAACGCACACCTCCTATATTTACACTTACGTAGGCTCCTGCAAAGTATTTATCTACCTCGGCTTGTACCTTTGACTTGGCTTGATCAGTGGTCATGTCAACTACTAAAACCTTTCCAATAACAGGTAATTCCACGTAGCCGGAATCATTCACAGTATAACCAAACATATAATACGGATCGCCATTCTGAACCATGGCATTCATTTGCAGATTGCCTGAAAATGCGTTGAACAATTTAGTGGCTTCCGAATCAAAACTCTTGATATCGATTTTCAAAACATCATTATACTGGATAAGATATTGAGAGCCTCGTTGCAATGCATAAAAATTGCTATCTGTAGCTTCTTTATTCTGCAAATAAATATAGTCCTTGTTGCGCACGCAGCTGCTGCTTATCAACAGCAGGAGGGTGGCTAACAGGAAGTAGCTTTTAGGGCTATTGCGCATGTTGAAATAAGTTTAAATAAAAATCAACGGTTTCGCTCAA
>Ga0105050_10003130_pt1 | contig 23190 bp, 19 predicted proteins | sample FRY01_FD_78088 | JGI IMG/M metagenome (GOLD analysis project Ga0105050, IMG submission 78088) | Freshwater microbial communities from Lake Fryxell liftoff mats and glacier meltwater in Antarctica - FRY-01 | ecosystem: Environmental > Aquatic > Freshwater > Ice > Glacier meltwater ...
TCCATGGTGATCACCTCAGCTCCCTGCTTAATAAGTAAGCAGGTCGATTGAACACCCTGGTCAATTTTCGTCCGGCACAACCCTCAAAAACTGGTCAGTTTTCAACCAGCGTCAACACACGTGGTGGCCAGGCATAACTAAAATCTTCATAGTCCAACGTTAGGTTTGGACTGTAGGCTGGATCATTCAGTAGCTTGTCACCCCATCGCTTTTTCATGTAATCAACCTCCCGGATAAATCGGGCCTGTATATCAGGCGTGTCTTCATATCCTCTGGTAGCCGATTCATGGTGAAACAGTTCGGCGTTCGGAACCCATACATTGCGATAACCTAGCTCTCTAACTCGAAGGCAGAAGTCAATATCATTGTATGCTACAGCAAGATTCTTCTCATCTAATCCACCAACTTCATTAAAAACACTTTTTCTGATTACTAGACATGCTGCTGTTACTGCCGAAAGACTCTGAGTAACTAAAAGACGAGCGGCATAGCCGTTTGAAAAGTGACTGGCGTGTTTGTGAGCATGACTCGATACTCCATTTATCCCTAAAATTACCCCACCGTGTTGTATGGTTTTGTTTCCATACCAGAGTTTGGCTCCTACCGCACCTACGCTGGGACGTAATGCATGAGATACCATTACACTTAGCCAGTTTGTCGAAATCACTTCGATGTCATTATTCAAGAGAGTGATGACTTCGCCATTTGCTAAGGAAACTGCCTTATTATTTAGCGCTGAGTAATTAAACGGACCATTATCGCGAAATATTCGAATTTGCTCATTAAGCGATAATTTTTGAATATAATCAAGGGTTTCTGGATCGTCTGATCCGTTATCGATAATCATGATTTCATAATTTCTATAGCTCGTTTTTTTGAAAATACTATCAATGCATTGCTTAAGAATTTTGAATCCATTGCGCGTGGGAATAATAATACTAACTAGAGGGTTTGGTACTGAAATTTTGTAGTTAGGTTGATATCCATAACCAACGAACTTTACCGTTCCTGAGACACCTGTGCGAATAAAATGTTCATTAATAGCACGCTCTCCAGCTATCATCGCATATGGCTTAGAGTCTCCTGCCATCGCGGTACTTTCCGAATGGATGCGCCAGTGATATAGAACCCTTGGAATGTGGACAATCTGGCCAACATTCAGTTTTTCTATACATCGCAACGCAAGATCATAATCTTGAGAGCCTTCAAGACCAATCCTAAATCCCTTCACTTCTTTTAGCAAGGATATTTTGTAAATTCCCAAATGAGAAATCATGTTGTGAGAATAGAATAGATCTTGATTCCAGTCACATTTAAAATAGGGGTCAAGGCGCTCCCCAGTTTCGGTGATCTTATCCTCATCCGAATAAATCAGACTAACGTTTGGTATTTGATTGATGGTGTCTATGACCCAAAATAATGCATGCTCAGCAAGTAAGTCGTCATGGTCTAGTAGGGCTACCCAGTCACCAGTTACTAGTTCAAGCGCACTGTTTGAAGCAGCAGATATATGTCCATTCTTTTGTCGAAATATTACCTTGATACGGTTATCTGTTGACCGATATTCCTCAAGGATACGACGGACCGAGGGATCGGTGGACGCGTCGTCCGCAATGCATAGTTCCCAATTTGGATAGATCTGATTTTTTACGGACTCAATTGCTTCAATAAGCCACTCAGGTTTCGTATTATAGGTAGGCATTAAGACTGAAATCAGTGGTTGCTGTTCAAACTCGGTCTGCCTCCTCTGCATTTTGGCGCGGATGTCGTCGGTCAACGTATCGTAGCGGCGAATCCACTCAGCATAATCATTTCTATCGTGACCGTCTGATGATGGATTGGGGCTAACATGTGCACTTCCAATCAAGCCTCGCACACCAGCTCTAAAACCAGCAAGGCCATTCAGACGACAGACAGTAATCGCTTTCTTAATAGTACCTATGAGACCCCCACGTAGCCTTATCCCTTTAATAACTTGCCTAACTCCTGACATCAAGGAAATAGCAAGTCTGCCCACGATCCGATAAGGCTTACTGATCCTCCAGCTTGTGGAGTTGAGTATCTGACTGATTGCATCAGATAGCTTGTGAATATGCTCATCCCGGTCAGCGATAGTTTGATTCAGAACTGTAATCTGTATATCCCGATCAGCACTGGTTTTATTCAGTTTCGTAATGTCCTCAATGCTATCGGTCAACGCTTTATTGAGAGCCAAGATCGTAGACTTTTGATCTATGACTTCCTGTTGATGAGTCTGAATTTGCTCTTTTAGCACCATGTTATGTTGTGTTGTTTTTATCCAAGTCTCTGCAGGCGATGTTTCCAAAGTGCTCCAAAAATTTGTGCATTGGTTGATTGCAGAGCCTGTTTGCCTAGATAGCTTTTGACCTGAAATAATGTCTTCTTTAATTCCACCGATCAGCCTATTTCCAAGTGTATTCCGGTTAGGAATTTCTTTATGAACAACACAAACCGAGTTAAAAAATTCGAGGGAGTGAATTTTTTTTAGTGTGCTCTCATCAAAATTTGTGGAGAACTCTTTACTGATCCCTTTGAGTATATCGGTTCTAGTTTTTTCAATACCCCAGTGCTCATGGTTGATGATATCTGTTAGCGTTTTGAAAAACGCCAATGATGAGTGTGGAAAATACAATCCGCCTTCAAACTCTTGCCAATAGCTGCAGTGTAAGTCTTCGGCGATATAGATGCCACCTTCAGTTAAATATGGAAAATAACGAGCAAAAGACTTAATAATATCACTGGAAGTGTGAGAGCCATCATCGATAATAATATCGAATTTATCAGAAAATTCTGATATTAATTTTTCTACTCTATTCGAATTGGCGTTGCCTACTACAATTTTAATTCGAATATCATCAAATTTAAGTTGCGCACATTTTTCATCAATATCGCAACCAACAATAACTTTTGCATTCAGAAAGTATTTTGCCCAAACTTCCAATGAGCCACCGTTTTGTACACCGATCTCCAGAATTCTTAAAGGCTTATCCCTGTATTTTTCAAAGATTCGATCATACTCAGTTAGGTAAATAGACCATTTGTCCGAAACTTTGCCTTGGTGATTTAAGTGGAGCTCTAATAGTGAGTTCATCAGGGGATATTTCTCATTAAAAAGTGACGATGCAGTAAAATTCCGTATGAGGAATTAACTGTTAATAGAAAAATAGCAATCTAATCAGCCTATATAAACAAGTCAGCCTCTTGCAATGGAACCCCGGCTTTATCCTTGGCCGATAAGCGAGGCAATAGATCAGAAGGCCAGGAAATATCTATAGTCGTATCATTCCAAATGATGCATCTTTCATGTTCAGGGGCATAGTAATTGGTGGTCTTATAGAGAAAGTCAGCTGTTTCGCTCAGAACGATGAAGCCATGTGCGAAACCAGACGGCACCCATAATTGGCGGTGATTTTCATCGGATAGCTCAACTGCTACCCACTGGCTAAACGTAGGTGAATTCTTACGAATATCTACCGCAACATCGAATACCGCGCCTTCAACGACCCTGACGAGTTTGCCCTGAGGTTGTTTGAGTTGATAGTGCAACCCACGCAGCACGCCTTTAGACGAACGACTGTGGTTGTCCTGAACAAACTCATCAGTGACTCCAGTTGCCTCGATAAAATCCCGCGCATTGAAGCTTTCCAAGAAAAAGCCTCTACTGTCACCAAAGACCTTAGGTTCTAGAATGATGACATCGGGAATGGTGGTTTTAGTAACGGTGTACGCCATGAGTTATTTCTGTATGTTGAGTAAGTATTGACCGTAACCATTTTTTGCCAATGGCTCGGCGAGAGTGTGCAGCGCCTCAGCGCCAATCCAATCTTGATGAAAAGCAATCTCCTCTGGACAGGCAACCTTAAGCCCTTGTCGCTTTTCAAGCGTGGCGATGAATTGGCTTGCCTCAAGCAAGTTGTCGTGAGTACCCGTATCGAGCCAGGCATAGCCCCTACCCATTAGCTCGACATTTAGCTGCTCTTGTTGTAAGAAGAGGCGATTGAGGTCCGTGATTTCGATTTCGCCGCGTGCAGATGGCTTTAGGTCTTTAGCAAGGGTCACAACCTGATTATCGTAAAAATACAAACCCGTCACTGCATAGTGGCTTTTGGGTTGAGCATGTTTCTCTTCTAGACTAAGAACGCGACCTGTCGAGTCGAACTCGGCAACACCATAGCGCTCAGGATCATGCACGTGGTGTGCAAAAACGGTTGCGCCATCAGGACGAGCGTCGGCTTGTCTGAGTAGGTCAACAAAGTTGTGACCGTGAAATATATTGTCGCCAAGCACTAAGGTGGACGGATGGTTATCAACGAACGCTGCACCAATGATGAACGCCTGAGCCGGACCATCTTGACTTGGTTGCACGGCGTACTCAATGTTCATGCCCCATTGGCTTCCGTCGCGAAGTAACTCAGCAAATCTGGGCATATCATTCGGTGTACTGATGATGAGTACGTCTCTAATACACGCTAGCATCAGCGTTGTTAGGGGGTAATAGATCATGGGTTTGTCGTAGACTGGCATGAGCTGTTTGCTCAAAGTGCGGTTTAATGGATACAGCCGGGTGACAGATCCGCCCGCTAGTACTATCCTTTTTCGTGATGTCAATTCTGTTTTCCAAAAATAAAGTCCAAAGGCACCAAAGGTAATCCTGACGCTAACTCATTTTAAGATGAAATTGCCTACGGTTTCCTTCAGCAGAAATTTTTGTAGCTGTTGCTCTGTTTAAGTGATTCACAAATGAGATTAAAACCAAACATGCACGGTATATTTCTCAGTTGTGATTTAACCAGTGGCACATTGGACTCCGAGAAAAATAAAAAGCAAAACAGCAATTCACCCTAAAGGCCCTGACTTTCTGCATAACCCGTGCCATATTCCCTTGGTCATCATCATCCAATGTTTCAACCTCGGTTTGGCAAATACCGAGTAAAAAATGTACTGTCGTAGCAATCGATAGCTATCAACTAACTTCCAGTTCAATGGTAAATCACGCTCTTGATAAAGTCTTACCGCGTTTCGGAAGTGGTAGTAGTGTCGTGACGGACGGTGAAGTGGGTGGACTTTTCCTCTGAATTTGATGGGTGTCTCGCCCAAACTGTGGCTCATGTGCGCGTCACAGACGCCAAACGATTGAAACCCTAGGTGTTTCGCGCGCAGTCCCCACTCGATATCAACATAATCAATAAATAGGTCATCCCTCATGAGGCCTACCTTGTTCATGGTTGTCATCGGAATTAAGCAGCCTGAGGCAATGAGGTAGTCAACCTCAACGATTTTGTGGTCTGTACATTCAACCCGTCGCAGTCGTAGGCCTTCCACTCGAACGAAAGGGGGAAGGGTTCCCTGTCGAGCGTCACGGTACCTTGGTCCTGCTGAGGCGACTTGTTTCCCTTCGGCTTGCTTGCATCGGATGGCGCCAAGTAGTTTTTTCACTAGGTCAGTCTCTGGGTCACTGTCGTGATCGAACAACACCACATAGTTTGCACCGGCAGCCTGAGCGTGCCTTATGCCAGCATTTTGGGCGAATGCAATGCCTTTATTCTCTCCTAGCGGGATAAGCTCGTAGTCAATAGTTACATCACGACTTTGCAACCAGGAAACAACCTCCGTACTTGAACCGTTATCCACCACTACCAACCCTGAAACCTGAGTGCAGATTTTTTGATACAGAAGATCAACCTTGCCAATGTCAGGTTCGTACGTAACTACAATCGCGTACACGCGCTCGAATGCTGAATTGTTTGGAGTATCTTGTGTCATTCCAAGGCAGGAAGGATGGACTAGATCAATCTCGGTTGTGTCAGTCAACAAGGGTCTAATCTACGCAGTCGGGTTTAAATGAATCAGTTTAAGCCAACTTAGAGGATCACGGTCCTGCAATAAGGTCTGCGTAATTATGCTTTCGTTGATCCATGCTCGGCGCACAATCCTTCAGTGTGAAATAATCAATGCCTTCTCACTTGACGTTGTACGTATGAGCAATTCAACCGACTTAGGCTACAAAGACGTTCACCTTGCCATTTGCCGCTATGACTTGGCTGGCACCCTTGGTTGGCAAGACGTCAAGCAACGCTACCGGCGCTCCAAGTTAGGGCCGTTCTGGTTGACGATCAGCATGGGCGTAATGATTGGCGCTTTGGGCTTGGTGTTTGGGGGTATTTTCAATACGCCGATGCGCGAATTTTTACCCTTCTTGGCCATCGGTATTATTCTCTGGGTCTACATATCGACAGTCATTAATGAAGGCTGCACCGCTTTCATCAGCTCTGATGCCATCATTAAGCAGTTACCGCTACCACTGTTCTTGCATGTGATGCGTGTTATTTGGCGCAATGCGGTGATCCTAGCCCACAACGTTGTCATCATCCCCGTTCTGTTCTTGGTGTTTCTCAAGCCTTTAGAACTTGTCGCTTTTTTGGCTATCCCTGGGCTATTGTTAAGCACGCTGACGTTGGCTTGGGTTGCCTTACTGGCAGGGGTGCTGTGCACTCGCTACCGGGATTTGACTCAGATCGTGGCAAGTGTTTTACAGATCGCGTTCTACCTAACTCCTATTATTTGGATGCCAGGGCTTCTATCTGGGCGTCGCAGTTTTTTCTTCTTGGAGATGAACCCCTTCTATCACTTGATCGAAGTGGTACGAGCGCCTTTGTTAGGAAGTGCCCCCACGTTGACCAATTGGGTGGTGTCGGCTGCTCTGGCCTTGGTTGGTTGGATCATTACGCTTTGGGTGCATGGAAAGTACAAAAACCGCATTAGTTACTGGCTGTGAGTGCACATGGCATTGATTGATTTTCAAGGGGTTTGTGTTGACTTCCCCGTGTACAACGCATCGGGTCGGTCACTCAAAAAGCGTCTCATGCTTGTTGCCACAGGTGGGCAGCTCAACGAGGACGCAACTGGCGTCGTTGTCATCAGAGCCCTCGATAACATCACCTTTAAGATCGGTGATGGTGAGCGGGTTGCATTGCTCGGCCATAACGGTGCCGGAAAGACCACGCTGCTCAGGGTTTTAAGCAGTGTCTATGCGCCCACTTCTGGTTCTGGCCTCATCCAAGGAAAGCTTGGCTCGTTGATCGATATCTCTCTGGGCATTGATCCTGAGGCCTCTGGGCTGGAAAATATTTACATTCGTGGTCGGCTTCTTGGCATGAGCGCAGCCGAAATCAAAAACAAGGCACCCCAGATCGTCGAGTACTCCGAGTTAGGGGACTTCATTGAAATGCCAGTCAGAACATACTCGACTGGCATGCACATGCGTCTTGCCTTCACCATTTCAACCACCTTACGTCCAGAAATCTTACTGATGGATGAGTGGCTGTCGGTGGGTGATGAGGGATTTAAGCACAAGGCAGAGGCTCGAATGAAGGAGATGGTTCAGTCCACTAGCATTCTCGTGGTGGCCACCCACTCGCGTGAACTCGCGATGAACACTTGCACCAGGGCTTTGTGGCTTGAGCACGGGAAAATAAAAATGGACGGCTCATCCAAGGAAGTGTGCGATGCCTATTTTGGGCCAGTCGCCAGCTAGGAGTTGTCTGGAGTCGGGTATGAGCCGCTTACAAGCCGCCCTGGTCGCTAGTGCAATTTGTTCGTGAGAATGAGGTAGTACAGCGACAGGGTGCCAGACAGGGTTTGTCGATAGACTTTGCTGTCCCTGATGGACTGGAATCGTTTAGTGAGGGAGCTGCTCTGCCCTTTCACGAAATGCGCTAGAACTTGAGCTGAGTCCGTTGACAGGGCTGAGGCAGAGATGGCTTGAATCGCAGCCAAATTACCCTTAATGGCATTCTTGAAGTCACCAAAAAGCATTCTGGATACCCTATCCACAATGCCAAGGATGCCGTGAGGTAATCCAACGCTATTCTTTGCATGCTGTCGGTAAGCGATCCAATACTGGTCATCAAAAAATATCTTTCCGCCGGTCGCTGTTACAAAAATATAGATCCACCAATCATGGTACCGAACCGACCTCACCGACGTTTCGCGCTGCAGTGAGACCTTTACAGCATTCGTAATGACAATCGTATTACCACAACTGATGTTCTCTACGAGCGCATTTCTAAATGAGGGTGCACGACGAAGCTGCCGCGTTGTTCCAATCACTTTCCCATTTTCATCGACCAACTGACTTCGAGAGCAGTACATGTCGTAGCCCTCACTCGCCTGAAACATGGTTGCGACGGCCCGGCTTAGTTTGCCTTCAAACCAAACATCATCCTGATCAGAAAAGGCGTAGAGCGCATAATGATTATGCACCCGTTCGATCAAAGAAAAAAAATTTCGAGCAAATCCTGCTTGTGGCCCTGACAGAATATGTACCCGGCCCGCTCCCAGCTTGTCTTGAAAGCGTTTGAGAATGGCGAGCGTAGCATCTTCGGAGCCATCGTCAGACACCCATAAGTCCCAGTCGGCGAAGGTCTGGGAAACGAATGAGTCGAGCTGCTGTTGGAGAAAGCGCTCGCCATTATAAGTACATAGCAGAATCGCAATTTTTGGTTTGCTTGGCGACACAAAAAACCCTAAAACAAGGATGACTGACAATTCGCCATGATTGGCTGCGGGTATCCGCCTTACATGACGCCAATCAATTTGACTCGATCAATACGGTTTGATGAGTTGTCGCATACGCAACCGACCACACTAAGCACTCAAAAACCAAACAATCTCTTAAAGACAATAGGTCTAAGTAGCACCATATGCAATTCAAAACTATAACTCACCGCTAAAAGGCTGCTCTGCACTTGTCGGGGTGTAAAATTCGGATTTTGCCAAGGTGCTGCAAGCGACAAGCAAACAATGTGATATTAGTCGCTTAAAGTCAGCGGCCGCACTTATTGCCTTAACGGACAACACCCACTCTTTCCTCTTTATAGAAAGGCGCCATGGGAGCACAGCCCAGTAACCCAAACCAGACCAAACTGCTCTACTTCATCAGTGTTGACTGGTTTTTTTACTCCCATTTTTTAGACCGCGCCATCGCCGCCAAAGAGGCGGGCTATGAGGTCGTGGTGCTTACGGGTATCACGCGCGAAGACAACCCATTGGCAGAATATGGTATCAAGTTGATCGGCATCCCGTTCGAGCGCCGAAGCTTGAACCCTATCGGACTGCTTCGAAATCTTATCGACGTATGCCGGGTGCTTAAACAAGAGAAGCCCGATATTGTTCATCAAATTGCGCTCAAACCCATTTTGGTAGGGTCAGTGGCTTGTCGGCTGCTTGGAATCAAGCGTGTGATCAGTGCCGTTGTTGGATTGGGCTATGCGTATTCGTCTGACAAGATCTCTGCACGTATCATGCGCCGAGTACTCTCGGCGTTGTTTAATTTCGTGCTGGATAAGAAACACGCCAGCACCGTCTTCGAAAACGCTGATGATCGAGCTTACTTCGTTGAGAAGGGTTGGGTGCTCGACAAAGGGGCAGTGCTGATTCGTGGTGCTGGCGTTGATATTGAACGGTTTAAGCCAAGCGATAGGGCACCTGAAACACCAGTCGTGATACTTTTGTCCCGAATGCTCTGGGACAAGGGTGTCGGCGAGTTTGTAGACGCCGCACGACAGTTACGTAAAAAGTATGGGCGCGCATACGCTAAATTCGTGTTGGTAGGCGACCCCGATGATGATAACCGCGGTGCCATACCCAGAACGCAACTCAATGCGTGGCAGGCAGAGGAAACTATAGAATGGTGGGGCTTTCGACCTGATGTCGAAAATGTCCTAGCCAACGCGACGATTTCTTGTCTGCCCTCATACCGTGAAGGCTTACCCAAATCCCTGCTCGAGTCGCTTGCCATGGGTTTGCCCTGTGTTGCCACCGATGTGCCGGGGTGCCGTGAGGCTGTTAAAGACGGCATTAACGGCTACCTTGTGGCTCCACGAGATCCAAACTCGCTCGCCCTTGCGATCGAACGTCTATTAAAGAACCCGGCGCTTCAAACTCAATTTGGTCAAGTGTCTCGTGTGATGGCTATTGAGAATTTTTCCCGAGAAATTGTTAACCATCAAACCATGGCTCTCTACGAGAGAGTTTTGCATGATGCGTCATAGTTTCAATGTGTCCCGAGGATTTGTTTTGGGGTGAAGCAAGGAAGAAATGGCGTTTTTTCTAAAAACAGGTTCCCAATTACGATTATCCTTGCTTGGTCATCTCGGGGTATCGCGATAGATTGAGGGGAGCTACGATTTAGTCTTCGTTGTGGCGTTTTTCACCCCATTAATACCTGAATTAGTGTGGGTAAGCAGCGACTGGCGCTTTAAGAATTAAGAAACCAGGCAAACAGTCCAGCCTCAAGTTATTCTTTTTGGTGTTGTCTTACAATGAGACGATCGCGAAATGATGTTGACCACCAAACAAATTTTTGCATCGCAATCAAACCAAAACTTACCTAAAAATTGAGGGTGACCCCAGCACCAACAGGTCTTGTGCAAGTCCCGAACAGGTCTTAAACAGTTTTCGCGCAAGTCTCAAGCCGTCGACAAAGTGGTGACATTTTTTGAGTGACGAATGAAGATTCTATTAACAGGTGGTGCCGGTTACATCGGTAGCCACACCGCGGTGGCTCTGCGCTTAGAGGGTCACTCGGTTGTGTTGTTTGACAACCTGGCGAATAGCCAAGCCTCAGTGGTCGAGGCCATGGCGCAGATCACGGGTTCACCAGTGCCCTTTGTGATGGGGGATATCCGTGACACGGCAATGTTGGAATCGGTATTGGTGAGTCAACAAATTGATGCCGTCATCCATTTTGCGGGTTTAAAAGCCGTGGGTGAGTCGGTTCAAAACCCATTGGATTACTACGCCAATAACGTGCAAGGCACGATCAGCTTATTACAGGCGATGCAAGCCTGCGCAATCAAAACACTCGTCTTCAGTAGCAGCGCCACGGTCTATGGTGACCCGCAGTACTTACCCCTTGATGAATCCCACCCAACGTCTGCCACCAATCCCTACGGGCGAACCAAACTTCACATCGAGCAGATGCTCTACGACTTGACGGTGTCTGACCCCGCGTGGCGGGTGACGTGCCTGCGCTACTTCAACCCGGTCGGTGCCCACGAGAGTGGACTAATCGGAGAGAATCCCAATGGCATCCCCAACAACCTGATGCCTTATGTGGCGCAAGTGGCGGCCGGCCTGAGAGCCGAGCTCAACGTCTTTGGTAACGACTACGCCAGCCCCGATGGCACGGGGGTCCGCGACTACATCCATGTGATGGACTTGGCTGAGGGTCACACCGCCGCGTTGCGTTTTTTGCAGCGAGAGTCGGGTTGGCACGCCATTAATTTGGGTACAGGCACGGGTTATAGCGTCTTAGACATTGTCAAAGCGTTTGAAAGCGCCAGTGGGCAAGCCGTGCCCTATCGTATCGCAGCTCGGCGCAGCGGCGATGTTGCCCAGTGTTACGCCGACCCACAAAAGGCCGCCGCTTTGTTAGGCTGGTCTGCTAAGCGCACGCTCGCTGACATGTGCGCCAGCACGTGGCGATTCCAGCAGTCGTCACGAAATTTAGCCATTTGATGAATCAACCCAATGAAACGATGGTTTGACCTCGCTTTGCTGGTGCTGATTGGCTTACCCTTGGCCATACCCCTGCTGCTCACGGCCATCGCTGTGCGCATGAGTTCGCCGGGACCAGTGCTTTATTGGAGCGAGCGCATTGGCCAGCGCAACAAACGCTTTCAAATGCCCAAGTTTCGCAGCATGCGCATCGACACCCCCGTCATGGCCACTCACCTGCTTGCCGAACCAAAGCAGTGGCTGACCCCTGTTGGCTCGTTTCTGCGACGTTCTAGCTTGGATGAGTTGCCTCAGTTGTGGAGTATTCTCAAAGGCGAGATGAGCTTTGTGGGTCCGCGGCCAGCGCTTTTTAATCAATCGGACCTGATTGCCTTACGAACCGAGCAAGGCGTGGACGCTTTGTTGCCTGGTTTAACGGGGTGGGCCCAAGTCAACGGCCGTGACGAACTGCCCATCCCGAAAAAAGTAGCATTTGACGCCTATTACCTGAAACACCGCTCGATGGGATTCGACCTAAAAATTCTTTGGCTTACTGTCCTTAAGGTACTGCACAGAGAGGGCGTTTCCCACTAGTATCTTGTATAGCAGTTGCTTGATTATTGCCAGTAACGAATAGCTTCATCCTAAATTTAATTTAAACTCACCACCCCGCATCGACCGTGCTGAACCAACCACTTCAAACCCTCGTTACAAACTAGCCACCAGACGCCATGAAACGCACCACCATGCCGCTCGCTGTCCCCATCCTTGCTTTGCCGCGCATGGCCAAGCGAGCCGTGGCGCTGGCCGTCGACCTGACGCTGTGTGTGTTGACGGTCTGGATCGCCTTTTATTTGCGGCTTGATGACTTCATCAGTTTCACTGCCGAGGGGCCTTGGCGTTTTGGCATCGCGTTGTCAGCCGCCGCGTCAGTGGCGATTGCCTTTCCGGTATTTGTGGCCTCAGGACTGTATCGCGCCATTTTTAGGTACAGTGGCTTGCCAGCGATGGCGGCAATTTTGCGTGCCGTTGGCATATACGGCTTGATTTATGCCACCATCTTCATGGTCATTGGTGTCGATGGGGTGCCGCGCACGGTGGGCGTCATCCAGCCCTTGCTGCTACTGCTGTCGGTGGGAACCTCCCGTTTCATGGTCAGGGCATGGCTTGGTGATGAGTACCAAAGCATTTTGCGACGCAAGGGTCGCCCCAAAGTATTGATTTACGGGGCGGGCTCAAGTGGTCGGCAGTTGGCCGCTGCCATGGGTAACAACCCACAGATGCAAGTTATCGGATTTCTCGATGACGATGACCGCTTACATGGCCAGGTGTTAAACGGCTTGCCAATATTTGATCCCAAAGATCTCGATCGCTTGGTCGTCACGCGACAGATCAATGATGTGTTGTTGGCAATGCCAAGCTTGCCACGTTTGCGCCGCAATGAAGTCCTCAGTCAAATTCGGGCGATGCAAGTGTCGGTGCGCACACTGCCGAGCGTCACCGAATTGGCACAAGGCAAAGTCAGTGTCGCAGACCTGCGCGAACTCGATGTGGACGACTTGCTGGGCCGAGAACCTGTCCTACCCAATCATCTTCTGTTGGGTAAAAAGTTGGTTGACAAGGTGGTGCTGGTGACTGGCGCAGGTGGTTCGATTGGTGCCGAGCTCTGTCGACAAATCTTGGCGGTAGGCCCTAGCAAACTGCTGTTGATTGAACAAAGTGAGTTTGCTCTCTACACCATTCACCAATCGTTGCAAGTAAAGAGTACCCGAACCGAGACGGAACTCGTGCCGCTACTGGCATCTGTGCAAGATAGCGAGCGCATCCGCGAAATCATTGACATCTGGCGCCCTGACACCATCTATCACGCCGCCGCTTACAAACACGTGCCATTGGTTGAACACAACCCAGCTGAAGGGATTAAAAACAACGTGTTTGGGACCTTGCGAGCAGCCCGTGCCGCGGCTGAGTATGGGGTCGCGGACTTTGTTTTGATCAGCACCGATAAAGCGGTGCGCCCAACCAACATCATGGGGGCGAGCAAGCGCTTGGCTGAAATGGTGTTGCAAGCGCTAGCGGCAAATGGCTCTAAAACCACCTTCAGCATGGTTCGCTTTGGTAATGTTCTCGACTCCTCGGGATCGGTCGTGCCTAAGTTTCGTCAACAGATCAAGGATGGTGGCCCCATCACGCTCACCCATCCTGAGGTGACCCGCTACTTTATGACCATCCCTGAAGCCGCCCAACTCGTGATTCAAGCCGGTGCCATGGCACGCGGCGGCGATGTTTTTGTGCTGGATATGGGCAAACCCGTCAAAATCATTGATTTGGCCAGACGCATGATTGAACTCTCAGGGTTGAGCGTTCGCGACAATGACCGCCCAGATGGCGACATGGAAATTGCCATCAGCGGCCTACGCCCCGGCGAAAAACTGTACGAAGAATTGCTCATCGGTGATAACCCCGCCTCAACCTCACACCCCAGAATCATGAAAGCGCAAGACGATTTCATTGCCTGGAAAACCTTAGCAGTCGAATTGAATGCCCTCGAGTCTGCTCTCGTTACTAACGACGTGACAGCGCTTCGATCCCTGATGGAAAAGTTGGTCTCGGGCTATACCCCTGCTGCGGGTATCGTCGACTGGATTCACCTCGAACAGGAAGCGGGCATTGGTACGGCAACATCTGTAACGCCAGCACCATTGGCCAGTGCTGCACGGTCTGCTGAAATCTGAGCCCTCACCGATGCCCTAAAAAGAAACAGTCATGCCACGGACCCCGTGGCCCGTGTCAGCGTTTAGAATAGAAGCGATGCCGGTAGGTTTTTTTTAAAGGCCCTTTGTCATGATTACCCGTTCTGCGTACATCGCCACTGAAAGCGCCACTGATTCCGTATTAAGCACCGATATCAGCAACAACGACCAAACCCACGTGCCACTGACGCTCGCCGCCATCAACGAAGAAGGATTGCTACCCGACTCACAGACCGACACCCGGGCCAATCAAGCGCTGCAGGCATGCGTGGCTGGGCTTTACAACGGTGGCTCGTGGCTGACAGAGGCGCTGCGTAAACATCGTCCTTTCACCGCCTGGACTGGGTTTAAACAAGCCTTGAGCCAAGTCGTGAAGCAAAGCAGCATTCAAGCGCAGCAACAACTCATTAGAGACAATGCGCCCGATTATGCCGCTGCCTTCAGTCTAGATCTGACAGGTGATGGCCCTACGGCAAATGATGATGCACTGAACCAAACATTCTTCAAAACACTTCGCCACTACCAAGAAAAATTTGGATTTCCGTTTGTGTTAGCGCTCGAGGGGCCAAGAGGTACGGGGCTGACGTTGAATCAAATCAGCACAGCACTAGAAAGGCGTTTGAACAACCCGATCGACTTTGAGCAGCAAGAGTGTTTGCGCGAAATCAATCGTATCGCCGAAATTCGCTTGAACCGGTTACTGGATATCACCCCTGCCTTGGGTAACCTGGTTTGGGATTGGTGCGAAACGTTGGCCGCGTTCAGTGATCCGGGCTATGCCGAACGCGGCGAACTCACCGTGACCTATTTGACGGATGCCCACCGCGCTTGTGCTGCGCAGATCGCCCGGTGGATGCGAGACGATTGTGGTTTTGATGCGGTCACAGTTGATGCGGTTGGTAATGTTGTGGGTATCTATCACGGCCAAGACCCAACATCCCCTCGCTTGATGACCGGTAGTCACTTCGATACGGTTCGTAACGGCGGCAAATATGATGGGCGGTTAGGTTTTCTGGTGCCCATGGCTTGCGTGCGTGAACTGTCACGTCAAGGCAAACGCCTGCCATTTGGGATTGAAGTGGTGGGGTTTTCTGAAGAAGAAGGTCAGCGCTACAAAGCCGTGTTTCTTGGCTCAGGTGCGCTGACGGGCGCATTCAACAACGCCTGGCTTGAACAAACCGATGCCCAAGGCATGAGCATGCGTCAAGCCATGGCTGACGCTGGGTTGAACATCAATGACATCCCGAGCTTAAAACGAGACCCCGCCCAATACCTGGGGTTTGTGGAAGTCCATATCGAACAAGGCCCCGTCTTAAACAAGCTCGACTTGCCACTCGGGGTGGTGACTTCTATTAACGGCGGCGTGCGTTTGCTCGGTGAAATTCAAGGCATGGCCAGCCACGCCGGTACCACCCCCATGGACATGCGCAGCGACGCCGCTTTGGGCGTGGCGCAACTCATGCTCTATCTCGAGCAACGCGCCAGCGCCGTGCCGGACTTGGTGGGTACCGTCGGTCAACTGGAAGTGCCCAGCGGGTCGATTAACGTCATCCCTGGCCGCTGTCGTTTCAGTCTCGATATCCGTGCCACCACCGATGCGGTGCGAGATGCCTGCTTAGTAGACGTTAGAGCCGAACTGCAACGCATTTGCGTCAGTCGGGGCTTGCAATATTCGCTGGAAGAAATCATGCGTGTGGCCGCCGCCCCGTCAGATCCCACCATGCAAGGCCGCTGGGCGCGCTCGGTTGCCAGTCTTGGGTTGCCAGTCTTTTGTATGCCGAGCGGGGCCGGGCACGACGCCATGAAACTACATGACATCATGCCCCAAGCCATGCTCTTCATGCGTGGGTTGAATGCCGGCATCAGTCACAACCCCCTAGAATCCATTACCAACGACGACACTGAGTTGTGCGTGCGGGCATTTGAAGGCCTGCTGCAACAACTGACACAGGAACTGAACGGATGACACAAGACCAAAGGACACAGACGCTGTCTAACCACGACTACGCGTTGCTCGATGCATGGATTGACGCCCATTTTGATGAGCAGGTGGTGTTTCTTCAAGCGTTGGTCAAAGTGCCCACCGACACCCCACCGGGCAATAACACGCCACATGCCGCGCGCACTGCTGCGCTGTTGTCGGCCTTTGACATGACGGCCACCCACTATCCAGTACCCGCCGATGAGGTCCAAGACGGGGGTATGCAATCCATTACCAACCTGATTGTGCGCCGTGAATACGGTGCCAAACAAGGCCCCACCATTGCCTTGAATGCCCACGGTGATGTGGTGCCCCCCGGCGAGGGTTGGACACACGATCCATATGGCGCAGAGATTGTTGATGGCAAGATGTATGGTCGTGCCACTGCGGTTAGCAAATCTGATTTCTCGACCTTTACCTTTGCTGTTCGCGCCTTAGAGGCGGCGTTTGCTGCACGGCTAAAAGGTGCGGTCGAACTGCACTTTACGTATGACGAAGAATTTGGTGGCGAGTTGGGTCCTGGCTGGTTACTCAAAAACGGGTTGACCAAACCCGACCTGATGATTGCCGCTGGGTTTTCTTATGAAGTGGTGACTGCACATAACGGTTGCTTGCAGATGGAAGTCACGGTGCAAGGCGAAATGGCCCATGCCGCTATCCCGGATAGTGGCACCGATGCCTTGCAGGGGGCGGTGCATATCATGCAGGCACTCTATGCTTTAAACGCAGACTACCTGGCTGTTACCTCAAAGGTGACGGGGATCACTCACCCCTATTTAAACATCGGACAAATTCAAGGTGGCACAAATACCAATGTGGTGCCTGGCAAGGTGGTGTTTAAGCTTGACCGTCGCATGATCCCTGAAGAAGATCCGGCTGAAGTCGAAGCCAGCATTCTGCGCACGATTGAGACGGCAGCTGCCAGCTACCAACCACCACGGGGTGGAAAAACCCTGACTGTTCAAACACGGCGTTTGTTGTTGGCCCGTGCCATGGTGCCATTGGCTGGCAATGCCGAGTTGGTGGCGTCTTTGCAAAAACACGGTCAAACCTTGTTTGATGAACCCATCCCTGCCATTGGCACACCGCTCTACACCGACGTGCGCCTGTACGTTGAACGTGGCATCCCGGGTGTTATTTATGGCGCAGGCCCTCGCACGGTGCGCGAGAGCAACGCCAAGCGTGCTGACGAACACCTAGACCTTGAAGACTTGCGCCGTGCCACCAAAGTCGTGGCACGCACACTTGCAGATTTGTTGGTTGGTTAGCATCAGCCGAATTTGAACGCCGGGTTGACCAAAACGTAATGACAACGGCTGTCTGATGTTTTGTCTTGGTTTGGCCCACAAGCGGGCTCGCCTGTGGGCTGGGATAGTCAGCGGTGTTTGCAGTGGTGTTTGTAGCGATGTGTGCTGGGTTGTGTCCGGAGACATAGCCGAAAAGCACAACACGGCGTTTCCTTTCATGCCCATTATGAGCATGACTATTAATCCTTCTACCAATAAACCAAAAGATGCCGTGAGCCTCGGTGGCGCGCTGTTCACCACAACTCAGCAGCGAGTGCTCGCCTGCTTGTTTGGTCAACCGGCGCGCTCATATTATGCCAACGAACTCATTAAGTTGACTGGTGCTGGATCAGGGGCAGTGCAACGCGAGTTAAAACGGTTGGCTGAAAGCGGCTTGGTAACAGCAGAAATGCGAGGCAATCAGCGACATTTTCAGGCGAATCCTCATTCGCCAATTTTCCAAGAAGTGGTGCAGATTGTCCAAAAGACTTTCGGGTTGGCACAGCCTATCCGCGTGGCTCTTGTATCCTTTGAGGATGCTATTGATTGCGTTTTCATTTTTGGCTCGGTTGCCAAAAAACAAGATACGGCCGCTAGTGATATCGATCTATTTGTTATCAGCGACAAGCTGTCTTACGCCAATCTTCTGAATCAACTGGTAGCCACTGAAGAGCAGTTAGGGCGCAGCATCAACACAACAATCCACACACCGTTGGATGTGCGGCAGCGGTTGCAAGAGGGCATCGCATTCTTAACTCGCGTATTTGAACAACCTAAAATTTGGATTATAGGTAGTGAAACAGATATCCCCTCTTGAAAATTTGACGGGCCCAGGCAAGCCGCTACACAAAGAGCCGCCCGATCAGAACGAAATTAACGGGCTCGTGCAGTCAGCAACATTACGTCTGCGAGATGCAGAAAACGGGAGCCTTGCGCTCGAAAGCCGCTTTGACCTAGCATTTACAGCTATGACGCGCGTACCGCTCTGCTTGATACAGACATTCCATGGACCGACAAAATGAAAAAGGATGCTCGCAAGGCCAAGATCGACATGGTTGGCTCGATACCTTGCTTCGAAGGTCTGTTGTTGTCGATTTTAGGAAAACGCCCACCCAGCAAAAGTGCGGACTGTAAAAAAGCGATTCAGCAGTTCATTGACATCGACCTGACGGAACGTTTGGCCTATGCCAAGCCGTTTTCAAAGGGGGTGCTCGAAGCCACCAGATTAAAGATCGTCGAACTGGATCAGCTGCTGAAGGCCTACGGAGGGCATTGGGTAATCAGCTGACTCGGCCAACTCTAGGCCAACAAGCCGTGGATGCGATTTTTTCGTGCCCTCATAAAGCCGTCACTGGTATTGCGGTGACGGTTTCTGACAGCCGCAGTGGGGCATCCACCAGACAAATCACCGCTCCGTGACCCGGGCGCTTGCCGAGCGTTTCGATCACGGGAAATTGCCGGCAAGCCTGGCGAGTCGGTGTGGCAGTGCGCTTGATCTCAACCGGGAAGAGGGTGTCACCCGATTCGATCAGCAAATCGACCTCGCGCATATCGGAATCCCGATAGTAAAAAAGAGGGGCTTCTTTGCCGTTGTGCCAATAGGATTTGATGATCTCTGTGACGACCCATGTTTCTAGTATGGCGCCAGACATCATGCCTGCCTGCAGTGATGACGAATCAGGCCAGCGGGTCAGATACGCTGCCAAGCCCGTGTCTAAAAAATAGAGCTTTGGGGCTTTGACAATCCGTTTGTTCAAGTTACTGAAAAACGGCTGCAACAAGTAAATCAAGCCCGAGGTCTCAAGAATAGACAGCCAACTTTTGATGGTCTTGTTGTCAACGCCGACATCGCGAGCCAGACCCGCTTGGTTCAGCAGCTGACCTGTGTTGGCGGCGACCATGCTGAGAAATCGGTTAAATGAGATGTGATCGGTCACGTGTAAAACATCTTGGACATCGCGCTCGATGTAGGTTTGCACGTACGACCGATAAAAAGTGTCACGCGCTCTGGGTCCGAGCTGGTTGAGGCGAGGAAAGGCACCGAGCCAAATTTGGTCGTAAACGGCTTTCAGCGTCGATGAACGATCAATCCCTATCGACGAAGCGGGTTCGATAGAAGTTAGGTTTACCGCTGGGGCATGCGGCACAAAAGGTTGATTAATTTGTGCTCGACCTTTGAGCTCAGCTTGTGAGAGCCCCAACATATCAAGCAATGCCACACGCCCGGCCAAGCTTTCAGTCACCCCTTTCATCATGGTGAAATTTTGTGAGGCGGTTAACCAATACATTCCAGGTTGTTTGTGCCGATCAACGTCGATTTTGATGGCGGAAAGAAGTCCCGGTGCGTACTGGATTTCATCGATGATGACGGGCGCTGGATATTGCTGCAAGAAAAGTGCTGGGTCGTTGACAGCCAAGTCGCGCGCGTTGTAATCATCAAGCGTGACATGGCGTCTTGGAGTCGATTCTTCTTTGGCACAATCATTTAGCAACATCGATTTACCCACTTGTCGGGGGCCTGTCACCATTACCACTGGGAACATCGCGCTGAGCTCAAGGAATGAATGTTTGAGTGTTCGATCAAGCATCATTTTTATCTGTCATATTGGATCACGTTCCAATATGACAGAAAGATGCCAACGTTGCATTCAACGTTAGGCTGCATCGCCCGCTCACTACCCCGTGCGATCCTCAGGGCACAGGCTTCGTCGCTCGAAAACGTAAGGTGAGTCAGGGTCTGCCATCCAAGCAATCATTTTGAATACGCCGACGTAGTTCAGGATGAGGCCTAGGATGACGCCAATGATCCAGTCGGTGTTGCTTGCCAAGCCTTGATCAATTGTCATCGTAAAAAAGAACCAGATGACAGGCGCAAAACAAAACCAGCAGGTGAACAAACCCGGGTTGTAAAGCGTTTTGCCTTTCACGTTAAAGACAATGGTGTGGGCCATCACATTACCCACAGAGACCAAGAGGGTTGCGATGGCCAACCAAAATGCTTGCTCCCAAAACAACGTGGCCAGTAGGTAGGATCCCCAGCCAATCACCACATTCACAACCAAACCACTGTTGGCATTTAAGGGATAGCGATCTGGATGCGGGCTAGCGAAGACTTTTGCATTGAGCATCCCAGGAAAATAGCCTGGCCAACGCCATTCTTCAACCTGATGGAGGAATAAACTACCCAAGCTCAGCCACAGCACGAGCGCCATGCCACTGGGTTTGAACACCCAAAGCGCAACGGCCAACACAATGGCCAGCAACAAAGACAAGTCATACCAGTGGTATCTCAGCCAACGCATCATGTTCCTTTGTTTTATGGGCAAAAAAGTGGGCACGCGTTTCAGTTTCAATAGGCTGAATGCTGCTCGTCATTGACGGCATTAACAACGCCTAACTGCATATCCACGAGGTACGAATCAAGTGACAGATTTTGAACTGAAATGGGCAAACCCACAATCGTATTGAGGCATGGATCATGATTTAACGGTCAGCGACTCGAATTCTGGTTCGGCCGTGAAGCCTGGCTGATTTGAAAGCATTTTTTTCGATGCCTTTCGTGGGAACTGCCTTTTTCGCTCCAAAATCAAGCAGCACATGCATGACTCAAAAGTCCAGTTTAATGAGAAAAAATCTCATTGATATGAGAAAACAGGGTGAAATTTGATAAAATTTGGGTTCTATTGATCATTAATCGTTTTTTAAGACAGATGCTTATCAGCTTTTCAGTTCAAAACTGGATGTCGTTTCATGGGGAAACAACGTTTTCCATGGTGGCAACTCGTGAACGTCAACACGGCGAACGGGTGCCCAAGTTAGGCAAGTACGCCACCCGTGTACTGCCCGTTGCCGCCATTTATGGCGGCAACGCATCGGGCAAGACCAACTTTTTCAAAGCCATCCATTTCATTCGTCACTTGGTGGTCAAGGGTACGCAACCTGATGGGTTTATTCCGGTAGATCCATTTCGTCTTGACGCCAACAGCCACGAGCAACCTTCTCGGTTTGTGATGGCGTTATTGATTGAAGAAACGATTTACGAGTTTGCGGTAGCGATTAATCGCGCCACCATCCTAGAAGAACGACTCACCCTAATTGGCAGTGCATCAGAGAAGTGTCTTTACGAAAGGCAGGGCGGTCAGATCCGGTTCGACACGGGGTTAAAAAAAGACGCGTTCCTTAATTTTGCGTTTCAGGGAACCAGAGACAACCAACTGTTTTTGACGAATGCGGTGTCACAGAAAGTAGAAAACTTCCGGCCGGTGTATGACTGGTTCAAAGACACGCTTGCGCTCGTTGCGCCAGACTCTCGGTTCGAACCGTTTGAACAGTTCCTCGACGATGCGCATCCGTTATACGCCACGATGAACGAGCGCCTGCCTGAGCTTGACACGGGCATCGTGCGTTTGGGGGGCGAAGTCATTCCGTTTGACAGCGTTGTACTCCCATCGGCATTGCGGGCGATGCTGCACGAAACAGTCAAAGAGGGCGACACCGTGCGTCTGCTTTCAGAAAAAAATGACCGCTGTCTGGTTACGCGCAAAAACGGTGAATTAGTCGCCAAGAAGCTGATTGCGTTTCACCCCAAGACCGATGGCACGCAAGCCAAATTCGAAATGTGGCAAGAGTCCGATGGGTCACAGCGTGTGATTGATCTATTGCCCGCGTTTCTAGCCTTGGCCGCAACAGATGCCAATCGTGTGTTTGTGATTGATGAATTAGATCGAAGTTTGCACACACTATTAACGCGATGCCTTTTAGAAAACTACCTTTCTACTTGCACCACTGAAACACGTTCGCAGTTGCTATTTACCACTCACGATGTGTTGTTGATGGATCAGGACCTATTGCGTCGCGACGAAATGTGGGTCGCCCAACGTGAAGCGTTTGGCGCATCTTCGCTCACACCGTTTAGCGACTACAAAGATGTTCGATACGACAAAGACATCCGCAAAAGCTACCTACAAGGCCGGCTTGGTGGGATACCCAAGCTTTTGATGGGCAGTGGGCGCTGTGAAACGGCACAACCCAAAAAGATACGTAAGGAAAAGTAGTTGTGTCACAAAGACGTCAATTTCGGCGACCGCTCGGTGAGCGACGCTACAAAAAACTATTTCTAATCGCAACGGAAGGGGTGAAAACTGAACTGATATATTTCAGTCGATTTATGGATGAAACATCCATTGTTCGAGTTCACTGTTTGAAAGGAAGTCATGACAGCTCACCGCCGCAAGTTTTATGCCGAATGCGTCAAGCTTTAAAAAGAGAGCAAATCAAGTCCTGCGACCAAGCATGGCTGGTTGTGGATAAGGACCAATAGACTGATCATCAATTGGATCAGTTGCATAAATGGTCAACACAAAAACCAAATCACGGGTTTGCACTCAGCAATCCAAAATTTGAATACTGGCTGCTGCTTCACTTTGAAGATGGGATTGGTGTGACTTCTTCTCGGGAATGTTCTGAACGGATTCGTCGATGGATTGCTGGCTATGATAAAGCGCTCGACACAAGAAAAATTAGCAACACTGCGTATTTCACTGAAAGTGACCGGCGATTTCGCGAAAGCGTGACCGCGGCATTGCAGTTGCATAATTATTGATTAATCTTATTCGAAACGGTCACGCTTTCGTGAAATCATCGGTCACGA
>Ga0105050_10003142_pt1 | contig 23115 bp, 41 predicted proteins | sample FRY01_FD_78088 | JGI IMG/M metagenome (GOLD analysis project Ga0105050, IMG submission 78088) | Freshwater microbial communities from Lake Fryxell liftoff mats and glacier meltwater in Antarctica - FRY-01 | ecosystem: Environmental > Aquatic > Freshwater > Ice > Glacier meltwater ...
AAGGATACGAATATTTGATTTGTCAGGATAGAGGTGAAAAAATGTGGTCTAGCAGCAAAACCGGACCATACGGTGAAGGATTGCTGCGAGAAGCAAAAGACCCATTTAAGACTGGCAGAATTGGAAAAATAGGAGAGATGGCTCAGTCAAAAATAACAAATTTACCTATGGATATTCGTTATATTAAAGGAGGAGATAAAACGGATTTCTTTGTGGGCGAATTAAAGATTGATGTAAAAACGGCAGCTCGTCGTTACGGAGCTGGATTAGTTCGAAAAATAACAAATAAAGGCATAGAGATTTCTTTAAAGTCCAGTCATTATGTTTTTGCTTATGTAGAAGAAGAAATTATAAAAGACAAATATGCTCGCGTTGTTTTTGTTGGTTGGGCAACTCAAAACGAAATTAAACAAGCGGCAGTAACAATCTCCCGAAAACAAAAAAGCAAACATTATAATTACGATCTACCGTACACAGATTCTCGTTCTATTAGAGATATTCTTAACCTGATACGGAGTCAGCGGCCCGCCGATGGTAGTTTGACAGATCACTATTTGAATCCAGAAGAAGATTTCATGGGATTCGATATGCATCCATTACCTCTCAAGGAAAAAATACATGAACATATTTCTTGATCTTGACGGCGTAATGACCGATCTCATCGGCACCATTGCCGAAGTGCTCAATTTGGATATTACCGATCCTGATGTTCGTTGTCGTATTAAGAACGGCGAGAAGATGGATAAAATGCCAGATGTTTTTGATTCTGAGGAAATACGAAATTTGCTAGATACAACTGGTGCAGAGTTTTGGGCAAGTCTGCCACTATTGCCTCACGCTTCTGATCTTTACTCGGCATTATCTCAAGAGGGTGAGGTTATTTTTTTATCAGCACCAAGTAATGATCCGTACAGTTTAGCTGGTAAGGCTATGTGGATTAGGAAACATTTTGGGCGATCATCACAATTTCTTTTGGGTTGGCCTAAATATTTATGCGCTAGTCAAGATGCGATTTTGATAGATGATACTCAGAGTCATATCGATACATTTTCCGAGAAGGGTGGCAATCATTATTGGTGGCCTTGTAGTTTTTGCTTTGAAGATGGAGATTTGAAAGCGGAGAAGGAAATCCAACACGCTGTAGAGATTATTCGGCGCGTCAAAGAAAAAACTCTTGTCCGTTTTTGTCAATAATCCTTAATAACCATCCTTGTGTTGAGAAATAAAGACGATCTACTTGAATAGTTCCTGCGTGAACCTTAGCATGACAATTAGCGCAAATACATATAACATTTCTTTTGCGATATTTTCCGCCTTCAGCTCCAGGTTTTAAGCGATGAACGTTTAATGTTTCGTACGCCTTTTCTCCGCATAGACGACAGTTCCCTTTTGCTCGTTTAAATGATTGTTTATTGATAGGCGGATTTAGTTTGCTTCTTTTTCCCATACTTATATTGTCGGAAAGTGAAGATATTTTTTGTAAACTATCAATTTTGCCGATAAAAGAATAATATTGGAGGTTAATATGATTAAGGTTAAAACGGTTAGATTTAAGAATTATTGTGGATATAGAGATACTACTTTTGATTTTACAAATACAAATGGTAGTGTAAAAAATCTAGCTTTGTTTTTTGGCGCTAATGGTTGCGGTAAATCGAACGCGTTGCGCGCAATAGAGCTATTGACATCTGCTCATACATTTAAAGGAAGAACCACTTCCATCCTGTTTCGTAAATTCACTTATCATCCTGATTATGATCCAGATGTCGAAAATTATAGGCAAGAGCTAAAAAGACAAATAAAAGCAGGAGAGGTTACTGGATCTGTTGAACAAGTAGGTGGAGATACCGTTGAGCCGATGGCGGTTGAGGGGGTTTTCGAGACAGATGATGGAGATAAGAGGGTTCTTATTGAAACTAGTGGAGTTAAAATAAATGAGCTTCCTCCTGCATCTGGCCATATCTATAGCGGTCATTCTCATTTTATTGATGCTGACCATCCGATGAATTTGCAAAAGTTTCAGTTTGCTGGAGATGAGAATCAGTTTCTTGATCTCGCAAAGACGGTTTACGGATTTGATTGCGAACTAGGTCGTAGTGTTATAGATAAAGGCATTCGTTTTGCTACTGATTTTATTCTTCATAAGTACGGGGATAAAGTTCATTTTAAAAGAATGTCTGCTGGAGAAAAGAAAATTGCAACTCTTATTAGATGGCTGTGTGACCCCGATTATGCTGATCTTGATATTATACTAGTTGACAATATTGAGATGCATATTTATTTTCAAAGACACGCTAAAATGATAGACAAATTGCTTGAATTGTTTCCAAAGAAGCAACTTATTTGTACTACACATAGTCCTATTTTAGTTGGATGCGAGTCGATGGGGATTGAAGCGTACGTTGATAAAAACTATTTATATGGAATTGAATCATATATAGAAAAGGATGCAATATGCCATTAGAATTTACATCTTCATTTCAAACTCGTGAAGAGGTTATGACAGAGCTATTTCCGGGAACTCTTTTCGAAAATATGGGTCTTAATCCTAATAATGAGATTACAGCAACACATTATATTGACGGAAAAGGACTTGTAACAGAAAAGTTGGTTTGGATTCCCGGAACAGGAAAGTGGAAGACTAAACAGTATCGGTCTTTTTTGATGTTGTGGATTATTATTTGATAAAATAGATTCATGAAAATAGAACGTATTCAACGTATTTGTTTGTATGGTGGTCCATCTTCAGGTAAAAGCACTTTAGCAGCTTGGCTGTTTGCTAATTTAAAAATGAAGGGGGAATCTGTTGAGGCAATTCCAGAACACGTTAAGTTTTGGACCTATCTACCACACACTCCACAAAGTTTCGATCAATTCTATCTTTTTGGACAACAGCTACATCACGAAGATACTGTACTTCGTGGTGGGGTAAATTTTTTAATTTGTGAGACACCGTTGCTTTTGGTAGCTTATTATGCAAAAAGAATGAAAACTCCAGGTGCAAAGTTGCTTTTTGAAGCCGCTCTCGAAGTCGAAAGAGTCTATCCGGGCGTGCACCTGTTTATCGAAAGGGGAGATGAATATTGCGAAACTGGAAGATTCCATTCCAAAAAAGAAGCAGTTGAGATAGATAAAGAAATGAAAGAATTTATCGAACAAGCAAACGAAGATCAAGCATATTCGTACGCCGGTTCATTTAGCGTAAATGACAAAGACACTATACTCCGATGCGTAGGACATTGGTTGCTGTCTCATCGAGTAATAGATTAAAATAGAAAAGGATTTGTTATGAACAGATATGTCAGATCTCAACAGTTACATTATTATACGCAAATAAAAAAAGTATATTCTTCTGGAAAACTACTTTCTATTTCTATGGAAAAGTGGTTTGATGAAACGTGGTTGCAATTTAAAGACAATAAAGAGGCTGTTAATTCTTACTATATGGAGTTCGTGAATAGTAATAAAAATCTTTCACCGCAACTACCAAATTTAGGACAGACGACATATCAAAATATATGGAACAACCGTAAGATAGATTGTTCCGGTTTTCCAATGAACGGTTTGGTTACAACTGAAGTGTTTGATTTGCCTCCTATCTGGCAAAGATTTAGATTCACACAAAAACATGTGCTTGTTTTTGATTGTGATGATGAGAACGAATTACAAAACCTGCTATTGCCTAATATTGCGTCTAATGGATTAGGAAGAGCCATTATAGAATCTAGTCCGAATCGTTTTTGGGTCATTACCGATTATGTAGGTTCATTTAAGGAAATATCAAGTGTAATAGATCGTATTGTGGGATATGATCGCATCTGGAATAGATTTATGAATTTAAATAAAAAGCTGTGTTTACGAGCGTATCCTCGCAATTGTAGTTATCCTAGATTTCCAACTTACTTTCCTGTACTCCCAATAAACAAATCATTACAAAAAAGTTTTTGGAAGAAAAGCAAAAGCGGTAAAACTACTCTCGATAATACACTAAAAAATTCAATAGCAATCAATTGGTTTCATATTTTTAGAGATCATTTTTGTAGTCGTGATATATTTAAGCTAAAATTAGCAATGTTCCCGCCTATTCGTCCGCCACTGGAAAAGTCTGAATTCGTAGCGTTTTTTATTATATGATTAAAAAATCATTAATAATCGTATTATTTGTGCTATTTATGCTGTGTGGGTGCTGCCCACATCAACATTGTTATCTATTTGGGAATAAAAGAATTACAGATTATCAACTATTACCTATGTATGGTGAAAAAACTTTCAATGATACAAGTTATCAAAGCTGTACTGAATAGTGATGAAGATTATTGTATAATAATTTCATGAGTGAACAATTTGAAGGATGGAATAAACCGAGCTGGGATGATTGGTATATGGGATTGGCTTTCTATGTATCCCAAAGATCTCCTGACACATCAACGAAGCATGGTTGTGTGTTTATATCTCAAGATTATGAGCCTATTGTATTTGCGTACAATGCTTTTCCGCAAGATTGTGACGATGAAAATATGCCAATGACAAGACCTGATAAATACGATGTTATGGTGCATGCTGAAGAAAATGGAATAGATATAGCGGCGAAGCAGGGCAAACGATTAAAAGACTCTATTTTGTACGTTACTGGTCCACCGTGTATGAAATGTTTTCGTAGTCTTATTCGTTGCGGAGTTCTAAAAGTAATATATGGACCTGTTGCTTCTAATTGCGTTACAGCCCATGACGACAAAATGATAGCACTTATGAATAAGTCGAAAAAAACAGGAAAGGATAAAATCGAGCTAGTTGAATATGTTGGAGAGTTTATTCCCGTGTTACAGCAAACTATTAGTTATGTTAGAATCAAGACAGGAAAGGATTGTAATAAGTGTATTTAGTTATTGATATAGAAGCGACGTGTTGGGAAAAGAAAATAGATGCCGACAAACAAAGCGAAATTATTGAAATTGGCTGCTGTATAGTACAAAAAAGAAATGGATTGATGCGGCTTGATGAAAAATTTGGTTGGTTTGTTTGTCCTGTTCTACATCCAACTCTTTCCGTATTCTGTAAAAAATTGACATCTATTAAACAGAGTGATATAGACTCTGCCGATATGTTTCCGACAGTTATAGAGAAACTGAGAGAAAAGGTTTTTAGAGAAACGAAGCTAGAGTTGAATAAGATACCATTTTTTAGCTGGGGAGATTATGATCGTAAACAGTTTTATAAGGACTGTTTGCTTCATGATATTAAATATCCTTTTGGACCGCATGTTAATATTAAACAAAAATTTGCTGACGCCAGAAGAGAAAAAGGTATTAGTTTACTAAAAGCTCTAGGAAAATTAGGCAAACCTTTTGAGGGGATTCAGCATCGAGGGGAAGATGATGCGTACAATATCGCTAAGATTGTAGTGGCTCAGTTTGGTTATAATTGGGAGTCTATTCTGCCCAAGGGGATACAAAAATATGATATTAGATTATGATGATATTGTTTTAATTCCGAGAGTTATATCTAGTATAGAATCTCGCGATAAATCAGAAATTGATATTGGAGTAACCTTATCCGACAATATTAGGTTAAAAGTTCCGATTATGGCATCACCTATGAAAGATGTTTGCGATGGTGCTGTAGCGAATAAAATTTGGAGACTAGGATGTTTTGGTATTATTCATAGGTTTATGTCTACAGAAGATCAAATTGTTGAATTTAAAAAAATAGAACCAGGACATTATTGTGCATGTGCTTTAGGCATAAATGGAGATTTTTACGAAAGATTTCAGGGACTCTATAAAGCTGGTTGTCGATCTTTTTGTCTTGATGTAGCAAATGGTGCCAGTATTTATGTTAAACGCGCGGTTGAAAAAATTTCACAAGAGCATAGTGATATAGTTATTATTGTTGGTAATGTTGCATCTAAAGAATGCTATAAATGGCTAGACGAAATCAAAGCAATAACTGCTATTAGAGTAGGTATTGCTGGAGGAAAAGCTTGTACTACTAAAAATGCTACCGGAGTAGCATGTGGAATGATTTCTGCAATTATAGAATGTGCAACTGTCAGAGAAAATACGTTACTTATTGCTGATGGAGGAATTAGAGAACCGCAAGATGTTTGTAAGGCTATCGCCTGTGGAGCAGATTTAGTAATGATGGGTAGCGTTATAGCTGTTTCAGAAGACAGCCCAGCAGAGACCACAAAAGTAAACGGGCAAATGGTTAAAATGTATCATGGTTCTGCTTCTTTTAGTATTCAAAAACATTACAAAGAAAAACCAAAATATATCGAAGGTAGGACAGTGGGTTTAGAATATACTGGAGAAAATTTGGAAGAAATTGTAACCAGATTTTCTGATGGGCTTATTAGCTCTATGAGCTATTTTGATGCTAGAACTATTAAAGAGTATCAAAACAATATAACCTACGAAATCATATCTAGATGAAAAAGGCATATTCAAAAATTCTTACTTGCGGATTATGTCTTTTTGCTATTATTTTATTTGCCTTTTTTGTTTTTTTTGTATACAATATTATAGCAAATTTTTGGGTATCGTTGGCTATAAAATTTCAAGGTTAATTATGAGTAAAAGAGAGATTGTTGTCGGAGACGTTCATGGATGTTATGATGAGCTACGAAATCTTTTAAGTGCAGCAAAATGGACACCAGACGATGATCTCTACTTTATCGGAGATATTGTTGATAGAGGTCAGCAAAATGTAGAGGTTATTGAGTTTTGTAGAGATTTTGCAACTGGAATCTGCAAAGGCAATCATGAGCGTAAGCATATTCTTTCGTATGAGGGAAAAATTCGATCCTCACGATCTGTTGAGGGATCTAGACAGGAAATAATCAAAAAGCGTGGGGAAGAATTCTATAAAGAGGTTCTTCAATGGTTTGATAAGTTTCATCATTTTATTGATCTTGAATCAGCATTATTGGTACATGGCTTTATGGATGCTGAGTTTCATCCTGCCGAACAGGATGAACGAGTGGTCTGTGGGGTCATATCCGGAGAGAAATTGCTTAAAAAGAAGTATGGACGCCTTTGGTATGAAGTATATGCTGAAATGACAAATAAGCCAGTAATTGTTGGACATTTTAACTACACAAACAGTTCAACTCCGTTTATCTACAAAAATTTGATTTACGGGATTGACACTTCTTGCTGTGCTGGTGGCTCGTTAACGGCTATTGTGCTTCCGGAGTTTCGTTTTGTCTCGGTGCCTAGATTAAAGTCTAGTGGAGTTAAAGCATGATTTTTGTGTTAGATGATTCAGATGTTCGCATTAATTGGTTTCAAAAAGAGTGGTTAAAACATCGAGTTGATTATGCAAAAACAGCACAAGAAGCTATTGAGAAGTTGCGTAACACTAAAACTCAATATGAGATGATTTTTTTGGATCACGATTTAGCTGACGTTCACTATGATATTCCAGCACATGAAATACATTCAAAAGAGGGAGTGGATGGCTGGGAACTAACGGGTCACTGGGTGGCTAAAATTATGGCGAAAGAAAATCTTCACACTGATACTCCTGTTTTTATTAACACCTGTAATCCGGATGGAGCAATAGCGATGGCTGACCAATTAAAATCTACACATAAAGAAATAAAAGTGATGCCTTTTTGGAAACTTGTGGAAATTTTTGCAGCAGGGAGACTGGATAAAAGTGAGAATTAACTTTTTATTGAGTAGCAATTTGCAAAATCCCATAAGATCGCTATAGTTACACAGAAGGTTGAACGCTGTTCAGGACGAATAAGGGATAGAAGAACAGCTAATTCTTAATTACACAGAAATCCCTAACAAACAACCAGTAAAAATGTTATGTTAATATTTTTAGTTTGATAGATTTGCAAAATCACAGAAATCTTCTAGAATAAAAGAGCGTTTGGATATATTTTGATTTTAGAAACACGGAGAGATTGAAACATGGCTACGAAAACTGAAGAAAAAACACGTTCTGATACTACAACAGACAAGAAGCCCAAACCGAAAATTTTGCCACCTTATAATGTAATTCTGTTGAATGATAACGATCATACACCAGAATACGTTATTGAGATGCTATCGAAAATTTTTGGTCATCAGAAAGAGCGTGGATATAAAATGGCTGTCTCGGTGCATACGCAAGGAAGAGTTGTTGTTTCTACTACACACAAAGAGCAAGCCGAGCTTAAACAAGATCAAATTCATGCTTTTGGCGCTGACTGGCGCATCCCCACTTGTGCGGGTTCAATGAGTTCAGTCATCGAACCAGCAGAAACGGACTCAAACGACGGACACGATTAAATTCGTATCCGTCGTTTTTTTTGTGCTTGAGGGAGCACTATTAAATAGGAGAAATTAATGGGAAATACACTAGAGAGAAATTCAAAAAAGTCATTTAAACCAACGGCAGCAAGCTCAGCGGTTGAGTGGGCGTTGTATTTGGCTGATAATGACAATAAAGCGTGGTCGTTGTTCGGGAAAATAATATCCGAACGACATCAATCTGCCGTTCGACTGTTTATCTCATTGGATCGTTTAGGGATTCGTGGCAGACGTTTTTGTACTGCTTTCACTAAATTTGCCCAAGAAGATATAAAGAAGCTAGAAAGTATAGTTTTTAATGAAAATGAATTTATTAGTATGGCACAATGTATTAATGAAATTTACACGGTAGCGATACCTGTATCCAAAGGCATATCTCCGCTTCCAGCGGATGAAGTGTTTGTTTGAAAATTTTACTACTGAACGGCAACCCCAATATTCGGAATAATTCAAAGCCTCTGGTTGATTGCGATATTTTGTCAATTTGTGTTTGAAGATTGACAAAAAGTCAGATATAATTAATCAGAGGCTTTTTCTGTGCAATTAAAGGAGTGAAAATATGAGCATTCTTCAACCCATAGACACTAATATTGCTTCTGATTGTGAAATAAAGAGAAATTTTCCTCCATTTTTAGATCATGCCGATAGCATACGGCATGTTTTAGTTGATGGTGAGGTTTTTCATTTCACGGTCAGAAGATATAGTTCATTGCATTCTGGGTCTTTGTTCATAGGGGAATGTGTAGAAGTTAAAATCTCAGCAGTTGATCGCACTGAACGATTATTAAGAGCCAAAATAGAAGATAATATTCGCAAACACAACATAGACAATTGTTCTTTATAGCATAAAAAAGAATAGTCTTAATGATGACGATATACTATTATATAGGATATTAAGATATAGTGAGTGAGAAACAATATAATATATCAGTTCGAATGATATGTAAAAATTGTGGGAGAACAATCTTTTATGCATGCAAAGATGAAATCCCTGCCTTTTTTATGCTTGGCGATCACTATAAGCAAATAGAAGAGAAACAAACGAAAATCAAAACAACAGACGAAAATCGTTCTTGTCTTTTCTACGAAGTCAATCCTTGTCCATGGTGTATTAAAAAATCTTATATTGAAACAAAAGCAATAAGCCTTCAGATGCAGATAGTAGATGCTCTTAATGAATTTTGGGAACAAGAAAAACAAGAATTTGTCGCTTTTATTCTTATATAAATGTGATAAAAAGGTAAAACCCTAGAAAAAACCTTGAAATTTGACTGTCAAAACAAAGGATGAGAGTTCACGCTGACTGGCAAAAAGGCTATCACACAAGCTTAGTATTGACAATATGTTGCGGACACATAAATAACAACGGATTATTCTGTAGATCATAAAGTATTGTTAATACAAGACTTAAATGCAGATAACGACAGCAAAAAGCGAAATGATGGGTTTGGTAATCTATAGTGTCTTTCTGTATAATGGTGTAGTGTTGTGTAGTGTTGTGTGGTGATGCTCTGGTAAAATTTTAGATTTTTATTTTTTGCGTAGATGGCTTATTATTGTATAGAATAGGATATGGATAAAATACCGTGTCCATTGTGTCGTAAGCATAGGGAATTAATTTATTTTAAGCGACTGCGAGAACATTTGGACCGTCACGCTGAGTCTCCGGAAATAATAGCATTACCTAATGTCTATATTTGTGGTTGTTGTGCTGCAAATATTGGCTATTCTTTAGGTTGGATTTTGGTTGGATTTATGAAGAAAGAAACTGAACAAGCATATGCAAAATGGGAAACTATTGCAGACTTACTAAATGAGATTCAAATAGAATCTTTATTAGCTGAAGGTGCTGTGGCTTTTATCGTTATATAGGTGTATGTTCCTATGACAAATAAAATAGAGAAAGACCCAAAAGAGCAAATTCATCTAGCAAAATATCGTTTGTTTGATGGTAAGAGATTTATTTTGTTTTGGGAGGCTCCTGAAGATCAGTCTGAGAAAGAACAGGACCAATCTTATATTAAATTGCTTTTTGATGATTATATAGGAAAAATAGCCGAAGTCCGTTTCGTGGGAACGCAAAATTCTCTTGTTAATAGCAGTGGAAATTTTAGTGGTATGTACATTAAAAGAGGCGATCTGGATGCCGTTAGGGATAATTTAGTATATAATAATGCTAAATCTTTATCATTAAGAGTACAAAGTATGATTGATAATGATTTTTGTCCTATTCTTTTATTTATGATTATTTAAAATGTGAACTACTGCTAACTTCTGCAAAATAATTCAATAAGGTAGAAATTCAAACAAAGATTTTCTGTGGTTTAGTTGAATACTAACTACTCAATGGCAGACTATTACCGGCAATGCTGTTCAATACTTTTTCAAGGGCATGAATCATCGCACTGAAAATTGGTCAGTAGTTTGGACAGAAGTTCAGGATAACTTATCGGTCTATCCTTATGTCAACCGTCCATTTGTTGACTTCGCTCTTGCTTCGGAACGGATATTTTGGGCTGGAGAAGCAGAGAATTTCTGTGTAGCAGATACAATTATGGATTTGCGAACACTTGCCAGCAAGAATCGATGGCCTCTATCTGTTTTGCTTTCTGATGCAACTAGCTCTATTCCTGGGTTCAAGCATCTTACTGATGCATTCTATGAAAAAATGGGTAAAGATTTGACTACAGCAAACATGGCAGACATATTGTAGGGGAGTCGTATGATTACTTCAAATATTGACAATGATATTTATAAAATTACGCAACAGTGTGCTGTGCTACGCAAATATCCACACGCTATTGCTACTTATCATTTTACGAATAGACGATTAAGCAATACATTTACGTCGATATTTCGGAAATCTTTACAGGCAAAAATTGATGCAATGGCAAGTTTGCGTATGTCAAAAGATGAATACGATTTCATTCGAGAACGATGTCCGTATTTGCCTCCTGACTATTTTGAATACATTGCTCGCTATGAATACAATCCTAGAGAAGTAAAGCTTGCTTTGTTATCAAACGGTCAACTCGATCTATCGGTTCATGGATTATGGCATCGTACTATTCTTTGGGAAGTACCATTGCTTGCTTTGATTAGCGAAACTTTTTTTGAGGAAATTGATAAAAATTGGACTCAAAACGGGCAATATGACAAACTTGTGACAAAAACTAATCGTCTTATCGAAGGATATTGCCATTGGGCTGATTTTGGAACAAGACGACGAAGAAACTATGAAACCCAAGATACTGCGGTACGGGTTTTCAAAGAACATGGCGGAGATAATTTTGTTGGTACCAGCAATGTTCATCTTGCTATGAAGTATAATGTTAAACCAATCGGCACTCAAGATCATGAATGGACTATGGCTCATTCTGTTTTGGCTGGTTTGCGACACGCTAATCGTTATGCTTTGAATGCATGGGCAGACGTTTATCAAGGCGAGTTAGGAACAGCACTAACCGACACTTATGGTAGCGATGCTTTCTTAAAAGACTTCGACGGCAATTTGTCCCGTCTATATGATGGTGTTCGTCATGATTCAGGGTGTCCATTTAAATTCATAGATAAGATGGTTGTTCACTATAAGAGTAAGAGACTTGATCCAATGTCCAAATTGATTGTTTTTAGCGATGGTCTCGATGTTGAAAAAGCTATCGAGATTGAACGATATTGCAGAGGTAAAATTAAACGGTCGTTTGGTATCGGCACTCATTTTACCAATGATTTTGAAGGTAGTCCGGCATTGAATATTGTTATCAAAATGTCAGCATTGAATGGTATTCCAGTTGTTAAATTGAGTGACGTTGCAACAAAAGCGACTGGAGACAAAGATGCAGTTAGGGTTGCTAATTGGACTTTGTTTAATACTCCTCTTGATAATAATCTATTTCTTGATAACAATCCGTTTCACGATACGGTAGAAAGCGAAAGAAAATGAGAGTTTTACTAGCTCAAACTAAATGGGTTGATAGTTATCAACATGATCCCGAGGTAAATAACGATTACGATAGAATGATAGATAAAATTGATTTAAGCGAATTCAAGCGTAAACAGTTGACTATTGGGATTAAGGTTAGCGACGTTTCTTTCGGTATAGGTCGAAGAATGCCTGTCGTAAAAGCCCGAAGAGAAGAAAAATATTAATAATAGGATAATCTATGAGCAAAATTCATCCTGAAACATATATGCCGCCAGACAAGTCTTGGTTAATGAGACTTGGAATACTATCGTTGCGAGATAATTATCTAGAAATGTTTCTCGAAAAAATTTCTACAATAGAAAATCGTTTCGGTGGCGATCTTAAGGCATTCAAACGTTGCCTTGAAAACTGGAATCAAGATGAATTATACGTTGGTGAATCGGCAACTCTTTTTCGTTTTCTGCAATTTTATATTTGGCAAAACAATTTAACAAAGAAGTTAGTTAAGGAAGGGTCGCTGTTAAAACGTAGAGTTTCCGAAGATCCAGATATCATTTTTCTCAGTCAACGAGAATTGTTAAATATAGATGAAGGAACAACTCAATGGGCAAGTGCGAAAGTTTTATGCGGCGACAAAGAGAGAATAGATGACGCTCCCGCAAAACTAGTAATGACTTACAGAATAGTTGACGCTTGGAATTCAATGGTTTTACCTGAATACTCAGACCGTATAGATAAAAATTTTGATCTAGCAATATCTAGAAGTATGCTCGACAGCAACATTTGTAATCATGTTTTTGTTTTGTATAGTTTATTGGCTGGTCACGATCATCTTTGGTTGCCTCTTGAAGCAGAGGATTATTGTTTTGCTAGATCTTTATCAATTATGACCCAAGAAGACGGACAGACTATTTGGCCGCAATTAGCAAACCATGAAAGCAATCGTCTTGAGGCGATGGAAGAAGCTTTGGATCAACTTTATAACGGAAAGCCAATTACATCACAAGATCACAGAGTTATTCATGCTGTTGTTATGAAGGCTCTGATTGATGGGATAGAGGTTAATGTGGTTAATCGAGAAGCGGTAAATAAAAGCTGGACTAGATTCTGGGATTTTATCGAAGTCTGCAAAAAAAATAAAACACTATTACAGTCAAAAGGAAACGGTAAAAGTTGAATCTAAGACAAATTGTTATTTCTCAGGAAGATATGAGACCGGATCATTTCCGTGATTTTTGTGGGATGATTGATTTTGTTCGCAATGGTGGCTTTTGGACAGATGAAAATATTCGTAAACATGACGATTCATCTCTCAATCTTATTCAAATAAGTCGTTTCCCTGATAATGTGTTGATGATTCATGACGGACATCATCGAGCTGTAGCGACTTGGTTATCTGGTCGAACAGAATTGCGAGAAGACGAGTTTTATATTCAAGATTGGAATTATGAAGATTATGATGATATTAACTTTGATAGTGGATATTTAACTCCTTTCGATCCTAGAAAAGAAGTTAGATTGTGCGATCTTTCAGAGTGGAAGATTCTCGTTAAAGATTTGCAAAAAGGAGACATTGTGGATGATTCGTTGAATTTTTTTATTCGTAGTGCTAAAGCATCTTTTTGTCGCAAACGAAAAATATGGACAGTGCCAGATTTGGCGATTAAATGGAATCCATCTAAAGTTTTAAAAGATATGTTCGCTCAACCTATATAGTGATGTATATCTGGTATAATAGAACAATGAATGACAATCAAAATAATTCTCAAGAATCCAAAGAACCTGACGATAATGATGAATCCCAGCAGGAGAGAGGGCTGAATCCTGATACGGTTAGTTTGTTATTGCATTGGGTGGCTCAGGGTTGTGCTTTTGTTCGGATGGCTCGTATGGCTGACGTTGTGGGTATGAAAGATGGAGTTAGTTTTGAGGATGTGCAGGGGTATTCTTACGCAGACTATTTAAAGATATTAAAAGAAGTGTTTAATGGAGACATAACCGAAGAAATAATGAGTGAAATATCAGACGAGGACCGGAAAGATATTGAAGATATTATTCAAGACAAAATAGAAGATATGGGAGAAGATATTGAAGATATTATCCCTCAAAATATGATTCGTATAGATAAGAAGGATGGAGTCTCTCATGATGACGGCAAAACTCTTATCATAAAATCGCTTAGACGATGGCTTGATATTATGGAAGCTGATATCAGGCCAATAGCAAAATAAACGATTAGCTAAACGTTGGCCAGATCGAATTCCTGATAACTGTAGGGATTTAATATGAAAATAATTTTACCGCCAACACTGGATTTATTTAGAACGGAACTTACTATGTTTTGCGAACAAGCTCGTAGCAATGGATTGGATTGTGCATTTCGTAAGGTTATTCGATTTGGCGGCTTTCAATCGCAAAAAACCTTAAATAGCAAATATGGAGAATGGGATTTATGTCTCTATATTGATCCTAAAAATCTTTCCAATTTATTAATGTGTTTCATGGGTATTGAAATCGAGCGTAAGTTTCTTATTCATTCAGATCAACTATACATTCCAGATAAAAGCACTTATTTACGGCAAGGATACCTTGCCGTAAAGCCGAGTGTTAGAGTCAGGGTTTCAGATTCTACAGCATGGTTGACTATTAAATTTGCAGACATAAAAAATACTATTGCTGCTGTCCGCCCAGAGTACGAATATGAAATTCCCTGGCAAGATGGTTCGGAATTACTGATTAGATGTGATAAATACATTTCTAAAATACGACATGAAATTAAATATCACGAACGAGTCTGGACAGTTGATGAATTTCTTGATGATCTTAAAGGTTTATGGATTGCTGAAATTGAGATCGAAAAAGCAAATATTGATATTGATTTGCCGCCGTGGATCGATCAGGAAGTAACACACGACCTTAGATATCGTAACAAAAATTTGTTAGAAAATGGTATTCCCTCTTAATTTGCATCCGGCAGAATTCTCAGCTACAATACTGTTAATGTGTATACTGATTTGCGTGGACAGTGGGCACTCCTTTCAGCCCAAAGAGTCAATCCAAGCTAAGGTCGCTTAATTTGAAACAAACTCCTCTAAGTCTTTTTGAAAATTTAGCATGGATGTTAAATAGAGTTGAGATTGGGGATATATTAGGTTCCAAGCGGGAGCGCAATCAGTCTTTTAAATAGAGGTTCACATTTTTAAATAGAGGTTCACACTATGAAAATGACGGTCAAACAACTAATTGAGAAGCTTCAGCAATTTCCGCTTGATATGATTGTTAAAACTCAGCGGTGGGAAAATCGTTACTCCGGCAGCATGGAAGATACAGATATGAGTGATTATGTTGATACGGATATAACTTGTGTTCGTATCAAAAAAATTTACATTCCATTTGATAAAAACGATCCTCATTACAAAGATAAGCGACGAACACGGTTTTGTAATGAAGAAGAAATTGTATTCATAGAGGGATAGAAATCCAACAGAAAGGGAATTACAATGCAGTACAATTACGATCAATCCGCAGATGAGTTTGTTGAAAATCCTACCGGAGAAGAAACCTGGAACATTACCGGAAATAGAGTGTTCGTGTCGAATCCTCATGGCGATGGTTATAAATTCAAAGTTGAAATTGATGACTTTGGCGATGTTCTGGCTGCATTAGATCGATTAGTCATGAAGTTTATTCCAACTTTTGTATTTCCGGAGCACTATATTGGCTAAAGAAAAACGAGTTTGGATTTCAGAAACAGGACATGAATTTTCCTCTGCTGCTGATGCTTGGGAGATGGATACTATCTATTGGAAAGAACGAGCTATTAAGACAGAAGAGATAGTTAAGGAGCTAAATAGCGAAATTCGATTGTTGAATGAGGGATTAAATAAAGATCAAATAGGAGATTAATTGTCTTGCGATTCTATTAACGAAATTTAGATTCAAAACGTTAAAATGAAATTTTTGAGAAAATACTGTTAACCCAAAAGGAAAAGAAAATGGAAAAGGTACTGGTTGAAACTGTATACAAAATTGAACGAATTGAAACGTTGGTTCCTGATCTTACTCAATTGGATAATCGTCGCTTTCCAATTTTGAAAAAAGCAGTTTACCATCGACGAGGGAAGCCCATTGCTGTCTTGGTGGGGATTACTGTTCCAACGTGTGTATCTGGCAGGCTAGACATAAGCACCGGATGGGCTATCTTCAATCATAATGATCGAAGGTTTAATCGGGAGATTGGTAAAAAAATCGCTCTGGCAAGAGCGTTGGATGAAAGAGTTGTTGTTGAAATTGCTCCTGCTACAAAATACCAAGATGCAATTAATATTATTATTCATGGTGATGATGAAGTGCCCGAACGTTTGAAAAAGGCAATTGCAGGTTTCGCTAAGCGTTGTGAGCGTTATTTTAAAATAGAAACAGCTGGAGTCGTTACATAATGAGATCATTAGTTCAAATTTTTTGTTATACGGGCGGCGTAAAACCGCAACCATCGTACTCGATGGCGAGCGAAGCGAGGGCTTGCCTTGCGGACAAAAGCGGTGTCACGACTGCCTTAATCACCGGGAAAGGTGAGCCAACACTTTTCCCTGGTGATATTGATGCATATCTCCCTTATTTGAATGAATTTTTTCCTATTATTGAACTTCAAACAAATGCCATAAACTTCACTCAAAGACGAGACGAGTTTACTGTGATGCTGCCGGGAAGTATCGTTTTGATTATCCTCCATTGGTCGAAACAATCAGGTTTCTAAAATAATTTGGCTTTTCAATTCGACTTAGCTGCGTTGGCTGTCGAGGCTACATTGACAGCCAAGATGCTATTAGATCATTAATTGAATTTGCTCGAAAGAATAAAGTCGAACAAATAATTTGGCGTCCTGTCATGACTCCTGAAAACGGTGGTCGCAATGACGAAATATATGAAGCGACAAAAAAGATGTCTGTTAGCGATGGTCAGATTAAGGAAATTCAAAGATTTGTAAAACTTAATGGAACTAAACTTCTTGATTTGGCTCATGGTGCGGAAGTTTTCGATATTGATGGGCAAAATTTTTGCTTGAGCAGTTGTTTAACGCATAAAGTAGAACAAGACCAACAGCGTCAATTGATTTATTTTCCTGATGCTAAATTGCGATATTCTTGGGTTTACGAAGGCGCAATCATTTTTTAACGGATTAACTATGATATCCCGAAAAAATATGAAGGTTTTCAAATAAAAAAGAATCAGCAAACTCAACCTAAGATAAAGAAGGATAGATAAAATGTCAGACGCTAAAACAATCAACTGTCTTAAAGACACAATTGCTTACCTAGACCATTGCTATCGTTTTGGCGAACCTTGTATTGATCCTGACACCGAAATTGAATACAGCGACGGTGAGTACGATGCGATGCGTCGTGAGCTCGCTGAGTTACTGACCGATGGTTGGGAAGACCCGTTTTTTGGTAAGCCGTCTGCCGACAATGGGATTGGTGGTTTACCGAAGATTAAACATGATCCGCCTATGTGTTCGATCAGCAAGGCAAGTCATGAAGATCGAGCGACTCAATCTGCTATGTTGCTGAAATGGATACAGCAAAATGCTAGCTCTTTGGGAATAACTAAAGTAAGATGGGATAAATACGATCTTGTGATGAGTTACAAGCTTGATGGTGTTGCTCTTTCACTCTATTATGAAAATGGAATTTTGAAGGAAGCAGGACTGCGAGGTAGCGATGCTGTCACCGGCGAAAACGTTACAGTTCAAGCCCGTCATATCAAAGACGTTCCTGATACTTTACCAATGAACGTTACTTGTTGCGTTCGAGGCGAGATTATTTGTACCGATTCTGACTTTGAGAAGGTTCAAGAGTGGCTCGAATCCATCGATGAAGAACCGAGAGCAAATCCCCGCAATCATTCTGCTGGCGCTGTTCGCAATGAGGACATTGAACGGGTAAAAAATTCACGCTTGCGATTCGTTGCTTACGCCATTGAAAATCTTGAAGACGCTCCCTACGAAACAGAAATTGAACGAGCAGATTTTGCGAGAAATAAGCTTGGTTTTCAATATATCAAGATTGAATCCTATGATATTGATCGTCTTAAAGAAATGGAAAACAAGGCAGAAGACCTTGACTTTGAGGTTGATGGAACAGTTATTGCTATTAATAATCTTTCCGATCAAGAAGGATTAGGTCGTACAGGCGATTCCAAAACCGGCAACCCCAAAGGTAAGATCGCTTGGAAATTTGCCGAAGAAAGAGTAACGGCAGAAGTTAAAGACATTGAGTGGAAAACCGGACGCACTGGATCTATTAAGCCGGTTGCTGTATTTGATCCTGTTCGATTAGCTGGCACGAACGTTAGTCGAGCGACTTTACATAATATCGGTTTTATGATTCGTCACAAAATCGATATTGAAACGAAGATTGTCGTTCTAAAAGCTGGTAAAATTATTCCCAAAGTTATTGGAACGGCTGGTGGAGAAATTAAAAAGGGACAGAAGCCCAAATATCCTCGTCATTGCCCGTCATGTAATGCGCTAACGCACATTAACGGAGACGTAGACAATGAAGATGCTATTTGTGAATTGATTTGTTTAGGAACTCAGTGTCCCGCTCAAAACATTCGTGGTATGCTTCACTATCTTAAAACTTTTGGAGTTTTAGGTATTGGAGAATCCAAAGTCACACAACTAGTAGAAAGCAATAAAATCAAAAACTTTGCTGATTTCTATCGGTTGACTGTTGAGGAAGCAATGATTTGTGGGTTGAGCGAACGTCAATCTTTGCTAGCTATTGCTTCAATTCATTTGATTTCTGCTCCTTTCAAAATTAAAGACAATGATGAATTAGCAGCAAAAATCAAACAAGCCAGACAACAGAAGAAAGTTGTTCCAATGTGGAAGTTGTTTGCTTGTTTTGGTATTGAAATGGCTGGACGATCAACGGGCAAAGTACTTATGAATAATTTTGGCTCATTTGATATGATTCGAAAGGCATCTGTTGAAGATATTGCAGCAATCAATGATATTGGGCAAAAGACAGCCGAAGTTATTGTCGGCTATCTAAAAGACAATAGTGCCGATATTGATGATTTGTTTGATTTTGTTGAAATTGAAGGGGTTAAAGTTGGAGAGTTGACTGGTAAGCGATTTGTTTTAACTGGCGGATTCCCTGATGGGAAGAAATTTTGGGAAGACGAGATAGAACAAAAGGGCGGTCAATGTAGTAGTAGTGTTTCTAAGAAAACAGATTATGTTATTGAAGGAACGGATGCTGGCGCTAAGGCGGAAAAAGCAAAAACGCTTAACATTCCATTGCTTTCGTTAGATGAACTGAAAGAAATGTTAGGAGTTTGATATGTCGAAACCAATGATTCAAAATATTGAGATGAATACATTGATTGGAGCAATTTATGAAGGCATGACTTTGGTGTCTTCTGAATTTGATGATCCTTACACGGACGAAGAAGAAGACAGGGTATATGATTTTAACTCCTATGAACAAAAGGTTTATTTGGATAAATTCAATTATCGAGGTAAGAAAATAATTAAAGCAGAGGTTGGGGCCAGCTATAGCGAAAGAATGCCTGGTTTGCTTTTTTGGTTTGAAGGTTGGAATGAACCGTTCTTTTTTAACCTTTATGATAATTTAATTTTAGAAGATACTCGACATTCTATCACGCCAGATGAAGTGGGTTTGCGTAAAGGTGAGTCTTTTATGCATCCAATTAAAGGCACGGAACATGTGGTTGATAAGGTTACTACTATTTGTAGTCGAGAGATTATTGAGTCACGAGAAAGCAACAATCCGACTTTCACGGGAAAACAATGTCAGGTGTCATTCTCTCGAATTTTGTTTGCAGAAAAACGACAAAAATAAGTTGCAAATTATTTTATAGTCACTATAATTAATAAAGAAAGGTAAATGCTATGGGAATTGATTATCACGCCAGCATAGGACCGTATGTGATTTGCAAGATCACTAAAAAGCTAGCGGATCGTCCGGTGGATCATGGATGCCATAATGAAAAATGTGATTTACAAGGTGTTGAAGTTAATAAAAAACACAAGTTTTGTTCTGATTGTGGTTTTAATTTAGGTAAAACAACGACTTCATTCGACGAAGATTCTGTAGATCACTGGGATATGTCCGAAAAAATCAAAGAAGCTTTATACATCATTATGGGTGATAGTGCATCCGATTATATGAAAAAACATAAAATTCATATTTGGGCAGCGAATTGTGATTATAAGCCGTCCAAAGAAAGAGAAAAAGAGCTTAATACGGAGCAGTCGTCTCATTTCTCGTGCGATGTGCTAACTACAAATTTTGAGATTGTTGAAATTAGCGCTCGAAGTATTGAGATTGACCTTGAAGCTTTTGAAGAGAAGTTTACTAAGGAAATTGGAATACTTAAGAAATCTTATGGTGAAGAAAATGTCACGATTAAATGGGGATTTATTCTTACTGTTAGTTAAGACAGGGGATTATTAAAATGAGCAAACTGATAGCTGAAGAACAATTAGAAGTGCTAAAGATTAGATTAGAGCATCTTTCCAAACTAGCAAAAGAATTAGAGCAATGGGATATTCGTCGATTGGTTAGAGAGTATGCTCTTTGTTTGAGCCGATTTGGTATTGGTATGGATGCTTCTAATAATCATGAAGTGACCATTATGACGGGTGAAGGTCGTCATATTTATAATTATAAATCAATACTTCGTAGGGCCATGGAACAGTATTTGAAGATTTGGACACAGGAACAAAGCTGTATTACTCCACAGTTTATTGGGATTGAACCAAATAATATCAATCCACCTGACAGCACAGAGCCACATCAATTGACAAAACCAAGACCAGAAAGCGAAGTAAATATTTTTGTTAAATAATATAACAAAAAAGGTTAAACAATGAAAATTATCTTCGTAACAATGGTTGTTGCTGGGTGGTTTATTCAAAAGAACAAAATTGAATGGACCGATGATGGTGGAGAGGAATAAAAATGCCAAAAATGACAATTGATTTGTCGGTAAAAGTTGATGCAATACTTAGAAAACTAGCCAAAGCAGATAGTAGCACTAAGCATGAAGTGTTGCGGCGTGCTCTGGCTATCTATAATTTTTTGCACGAAGAAGATGTGAGAGTGGGTGGTACCCGTAATCTCGCTGTAATAGATAACGAGGACAAGATTGTTGTGCGGATTGTGTTTATACAATAAAGTGATTAGTTATCGTATAAATTTTTGCAAAGGAATTTGACGCTCCGGCAGATTGGCAAAATAGAATAATAGAAAGGAGATTTGCTATGGAAGAACCAGGATGTTTTGCAAAGACGATTGGAGCAATTGTATTGGGTTGCTTGCTGATTGCGGCTCCAGAACCGACTATCGGTATCATTGGATCTATTTGTGTAATCGGTATTTTTTTAAGATTTTTTTGGTTTATTATTGGTTGAATGGGCGAAATGACATATCATATTTATAGCCCTTGGAAGTTTGATGATCCAATTGAAGATTGTCCCATTAAAGGGATTGCTGAGACAATCAAAATTCACGGTTATCATCCGCCAATAGCTTATACTATTCTATCTCAAAGCGATAGTTTCGTTTTCAATATAAGTCTTCTTTTGCGAACCAATAAAGGGAAGATGATAGATCGAAATCTCATAGAGAACTCATTACCAGAATCCGACGAAAAAGGTCACGCTCCAGATGGAACTAGAGATAAGATAATCAAGATCATTGAAAAGATTTTGACAGAACTTGATTTGATGGATAAGGTTTGTGATATATTTTGAAATCAGGCTTGATTTTAAAGCAAAAATTACCTATAATTTCTTATGATACTCTCATATTTTCCGCCTGATATTAAATCAAAAACAAAGAGAGTATCTATCATTTGCAATTACTGTCACGCTCAGAAAATTGATTTGATTCCTTTGGGGGACTATCTGAAAAATAATTATGCCGGTTACGCAGAAAGTCGAGGATGGAAATCTATTATTGTTCCAGACCCATCTTATGCCGTTGGAAACAAACTAGTGGAATATCATATTTGTACTGATTGTTCACGGAAAAATTTATCAGAGTCTTTTTTTGTTGCTTGGATTATTATGTAAACTAATGTCTAAAAAATAGGTTGTATAATGGCGAAACTTCCCCTTATCCCGATGAACAAAGAATACTATACTGTAGAGGAAGGATCGGCAGGCATATTTTATATGTATCCATGGAAATGTGTTGCTAAAAAAGGTTCTTGGCTTCATCCCGGCAGAGAATCATTGTATAGATAGTCACGCTATGACACAAACACTAGAACAGCAATTTTGCAAAGTTTCTTCTGATGGTACAAAAAGTTGGTATCTTCATGATAAACTTCATAAACTTCATAAACTTCACAGAATAGATGGACCAGCTATTGAATATTCTGATGGTACAAAACATTGGTATCAAAATGATAAACGTCACAGAATAGATGGTCCAGCTGTTATATATCCAAATGGAGATAAATATTGGCATCAAAACGGAAAACTTCACAGAATAGATGGTCCGGCTCTTATACTTTCTGATGGAACAAAACATTGGTATCAAAATGATAAACGTCACAGAATAGATGGACCAGCTATTATATACCCTGATGGAGAAAAACAATGGTTTCAAAATGATTTACTTCACAGAATAAATGGACCTGCTATTGAATATTCTGATGGAACAAAATATTGGTATCTTCATGGAAAAATAGTCACACAACAAGATATAATGAAGTTTTCTCCACTTATCATGTTTTTTATTATATAAAATGGCACAACAAACACTAGAACAACCAATTTGTAAAGTTTCTTCTGATGGTACAAAACGTTGGTATCTTCATGATAAACTTCATAAACGTCACAGAATA
>Ga0105050_10003151_pt1 | contig 23074 bp, 18 predicted proteins | sample FRY01_FD_78088 | JGI IMG/M metagenome (GOLD analysis project Ga0105050, IMG submission 78088) | Freshwater microbial communities from Lake Fryxell liftoff mats and glacier meltwater in Antarctica - FRY-01 | ecosystem: Environmental > Aquatic > Freshwater > Ice > Glacier meltwater ...
ATCTTGCTTCTATTTCTACACCAGAGCCTCGCATGTTGGTTATTCAACCATGGGATCAAACGATTATCCCTGAAATTGAAAAATCCATTCAAGAATCTGACTCAGGGTTTTCACCACTTAATGACGGAAATGTTGTTCGGATTCAACTTCCTGAAATGAGTGCTGATCGTCGTGAAGATATGATTAAAATTCTTGGCAAGAAGCTTGAAGAATGCAGAGTCGGAGTTCGTAATGCTCGCAAGAACATTCAGAATTTCATCAGGGACCAAGAGAAAGATAAAGTCATTTCTGAGGACTTCGCAAAACGCTTAAATGATCTTCTACAAAAAGTAACCGACCGCTTTATTAAAAAGGCTGAAGAGTTGGGAACTAAAAAGGAAGCTGATTTAAAGCCATAATTGTTGAAATTTCCCCTTTTAATTTTTAAAACCTTTTGCTACACTGCTCCTAGAGTAGTTACAGCAATGAAATTTTTGGGCCGTTAGCTCAATTGGTAGAGCAACAGACTCTTAATCTGCAGGTTATTGGTTCGATTCCAATACGGCCCAATGATAACGGCAATTTTCTGGTAGATAAGAATGCGGATGCGAGAGTGGCGAAATTGGTAGACGCGCTGGACTTAGGATCCAGTTCCCTAACCGGAGTGGGGGTTCAAGTCCCTCCTCTCGCACCACCTTAAAAAAGGGAAGGAGTAGCGAATGGAAAAGTGTCAGGCTCAGCTTGATTTTTCTCTCAAGCGTGTAAGTCCTCATTTTGGTTATGCTACCGTATCTGTACCGCAAGCGTACGTTAACCGTCTTTATGCCAATGCATCTCTTGCACAGCAATCTGAAACATATACACATGGTTTTGTTAAAGGTAGTACACCGCTTGCTTACATCGAAAAAAACTTTCAACCCCATCTTTTAGAACACATTAAAGAATTTTTCTTTAAGTACTTTGTCATCGACTGGTTGTACCGCGAAATAATACGAAACAAAATATTAATCGCCGGTGAACCACGATTAGTAGACATCACCTTGCAACCGGGAAAACCTGCTCAATACAATTTCTCACTCACACTCGCGCAACCTATTACCTTACAAGGATGGAAAAGACTTCCTTTTAAGGCTCCTAAGCGAAAAAACTATAAAGATCTCGACAGACAAGTTAAGGATTTTTTGAAAGACGAAGCAAAACGTCAAAAGGATTTCGTTGAGAACTTTATTGCATTAGGCGATTGGGTTTATTTTTCCGTCTCAATTCTTAATCAAAACGGTGAATCATTATTTAATGATTATTCAAGCCAATTATGGGTAAAAGTTGGTACAGAAGAAGCAGACGCACCTTTTCAAAAACTATTCATCGGAAGAAAAACTGGTGAAAGTTTTATAAGTGACGACGTTTGTCTACAAGAATATTTTAGCAGTCATATTGATACGCGTTATCCTTTCCGCATTAATATTCTTGATTTTACCTCTCACACTTATTTTGAAATTGAATACTTCAAGAAACACTTTAAACTTAAAAACAACCAAGAGATTCATCAGAAGCTCATAGAAGTGTTCTCCTACAGAAACGATATCTCGCAACGCAGAGCAACCTCAGAAGAAGCATTAAGGCTTTTATTATCGCGCCACACATTTGAAGTTCCCAACCATTTAGTGCTCCGTCAGCAAAAAGAAATTCTTGATGCTGTATACGATAATCCTGATTATCAAGTGTACAAAATGCAGGGAGACTTTCAGGAGAAGGTGCGAAAACTTGCTACAAAACAGGTTAAAGAAACAATCTTTATGCACCAACTAAGTTGTTTTGAAGGAGTAAGTGTTTCTATTGAGGATGTAAAAGGGTATCTTAACCTGACCAAACGGCCACGTACTAAAGAGTTCATTTATTTTGAACCACCGTCTTCAAAATACCTGGGTCAAGAGACACCTTTACCTGCGGCCTTTTTAGAACAATACTGTTTACGAGAAAAAACTTTAAATTTAGCCATTAATTATTTAATTAAGCAAAAAACTAAGGGACTATGAACACTTCCATTCACAACGTCATCATCATTGGATCTGGTCCAGCAGGGCTGACCGCGGGAATTTATACATCACGTGCGTTTTTGCACCCTATTTTGATAGAAGGCAATCCTCCAGGTGGACAACTTATGGGAACCACTGCGGTTGAAAACTGGGCAGGTAATATAAGTGTTATGGGCCCTCAACTTGTTATGAACATGCGAGAACATGCACGCCATTTTGGTACAAAGTTCTTGTCTGGCAAAGTGACACGCGTTGATTTTTCACAATGTCCTTTTATTTTAGAAACAGATAAACATGGCATTTTAAAAACTCACAGTGTCATTATTTCAACAGGAGCCTCTCCAAACAAATTACATTGCCCAGGAGAAGAAGACTATTGGGGAAAAGGTGTTACGGTATGTGCCGTGTGTGATGGAGCGTTCTACCCCAAGAAAAAGGCCCTTATTGTGGGCGGCGGGGATACTGCAATGGAAGACGCTTCCTTTATGAGCAAGTACACCACTGATATTACCATTGTACATATCCTTGATAAGCTTACGGCTTCTCCTGCTATGCAAAAACGGGTTCTTGAAAACCCTCACATCAAAATTATCTATTCAAGTACTATTGCCGAAATTAAGGGAAACGGAAAACATGTTACAGAAGTGGTAATAAACGACCAGAAAACGGGTCTGATTACCACCGTTCCTGTTGACGTAGTTTTCCTTGCCATTGGACAAAAACCCAATACAGACATCTTTAAAGGACAAATTGAACTTGATCGCATGGGATACATCAGCTTAAAAGGTGGCACAAAAACCTCTGTGGAAGGAGTATTTGCTGCGGGAGATGTTGCTGATTTTATGTATCGTCAAGCAATCGTTTCGTCCGGATCTGGCTGTATGGCGGCCCTTGATGCCCAAAGATATCTTGAGAAATTAGGGTTGTAAGTTGAAAAAACTGTAAATCCCTTTAATATAGAGCGTATATCATAGATTCAGAACCTCTGGAGAATAAACATGTCAGTTACGTTTTTTAGAAAAAGTAACCTTAAAAGAAAAAGAAAACACGGTTTTCGTAAACGTATGGCTACCCGCGACGGCAGAAAGATTCTGAACCGTAGAAGAGCAAAAGGTAGAAAGCGTCTAACAGTCAGCGGTTAAAATCGATGGCGGGGGCGGACGTAAAACTATCTTCTTTCACAAGGTCTGAAATCTCAGACCTTTTTAAGCGTGCCCGTGTAGCAGTACGTTACTCGGGTATTCGTATTTTAGCGGCTACAGCGAGCTTGCCTTATGCACGAGTACTTATGGTTACTCCTCGCGCTTCTGGTAACGCTCCTGAGCGCAATTTATTTCGTAGACGAATAAAAGCAATCTTTAAAGAAAACAACCTCACCATCCAGAAAAAAGATATCATTGTCATCGTTGATAAACGAGCAATCGCTCTTACTTTTGAAAAGTTAAAACAACTGCTTTTTCTTGCAGTTGGCTATTCCCATGATTCGTAAACTTCTAGCATATATCATTGTAACCATTCGTCCCTTGCTCGGTCCTGCTTCTTGTCGTTTTCATCTATCATGTACCAAATTTGCATTACACGTCCTAGAGAAAGAATGTCTCCACAAAGCTCTTTTTTTAATTAGCCGAAGGCTCCTTTCCTGTCACCCCTTTACAAGATAATCCTTACTATGCGATGCTTGGGAGTAAATCGACAAAAAAAGGAGATGGAAATGGATGCAATGCGTCGCTATTGTGGTGCTTTATTATTATTATTTTCGTACAATATCGTGTGCGAGACAATCAAACTACCAACAAATTTTTATACCATCAAACAGGGCAAAGCAACTCAAACTATTACCATAAAAGACAACTTCATTTTTTTTGTTGTTGTTCCTGATACTCCTACACGCGTAACCAAACAACCAGAAAAACTCGATGAACTCAATCTTTTTATGAAGGACATTACCATCCCGTCACTTTTTTTTGATACAAAAACTCCCAATCAAGAAATCACTCCCATTACATTATTTCTTGATTGGGAAGAACAGGAAAATACGCAAATACGCAAACGTGCCGCTCAAGAACTCGCTTCAGGTATTGACTCACTCAAGCATAAATTTAAAGATGCTAAATTTATTCTTTTAGGCCACGGACAAGGGGGCAATGTTATTAACCATGCAAGCAAACAGGTTCAAAAACCCTTAGACGTAGTAATTTCTCTTTCAACTCCAATTTTCCCGCACTCGGCAACAGCAAGTTCAAACGAATCTTCTAGTGATTACTTACCTGACGAAAAAAAGATAGGACGTCTTTTTTGTTTTTATTCAGAACAAGACTTTTCTCTAGCACATCCAACACTTCACCCCAAATACCAACATCTCTACCTAAGCACAATATATCCTTCTCTTTCTAACGTACTGTTACTGATTAATAATAAGCACCCTATTACACAGGAAACATTACGCCCACTTGTTGGAAAAAGGATTTTGCAACTTTGCAAAAAAATAATAGATTCATACTCTTTGCATAATAATTTTATTGCGCATTTAAGCACCACAAAAACTGCAACAGATATGGTTGTTTTTCTACGTGATACAAGCACCACAGAAACAGAGGGCAACCTTCCTCAACAAATTGCGCAAGAACGTATGTTAAGTGAAATACGTATGCAGAAATTTGCAAAAGATTGGGGGCGCCCTCTTGCTATCTCATTAACGCCCGGAGAAAAATCTCGCAAAGGCTATGAAGGAATTCAAAAAGCAACCGAAACCTCTCGTGGCTAAAACGCTACATTAGTTTTGCAGCAAGCTCACTTAATGAACCACGCTCACTTGTTTCCAGAAAAACAGTGGCAAATAGTTCTTGTTCCTTAAATTTATCGCTTGCTACGACTAATCCGTTACTGCTGAAATCCAAGTATGGTGAATCGATTTGATAGGGATCTCCGCACAATACAATTTTACTTCCTTGCCCCACACGACTAATAATTGTCTTAACTTCATGCGGACTAAGGTTCTGAACTTCATCAATTAAAATAAATTGGTAAGCAATAGAACGACCGCGCATGTAGGTAATTGCTTCTAAACTTAATTTCTCTTGATGCATAAGGTCTTCAACAGAACTGAGCCCCATATGATCTTTTTTATAACGTTTTCCCTCAGATTTTCCCCTGTCCCTTTTATCTTGCTTATAGTCTTTACTATTGTAATTCTCTTGATTATCTGATTGTTTTTGAATTGCTTTTACATCTTGTCCAAGCAATGAAGCGTGCAAGATTACTCCTACGTTATCATAAACCGGCTGCATCCATGAATGCATCTTTTCTTGCAAGTCACCAGGCAAATATCCAATATCAGGACCCAACGGCACCACAGGGCGAGAAACAAGTAATTTTTGATACATATCCTGCACCAAAACTTGATGAAGGCCTGCAAGTAAAGCCAGAAAAGTTTTACCTGTCCCTGCTGGTCCCATCAAAGTTACCAGCTCAATAGCAGGATCAAAAAGTGCATCCATTGCCATGACTTGCTGCGGATTTTTTGCGCCCAAGTTCCATTTCAGTTGAGGATTAACCACCGGTTGAAACATCTTCTTACTCGAGTTATGACGGAATACTCTGAAGTTATGAGGATTATGTTGAGATTCAACCAGGACATACTCATTAGGCATAAACGTATAATTTTTAACGAGATCAATAAGATCATCAGGAACATCTTGTTTAAGTTGCACAGCAGGGACCATTAAACGTACCCAACCTTTGTAAAATTCATCGCGTGGGACATACCCTTTTAAATAATCTTCTGATTCAAGACCTAATACATCCGCTTTAACACGCGCATTTAAATCTTTGGAAATAAATTTAACTTCGTATCCCTGTTTATCCAGTCCAAAGGCAGTTAACAGAATTTCATTATCTGCAATTGCAAGACTTAAAGAGGAAGTAAAAGGAACATTTTCAGGAACAAAAAGAACTTGTACTACTCCACCCGTATCAAGCTTAACGCCGGTACTTAATGACCCTTCTTTTCTAAGAGCATCAAGGTGACGAACAAACTCACGTGCGTTCTTTCCTCTTTCAGACGATTCTTTTTTGAATTTTTCAAGTTCCTCAAGAACAATGATTGGAATACCAACAGTTCCTTGTGGAAAATTAAAGAGAGCTTGAGGATCGTGCAACAAGACATTTGTATCTAAGATATACATCTTACCTGAAGAGAGTTTTTTTGCTGACATCTACTTGCCCCTTGGTATGAAGATTAAACAAGCAATTACAAAAACGAAGCTACCACCCTAGTTTATTATTAAACAATAAAATGGGAACATTTTTTAAACTTCAAAGTTTATTTTTACCACGTTTTTGTTAGACTGAAAACCTCTGGTAAATCATACAAACAATCTTCCTACGCAAAGGAATCCTCAATGAACAAGCGTGAAGATATCAAAACCCTTCGTCACTCAGCAGCACATTTGGTTGCCCATGCAGTAATGGAGCTTTATCCAAAAACTCAACTTACTATTGGACCTGCAACGGAAACGGGGTTCTTTTATGATTATTTACCAGAAACAAATTTTAAAGAAGCAGACATTCCAACTATTGCTGAAAAAATGCAAGAAATTGTAAAACGCAATCTCGCTTTAACGCACCGGCTTATTCCAAAAGCAGAAGCACGCGCGTTATACAAAAACAATCCTTTTAAGCTTGAGCTTATTGATGGCCTTGATGGCGAAACTGTTGGACTTGCTGAGCAAGGTGAATTTTATGATCTTTGCAGAGGTGACCACGTTGCTTCAACCGGAGAACTTTCTCATTTTAAGCTCACAGGAATTTCAGGATCATACTGGCGCGCAGACAGAGAAGGCACAGCATTACAACGTATTAGCGGGGTTGTATTTTCCTCTCATGAAGAATTACTAGCACACGAACAACGTATGGAAGACGCACAACGTTATGATCACCGTCGACTCGGAAAACAAATGGACCTCTTTTCTTTTCACGATGAAGGAGTTGGTTTTCCATTTTTCCATCCCAAAGGTAAGGTAATTCTAAATGAGCTCCAAGGATTCATGCGTACCAGTTTGCAACATGCGGGATACAAAGAAATTGAAACTCCCATGATGCTTAGTGACGAATTATGGCGTAGATCGGGCCACTATGAATTTTACAAAAACAACATGTATTTTTCTGTTGTTGAAAATAAAAACTACGCAATTAAACCAATGAACTGTCCTGGTTCAATACTTATTTATAAAGAACGTCCTCGTTCATATCGCGAGCTTCCTTTGCGTTTAAGTGAGTTTGGAAAAGTACATCGCCACGAGCTTTCAGGAGTACTTCACGGCTTATTTAGAGTACGCGCGTTTACACAAGATGATGCACACATTTATTGTCCCCTTGAGCTTGTGGAACAAGAAATTTTGTCAAACATTAACATACTTATGAAGGTCATGAAAAAATGTGGCTTTGACTCAATTAAAAAAATAGGAATTTCAACACGCCCAGAAAACGCAATGGGAGACCTGACCTTATGGGAAAAGGCTACAGATGCGCTTAAAAACGCCCTTGATAAAGCCGGATTACCCTATCACATTAAAGAAGGTGAAGGCGCTTTTTACGGACCAAAAATAGAATTCATAATCCAAGATTCTATGGAACGTGAGTGGCAATGCGGGACTATTCAAGTTGATTTCTTTCAGCCTGAAAACTTTGATCTTTCCTACGTTTCAGCGGGCGGTGAGCTTAAAAGGCCCGTCATTATTCACCAAGCATTGTACGGATCACTTGAAAGATTTCTAGGTGTGCTTCTTGAACATCACAAAGGAACGCTTCCTTTCTGGTTAGCACCCCTTCAAGCAAAAATCCTTACCATTTCTTGCGATCAAAAACCCTATGCACAAACGGTACTAGACACCCTTAAGAAAGCCAATATCCGCGTCGAACTTGATGACTCATCGGATACACTTTCTGGACAAATAAAAGATGCTCAAGAAAAACGTATTCCGTGGATGATTGTGATAGGAAAAAAAGAAGCTTCGTTAAATACTGTAACGCTACGCCTGCTTGATGGGTCGCAAGAACAAGGAATTTCAGTTGACGAGCTTCTTAAAAAATCAGCAAAACTTACTGAATAGAAAAATTATTTTTATTCCAATCCTCTCTATGAGCGGTGCTTTTTAAATAATTCAATAAAAAAGGTTACTTTATTATTGAATATATACTTGAAAAATATATTGACTTTTTGTCACTCAAATTTGTAATATTAAAAGTGTAAACAGCTGGCATGTGCATCCGTGAGAAAAAGGAGAGATCAATAACCCCAAATGAAGAGGGAGAGCACAATGGCAGTTAAAAAAAGAACAGTTGCTAAGCGTAAAGCAGCAGCTCCTAAAAAAAGAGTTGTGAAACGTAAAGTTGCCCCTAAAAAGGCTGCCGCACGTAAAGCAGCTCCTAAAAAAGGAACAGCAAAACGCAAAGCAGCTCCTAAAAAAGGAACAGCAAAACGCAAAGCAGCTCCTAAAAAAGGAACAGCAAAACGCAAAGCAGCTCCTAAAAAGAGAACAGTGACGCGCACAGCGAAACGTAAAGCTGCTCCTAAAAAAGTAACAACTAAGAAAGTTTCAGTTGTTGGCGGATTGCTTGCTCGTATCAGTGGCAAATAAGCTCACAATTAACTTCAGTTAGGCTTAAAAAATTGCCTGCTCTTTCCGAGTGGGTGATTTTTTTTGTGCGTTATCTACTTTTTACAACATCCTTTTTAAAACAGATTCCTGCAAGTGGACAGGTAGAACACCATGGCAAAACTGGCGTGCACTGGTTTTGACCCCATATTACCAAAAGTCGATTAAGCTCAATCCAATTTTCTGAAGGTACAATTTTTTCTAGCGCTTGCTCGGTCTCTTCTGGGGTCTTTGTACTAATTAATCCAAGTCTATTTGCAATACGATGCACATGGGTATCAACGCAGATTGCGAGAATTCCAAACCCCACGCCTAATACCAAATTAGCAGTCTTTGGCCCGACCCCCGGCAAATTTAAGAGTTCCTGTTTTAAGGAAGGGACAAGACCATCGTAGCGTTCAATAAGTTTAAGGCTGGTACTATGTAGGTGTTTCGATTTCTGCTTATAAAATCCGACAGGATAAATAAGACTTTGAAGTTCGTGTGGTGAAAGACGCAATAATTCATGGGGAGTTTTTGCTTGTTCAAACAGTCCAATACTTGCAGGAAGAGATACCGTATCTTTTGTTCTGAGACTCAGCATACAACTAATTAAAATGAGAAAGGGATCCTGCCCATATAAACGAACAACCTCCGAAGCTGCTGGCTGTGCCATTCCCTGCGTTGCATTTCTAAGCATACTTAGGATCTTAGAAACTCTTGCACGAGACTGTTCTCCAGAAAATTCAGAGGTGTTCTTTATGTCATTTGAATGTGCCATGAGGGGCGTTGTCTGCAGCTATTTCCCGTTGCTTACACTATCGGTGGTTGGAGTTCTAACAAAAGTACAAACACAAAAAAGGAGAAAGAAACAACACCGCCCATGAGAAAATTACTGAGGTTCATAAGAGCTCTTTCTGGTTAAACGATTAAACTCAGGCCACAGTATAATGACCCGCTTAATAGACGTCAAATAGAAAGTATATTTATAAAAAAGTAACTATAAAAAAATCTTACTGAACTCACTTTTAGTTCTAAAGCCCCGTCCACCACCATTAAAGGAAAGCACACTTTACAAAAATGCCGACTATGTTATTCTCCCTGCATACTATTTGATTCTCAAATGGCCTCCATAGACCAATTACACAGGTATCGAGGTGTTAATATTATGACTGAAACGATGAACGCTCTTATAAGAGTATTTTATGATATTGACGCAGTGCGCTATTTTGTATTGATACTTCATGCGGCATCATTTTTTTTCAAAATATGTCTCCTTGTTCCTTTTAGCTCTAGAATTGTCAAAAATGAAAAACCTCCTATGTCATGGATTTTTCTTTTTATCGTTATTGGTTGTTCTGCAATAGAAGATTTTTCATGGGTTTCATCATTACTACGCGTTACTATGTTTCCCACTATTGATTACCGCTTTACCCTGTTTATCATTCGCTGTACATGGGCGACAAATATGATCATGTACCAAGCACTAGCGCTATTCCTGGAATCTTTCACACAACGCGTTACAAAAATTAGTTGGCATCAGTTCTTTTTCATTACCATCAGTAGTTGCTTCTTTTTATTTCCTATCGGTCTTGCGATTTTCCAATTTAATCAGCCTTTATCTCGCCCTGCAATCGAATTCACCAGTTATTCTCTAGAAACTATTTATGCCCTCTGCCTGTTGATGCCTATAACCTTGATTTACGTGTGGACAAAAACCCAACGCATGTCTTCCATGAAGATCCTTAAATTTCAACTTAATACAGTTATGAAGCTCCATATAGTTCCTCATCTCCTGATTAATATGTATCAAGCAATTCCTAATCCAATCTATACAGTACAACAACCAATAAGCCTTCTTGCACTAGGGCTTTCTAATATTTTACTTACAGCAGCACTTTTCTATTCCTTCAAACGCATTATCGGACTGCGTTTTTTAAACGTACACAGCCATGTCCACGGATCACAAACATTTAATTTTACCGATGATTTTAAGACACTTCTTGATTCGCTAGGATCTGCAACAACAGCAAATGAGGTAAAACTTCTTACACAAAGATTTTTTAGACAAGCATTTGATATACCTATTGCAAGCACGATTTTAACGATACGTTCATCGTCACAAAATTTTTATATTGGTCATAAAAACCTTGCTGATTCTTATCCAGAAAATTCCTCCGTAGAATTTTTCCTGCAAGGTACTCAGCTTAAGGAATCCCACGAAATCCTCGAATATTTAAAACACTCAAAAGTCTTTATTTATGATGAAGTTGAATATGATAATTTTTACGAAAATAACCCTGCCAGAACAAAAATTATGCAATTTCTTGATGATGTTCAGGTAGATATATTCCTCCCTATTTACGAACAAACACAAATTGTAGGATATATCACTGTTGAACGCCATTCACGCGTTTCAAAGCTTTATAGTAATATTGAACGTGATGAAATGATTATCTTTGCAAGCTACATTTCAAAGATAATCAATCTCCTTCAAAATAGAAACCTCAACGAACTACTTAAACAACGAAAGGACATTATTGAAGAACTTTATCTTAAACACCAAGAAGTTAATCAATACAAAGAAAGCATTCGATCTTTTTTGAATAATACTGAACAAGCTATCGGCATTATTTTTTACAAAAACAAAAAATTTACCTGTGCTAATCAAGAAGCACGAGGAATTATAGGGATTGACCCTAACATCCAAGAAGGCCATCCGGTTACCAAAGCTCTCAAACACATTGCTGCACAAGCATTTATCTACAAAACAAATCAAACACAAATGATAAAGGATCTAACTGGCAAACAAATTGTTATTTCGGGACTCCCCTATGTTGACGATAATACCGTAATTCTCATCGTCCACTACCCAAAGATGTATGATGTAATTCAATCCCAAATTGACTCAATCCGTGACCCATCAGATTGGGACTACCTTTTGTATCTTGAAACAACACATTCAGGAAAACTAGTTAACCAACTTATTCCAGGGCATGGTTCTATTTTTCTTAATTTTAAAATAGATCTTCTTAAACTTGCGCTCACCAAAAAAGCTATTTTACTGGATCTTCCTGACGATGACGTTCTTTCGCTTGTGGAATTACTACACCACACAAGTCTAAGAGAAACACTTCATACTCTTGACCTTCAAACACAAGTATCCCATTCAGATACTTCCATTAAGCTGTTTGGTATTAATCCTTTATATGGAAGCACCCCCGACATACCGCTTTTAGAAAAACTGAATCGGATTGGAACACTTTTTATTAAAAATATTCATTTACTTGATCTTGAATCGCAAAGCAATCTGGCACAGTTTATCCGCTATGGTTTTTATACTGTTTTTAAAAGTGATAAACGTGTGCAAAGTGACGTTAGAATTATGTGCTCTTCAAACCAAGATCTTTCTATATTGGTACAAGAAAATAGGTTTTCCCAAACTCTTTTTAATGAACTGCGTAAAGCAACCCTTTCAATGCCACCACTTTTGACACTTCCAGAAATTGAAATGAATGAGTTAGTCGACGGGTTTAGCGAACAGGCTCTCTCATCGATAGAACTCAATCCGCTCCTTTCACTTTCTGATAAAGATAAAGATCTTATTGCAACACAAAGACCAATCAGTCTTTATGAACTAAAAAACCGCATACAAAATCTTATTATCAAAAAATCAAAAAACAATGACCTTTATGAAGAAACTCACTTTGACCCTGCGTACCACGTTACCGACCCCAAGTTAATTGAAGCATCTCGGCTGGGTAAGCATGCACTCAAAGACCCAAAAATACTCAATACACTCTGGAACAAATTTAAAAACAAGAATAAAATAGCGTTGTTTTTAGGGGTTAACCGCTCTTCAGTACATCGACGCTGCAAAGAGTATAACATCGATTAATCCCTGTTTTATTCTTTATTTTATGCACTATTTTTTTATTGCCCTTTTACTGTGACTCTTGTACGCTAACTACTGAAAATTAGAAGGAGAAATCGTGGTTTTTTCAGAGTTTGTGCGCTATAAAGATGAGTTCCTTTCCTACATAGATGTCGAAAAAAATTTGAGTTACAACACTCAAAGATCTTACAGAAGTGATTTAAGCCTATTTATAGACTTTTGGCATAGAATCAACAAAAGTGAAACACATCCAGTTGAACTACGAAGAACAATAGAACGATATTTTGTCCACCTCTATTATGAAAAAATTGATAATAACTCAGTCGCACGAAAAATTTCTTGCTTTAAATCTTTTGAAAGATTTCTAAAAAGTAAAGAGGTAACTGTTTCACTCAAACTCAAACGTCCTCAAGTTGATAAAAAGCTTCCTGTCTATTTAAGTATTGATGAAATTTTTTTTCTTCTGGATACTGTTAAAGATAGGGACCTACCGTCAAAACGCCCCATACGCGATAAAACAATTTTTGAACTTCTCTATGCAACCGGTATTCGTTGTTCTGAGCTTTGTGGCATTACAATTCAAGACATTGATATGGAAGAAAAAACTATTCTTATTGCAGGCAAAGGCAGGAAAGAACGATACGCTCTTTTTGGAAGTAAAGCATTAGCGCGAATACATGAATATTTAGAAAAAGAACGACCAAAAGTTTTAGATCAAAAAGAATATTTATTTGTTAGTCAACGCAATATACCGCTTAACCAACGCACTATACAAAGAGTAGTTCGCATGTTCCGCGGATTTTTACATGGCAACAAAAATATTACGCCACACAAAATACGACACTCATTTGCAACACATCTTCTTAACCGCGGGGCAGACCTACGCGTTGTCCAAGAATTATTGGGACATGAAACGCTAGCGAGCACCGAAAAATATACCCACGTAACTCCTTCACAACTTGCAAAAATGTGCGATACACTTCATCCGCTCAATACAATGAAGAAAGGAACCAATGAGTTATGAAACTTGTGCACCAATCGCTTTATTCAAAAATTATTCTCATCATTGGAGCACTATTTCTTTCTCAATCGATTATTATTGGACGACTTGCTTACCTGCAAATTACCCTGCAAAAAGTACTCCTTGCCAAAAGCAAACATAATTTTTTGCGTTACGAAACCACTTCCGCCCTACGAGGAAACATTCTTGACGTGACCGGCAAACTCATTGCAACCAATAGACCAGTGGTTAATATCTACTGGAAAGGCAATGGTGAAAAAACACTCAATCCCGAACATACCGCCTTGCTTTGCGAACTTGAAACACTTACAGAATCACCCTTACTTGAAACTCCAGAAACACTTGTATTTGCTGAAAGAAAAGCACAAACAATACTCCTTATTCGTGACATCTCTTTTGAATTACTAAGCAAGATTGCAGAACGCTTTTCGACACATCCTTCAATAATAATAAAAACAGATTTTACCCGTTTTTATCCCTATGAATCTTTGGCAAGTCATGTGCTTGGATATCTTGGAACCCACGAGCGTGAACTCATTGGGAAAATGGGACTCGAAAAATCCTTCGAACATGTTTTGCGCGGAAAATGCGGTATGAACCAAAAAATCCTTAACTCTTTTGGAAAACATCTTGAAGAAAAAGAGGTTGAAGAAGGTTTACCAGGCGAAGACATTACAGTCACACTTGATCTATCGCTACAGAAGATAGCAGAAATGCTTTTCCCTGATGACAAACGAGGAGCATTTATTGTGATGGACCCTCGTGATGGAAGCTTGCGCGTAGCCCTCTCTCGTCCAGATTTTGATCCAAACGTATTTGTAGAAAAAATGGATCCCGCTGCCTGGCAAGAAATGAAAGACAAAAAACCGTTCATTAATAGAATTTTTAATTCAACCTATCCGCCGGGTTCTATTTTTAAACTTATTACTCTCTCTGCTGCACTGGAATTGGGGCACATTGAAAAAACAAGTGAAATCTATTGTTCAGGATCAGTTTCTTCAGGAGACAGAAAATCCCGTTGTAATAAGATAGAAGGTCACGGAAGACTTTCTCCTATTGAATCAATTGCAAAGTCTTGTAACACACTTTTTTATAAGCTTGCTAAAAAATTAGACATTGACGATCTTGCACGGTATGCCGGCTACTTTGGACTAGGAAAAACCACAAACAGTATTTTTAATGAATCGGCAGGATTAGTCCCTACACGTAAATGGAAACGAGAAAAAAAAGGTGAGCGCTGGTGGCAAGGGGAGACATTGTCTGCAAACATCGGACAAAGCTACTTATTAGTAACACCTATTCAAATTGGCCGCATGATTGGGTCTATAGAAACAGGATATCTGGTTACCCCTCGCATCCTTGAGACAGATCCAGTACAGTATGAACCTTTACAAATTTCTCAGAACACACGAGCCTTTCTACAAGAAACAATGACCGCTGTGGTTAAAGAAGGAACCGCCCGAACATTAAGTTATATGAAAGATTTTACCATTCAGGCAAAGACAAGTACCGCCCAAACAAGTGCTCTTGAAAAACGTGACATGGGTGAAGAATACCGTGAACACGGGTGGGTAGCGGCTAACTTTCGTTACAAAAACAATCCGCCGCTTACTATTGTCATCATTGTTGAAAACGCTGGTGGAACAAAAATGCCACTTATGATTGCAAAAGCATTCATGAAGTCTTACAAAAACCTCATCAATCTACAGGAAAATGAGTCAAAAAAAACGAGCTCTTAATGGAGCCCGTTAATTTACATTCAAAAACTTTTGCAGAAATTATTAAGCAGTAGCTTTTTCTGTGCGTCCTGCTGCTGCAATTCTTTGTGCAATTCTACTCGTTTTACGCTGAGCAGTCTTCTTGCGAATAACCCCTTTACCAGCAGCACGAGCTAATTGTGATTCCGCATCTCTCAACAAAGACTTAGCTTGTTCAATGTTTCCACCGTCAAGCGCAGCAATAACTTTTTTAACAGCAGTTTTCAGTGCCGTTCTACGCCCCAAATTTCTTTCTTTTCTTAGCACGTCTTGACGAGCTCTTTTTTGCGCAGATTTAATATTGGCCATAACACCTGATCCTTACACTCAATTAAATTACTTTGCACACTTTATCGGCTTTAACACACTTAGTACATACACGTGCACTGTGTACTTTACCTTTTGCATCATTTGCAAGACTAAAACGCATCTTATGCACGTTAGGATAAACCCAACGTCCAACTTTATTATTCGCTTTACTTACCAAATTAGCAGTTTGTGGGCACTTCCCGCAAACAAAACAAATCCTCGACATTGTATCGTTCCTTTCAAATCCGTAGGCTTAGGCTTAAGCCGGCTGCTTATAGAGGAGGAGTCAGTAGTATACTACAAATAGCTACTTTTTCAAATTAAGAACTAAACCAGAAATAAGCTCCCAAAGCACTGGCAGGAACTCTACACCCCACTTATACCTCTTTTATAAAAGGTACAGCATTTTGCAAAATAACCAATAAAAACTTAAAATCCTGGCCTTTTCTAAGTACATTCAGCCTTATGGGACGCATACAGCGCCCCAAACCTGCTCTAGTTTTCTTCACTAAAACGATGGTCTATGCGAGCCTCAATACTCAATAATTCATAAATTTCACTTGCATACATAGTTTCTTTTTCAAGCAATGTTTCTGAAAGCTTTGTAAGCTTATCTCTGTTTTGTTCGAGCAAAGCTTTTGCCTTATCATAACATTGCTGAGTGATATTTTTTACTTCTTCATCAATAAGTTCAGCAGTTTTTTGTGAATAAACAAAGTCACCCTGACGCTGAGCGTAAACGATAGGCCCCAAAGCTTGAGACATACCGTAACTACAGACCATATCGCGTACAATATCAGTGGCTTTCTGGAAATCACTGTATGCACCGGTTGAAAGTTCGGAAAATTCCAATTCTTCAGCAATTCTTCCACCAAGTGCTGCCATCACTGTTGCCAACATTTCTTCTTTGGTTGTTGTGTATTTTTCTCGTTCTGGAATTGAATGAGTTACCCCAAGGGCTCTCCCGCGTGGAACAATTGTTACTTTATGAAGTGGATCGGTGCAATGAGGCATCAATAAACGAACAAGCGCATGGCCCGATTCATGGTATGCAGTTGTTTTTCTGTCATGCTCACTCAAGTCAATTGTTTTAATTTCTTTACCTAATAAAATCTTATCACGTGCTTCTTCAAAATCATTCAAGGTCACTTTATCTTGATTTCGTTTTGAAGCAATAATAGCAGCTTCATTAATTAAATTAGCAAGATCGGCACCAGAAAATCCTGGAGTTCCGCGAGCAATCTTTTTCATATCAACTGAATTATCAATTTGAACCGTCTTGGCATGCAGGCTTAATATCATTGCACGACTTGCAAGATCTGGATACGGAACTTCAACACGTCTGTCAAAACGACCCGGACGTAAAAGTGCTTTATCAAGGACATCAGGGCGATTTGTTGCAGCAAGTACTATAACTGGCTCTTTTGCTGTTTCAAATCCATCCATTTCTGTCAGTAATTGGTTAAGCGTTTGTTCACGTTCATCGTGGCCGCCACCAAATCCACCAGCGCTTCTTTGTCTTCCCACCGCGTCTATTTCATCAATAAAAATAATACATGGTGCATATTTACGTGCCTGTGCAAAAAGATCGCGAACACGCGATGCTCCAACACCCACAAAAACTTCTATAAAGTCTGAACCACTAATACTAAAGAAAGGACAATTTGCCTCACCCGCAACGGCACGTGCAAGCAATGTTTTTCCATTTCCAGGTTCACCAACAAGCAGCGCGCCTCGTGTAATTTTTGCACCAAGACGTTTATATTTTTCTGGATTTTTTAGAAAATCTACAACATCCTGCAGCTCTTCTTTTGCCTCGCCAGCACCGGCAACTGAATTAAAAGTATCTTTAATAGTAGAAGGAAGGAACATTTTAGCTCTACTTTTACCCATACTAAAAAGATTACCGCCTCCTCCAGAACCACCGTTTTGTGATGGTCTAAAAAGGTACCACGCAACAAGCAAAATTCCCAACAACGCAGCGATCAATAATAATGGCCAAAATCCTAAAGATGAAGGACTTGAAATAACCACGTCAACCGCGTGTTTTCTTAAGATAGTCAAATGTTCTGAATTTTGCTCGGGAATCGTTACTTCAAATTGTTTATCGTCTTTAGTAACACAGCGTACAAATGACCCTGTGATATCAACATGTTTTATTTTATCTTGTTCAACTAAATCGAGATATGCTGAATAAGAAACTTCACCACGTTCTCTGACATTGTCAGCAACACGTGTCAGCATAAAGATAGCGACCATAAATACTACTGCAAGCAGCACAGCTCCCAAAAAACCACCTGGGCCCTGACGAAGTCCGTTTTTATTTTTTTTCATGTAGTCTTTACCCCTTTTGCAATGAACTAATGAGATCCCCTCCCACAGGAAGCCTTAAAAACCGCTACCCGGTATGGATTATATTACTATATGTATACTGCTCTGTCGATTATTTGCTCCTTTTATGCTCGTAAAAAAGCAGCTTTAACCAAGATCCGGAAACTCCGGATAGGAAGGAGACCATGAAGGATAACTATAGCGAAACGATCCGTCCGTAATATAAATACGCTCTTTAGTAAGCAGACTCTCTACTGCCAGCCGTTTTGTCTTCGTATTGTCCGCAGAAAAAAGTAAGTAATTGCCGCACGGTGACCACGAAGCCTCTGTTTTATGGACTGGATCACTGGTAAGCTGGATCGTTTTTTTGTTAGAAATGTCATACACCATAAGTTGTGAATATCCCTCAACAATTTTTGAATACGTTATTTTCCCCGATTTTTGTGAATAACTAGGAGAAGTACAAAATCCGCCAGTTGTAATACAACATATGTTATCCCCATAACGGTCCATAATATAAATTTGAGGGGAACGAGTTTGAAAATCTGAACAAAAAAGGATATTTCCATTTTCCATAATAGAAGGAGAAAGATTATTCCCATCATTTTTGGTCAGTCGTGTGTAACGGCTTTTCTTTGCACGCTCATCATGCGCATAGCGGTACAGCTGAGAGCTTCCACCCGCAGAAAGACATACAATGGCCTCGGCACCATCTAAGGAAAAGGCAGGCAACATATTAAGTCCTTCAAAACTCGTCGCCACAGATTTGTTTCCTTTTAAATCTGTCATCATAAGCCGAACATTCAAAGGAGTATATTCCGAATACATAATAAGAGGACTTTTTATATCAGCATTCCAGCGTGGCCCTATAGCAAAACTATTAAGGGAAACAATACGATGTTCGTGCTGACCATCATAATCCGCAATACAAATATCTGTCTTTTCTTGCTTTGGATATTCTTTACAATAAACAATCTTTGAACAAAACGGCCCATCATTTTTAGTAAGTTCAGTTATAAGAGAATTTGCGAGCGCATGCCCCCACTGGCGAGCCACTTTCCCTGACTTTGCAAGATGGCGCCCCACAATCATTTTCCCCGTACGAGTATCGTATAGACGCCATTCAGCAACATACTTACCTGACTTTTCCTGCAACGCAACCATCAAAGGCCCGTACTGCGCATAACTTTGCACTTGATGGATTTTTTTAATGCGATCAATTTGCACAATCTGGAGTTCAAACTGTCCCGTAAAAGCAAGATCGTTCTTTACCGTATGCGCTAATTCTTTCATAAGGGGGCTCTCTGCACCTATTTGTGCAATAGTAATCCCCATTTTTTTTGTTTGCCGAGCGCCTACTTCAACAGCATGAGAGGTCACTACGCTCACTAAAATACATATTATTATTCTTATTTTCATCATGACCTTACTACGGTTTAAATGCCACACGCACAGACTTTCCCCACAATTCAGAGGGCATTTCAATTTCATCAAGAGCTTGTTCAACTGCAATATCATACACAAGAATATCTGAAGGAACTTCTATACGCTTTTCAATAAGCTTACCGTCCCATCCAACTGTCAATACAACCTGGCAAACGAGTGATTGAGACATTCCTGCAGGAGGAGACCATACACGTGCAACAGCTTCTTGAAACGCTTCTTGCAGCTGCATAAAATTAAATTCCTGATACGAAACTTCTTGTATTTCTCGTAGAGGCAAATCTTCAACAACTGCTTGATCTACTGATTGCGAAGTTTTTTCAACAACCTCTTGAACAGGAACTTCTACTTTTTTTTCTTCTTGGGAAACAGGATCAATTTTTTTTTCAATGGACTTACTTTTTACAGAAACTTTTTCCTTTTGTTTTTTAAAAGGAACATTCTTACCTTTTTTGGACAACTGCTTTTGTTTTTGCACTGCCTTTTTTTTTGGCAATCTCTTTTTTGTTGCAGTAGTTTTTTTAAGAACTATTTTTTGGGAATGTGCAACAGACTGAGTGCTATGGCCGTTTAAACCGCTACTTGCAACCGCCTTACTAGTTCTACTTTTTGATTTCTGCGAAAAGGAAACTACGCGAACAATCGCTTGAGAGTGGGCTGAACTTACTTGCAACAGCGCTTTTGGATTGTAATCAAGATACACAAACAAAAGTATAAAGCACCCAAGCACATGCAGCAATAATGAAAGAATGAGCAATTTTATAAAAAACAGATTCTTAGGAAACATTTTGGGTTGTGGCCAATGCAACATAACGAATACCCCCAACATGCTTTATCTTATCAACCGTTTCAATAACTTTGCCATAAGATGCCGCAGAATCAGCCTTTACAAATACTGTCTTCTGTTCTTTATTGCCAACACTTTTTTGCAAATGAACAATAAGTTCTGCATCTGAAACTATCTGATTGTTAAAAGAAATTTTTCCATTTTTGTCTATGGTAACCACGAGTTCTTGTTTTTGCGTGTCACTTATTTCCTTAACATCACCGTGAGGCAACTCTACCTGCAAAGCATTTTCTTTTTTAAGCATAGGTGCAGTTACCATAAAAATAATAAGTAAGTTTAGTGCTGTATCAATAAGTGGTGTTAAATTTATCTCTGGAAGTGACTCGTCTTTACGACGCTTCCTGCGTAGCCAACGAAATCTCATCGCCATTCTTTCCTTGAAGAAGATGCACACGAACCACAAAGTTTACTCGTTCTGAAACACTATATAATTCATGTTCAAGATCATTTACAGAATTTTTAAGATAATGATATGCAACCAATGCTGGTACAGCAACCATAAGTCCTGCAATTGTTGTCAGCAGTGCCTCTGCAATACCCGGTGCAACCGTAACGATGTCGGCTGATTGTTTTTGACTGATACTAATAAATGCATGAGTTAGTCCCCAAACAGTCCCAAAAAGCCCAATTAGAGGAGAAACCTGCGCAGTTACGCCAAGTGTAGAAAGATATACTCCTTCGTTATGGATCATATCTTCGATGCATTCATAACGACGCTCATCAAGCAACATAATTTCTTGATCGCTAAACTGTTTCTTTTGCTGCATGTGCTGCAAAAGATATTTTGCATGTTCTAGTTGTGTAACTAAAAGATATCCTGGATACGTTTTTGCATGGACACGAGCAACTTCAACAACTTGAGCAAGCGTTTCACTTTTACGCAGTGCATGTAACACTTCCTGCATTTGTTGTCTCTTAGCACGCAAGAGAACCATTTTATAGAAAACAATTGTCCAACAAACTATCGATATAATTAATAATCCAATAAGAATTATTTTGGCCATAACATCAGAAGTTGCAACCAAATGCCACAAAGAATTTCCCAGCAACATACTCATAAACTTTCCTTTTTCTGCAAATAAATAGTAGCTCATTTTTAGCACACCATAAAGAAAAAGGAAAGCTTAATTCTCCTTTACTATAAAAAATTTAAGGCTTATTTTGCGCAAAAAATAACCGCGGGCGGAATATGTGTTCCATCTTTCCGTATAGACCACAAAGTCGCGGTACTTCCTGAAGCCAAAAACTTTTCTAATAACCCACCTTTGTAGCGCTCTCCCCAGACAAAACATTTCTTCATATTCATATCCAGATGGAGATTTTGAATACTCTCTAAAATAATAGTTTTTTCTGGATTACTATCTGATCCATACACACAACGTATTTTTAATTCGTCCTTATTTTTTACAATTTGAGTAGCCTTACATGGTGGGACAACCAGCTCGCCTTCATCTGTTATAGCCCGGCGCTGGGCATCTTGCCCAAATCCGCGATTAATAAAACTCGAACGCTCTGGCGTTGTAATATTAATAAGACCACCCTTTTCAACATCTTTGTCTACCGCCTCAGAAGCAAGAGATAGCGGACCATATTTACCAACAAACTTGTACGTGTAAACTTTATCGCTTCCCTTGTATGCAATCTTGACATACTTCATCGGTACTTTTGTGCTCGCTGTTGGATCTACAATTAAACCACGGCGCGGCCCTTCTACATTATAAAGAGTAGCATCTGTCTTATTGGGAATAATCCTATCACGATCAACGTACAACGTCCTTTTATAATCAGAACACGATCCCTTAAATTTGCCATTACACGATGGAAGAGATACCACCTTAACAAGCTGCATCTCGCGCTGTTCTTCAACAGTTATATCTTCCGGCAAAGGACATTGATAAAACACACCCGCATTCTTGGTGTCCAAAGTCACCAGCAAAGATGCTCCATCATTTTCCTTATCTACTCCGTACTTAAGTACAACGAGCGATTCCTTGCGAAAAAGAAACATGAGGCGGCTTAAATTGCATTGTATTGTGCATATGTGCCGATACTATTTTTGAAGAAACCGATGGCTGAAAATGAATCCATCCACTGACCGGGAAAGGATATCCATTAAAAAATAAATTCGCATCCAGAGTGATATACGTTAAATTATTTTCATTTTGTGACTTATATTTTTGAAGCAGTAAACCATACCGATTTTTAATAGTATTATCAAAAAAATCTAATCCTGGTGGGCACTCAATTGTGTTACGTGGACGACTATTTGTTTGTAAAGATCCATAGCCTATACCTATAAAAACCACCCATAAGAACTTCTTCATGACTCCCCCCTCTTTTACCGTCTCGTTTGATACCATCTTAGCCTATTTATTTTTCAATTTGCAATAGTACAGAGAGGGCTTTAGACAAGTAATCATGAATAACTGAGTAGTGTATTTACTCTTGTTCTTTCTTAAGTACACGACTTTTAAGAATTTCTTTGTCGGTAATACCTTCTTCAATCTGAATTTTATACGCTCGCTCTAAAAGATTCCCCAATCCTGGACCAGGCTTTACACTATCAAGAAGATCTGCCCCCATCAAAATTCCTGGCTCTGGGGCATAAAGTACTCCCAACTCCTCCACCATTTCATAAAAAGCATCCAAAGAATCATGAGGAACTACCGAAAGTGGATTACCCTTTTGAGGATTCCTGCCGCATTGGTCAGCAGTCGCTAACTTTATAAGAAAGGCACAATTTGTCTCTGGAGCAAGTTTTTTTGCAAGACGTTTGTAAGCTGACGCCTTTGCACCGTTTTTCATAAAAAGGCCTGGCATC
>Ga0105050_10003157_pt1 | contig 23040 bp, 29 predicted proteins | sample FRY01_FD_78088 | JGI IMG/M metagenome (GOLD analysis project Ga0105050, IMG submission 78088) | Freshwater microbial communities from Lake Fryxell liftoff mats and glacier meltwater in Antarctica - FRY-01 | ecosystem: Environmental > Aquatic > Freshwater > Ice > Glacier meltwater ...
CACAAGCCCGCAAACTCGCGCGTTTGCACGTAGCACAAGCCCGCAAACTCGCGCGTTTGCACGTAGCGCAAGCCCAAAATAAAAGCACAAAAGAAAAGAAAAAGCTTGACACTTCTTCTTTATTATGCTATACTATGTATAGCGAGTGGGAGAACAACAGTGCTACTCGCAACAAATACTATTATGAACATGAACACTACCGTAAAACGTTTTACACGTTTTGAAGCCCGCAAACTCGCGCGTTTGCACGCAGCGCAAGCCCAAAATAAAAGCACAAAAGAAAAGAAAAAGCTTGACACTTCTTCTTTATTATGCTATACTATGTATAGCGAGTGGAGAACAACAGTGCTACTCGCAACAAAGAAACCGTAAAACGTTTTACAAAAACAAAAAATGAAAAACCGACTGAAAAGGCTCGTCGCCGCCGCTTCACAGCAACAGCAACAGCAACACGAAAAGTGGCGCGCAACACGCACACTTACCGGCACCACTGCCACAGTGTGCGCCAACTTAGAAATGCGCTTGCGTAGCGAAAGCAAACGGCACCACAAGCCAAACGCACAGCCAGAGCGCTTGCGCAAGAAAGCTTGTGCGTTGCTTGAAAAAGCAGCTAGTGGCTGCGCGAAATCGTATGCTGCATACTTGTGCCTAAAGAAAGAGCACGCTGACGTGCTTGATAAGCAACAACAATATGACTACTGAAATAAATATGACTACTGAACTAATCGACGCGCAAACTATTTTGCGCGTAATCACAACGCTTATTGCGTTTGCAATATGTGCGCTCGTTGCACTTGCAATGAGCGACAAATGAAAGTAAAACGTTTTACGTATGACGGTTATCTCATAGAAGTGCGTGCCGAAAGTATAATCTTCTTCATGAACAAAGAACGGCATCGCGTTAACGGTCCGGCTTATGTAAACACTTCCCCAATGCCGTTTGCCGGCAGCACTTTGCTCTTAGAGCTTTACTACTTAAATGGCGTAAACATTATAAAAGAAGAACATTCTGAAAGAACAAACAACAAATGAAAACACTAATCAACATTGTAAGCATTTCAATATGCTTAATACTAGCAGCTACAACACAATCATTCATAGTAATTGTAATGCTCGCGCTTGCTTGCGCACTAGCCCTAATCCTGAACCATGAATCATGAATCATGAACCATGCGTAAAACGTTTTACCAGTTAAAGAAAACCAAAAACCAAAAACCAAAAACCAAAAACCAAAACAAAATGAAAATCGAAACCAACACATCCGTCGGCCTGCTCGTTAGAGTAAGCTTCAGCAAGTTCGCACCAGTTGTGAACAACAAGAAATCAGCGCGTGAATATGCGGCTACACACAGCAGCGACGAGCAGATGCACAGTAGCAGCATGCGCTTAGTGCATAAGCGCTTCACAGAGCCGCTTCAGAAAGTGGAAACAAAGTGCCGACAATTTGTAGATTCCCAAACTTTGCCGTGGGAAAAGAGAGGCAATTCTCTACTGCCCGCTGATCTCGTGCCCGCTTTTCAAAACGGCCTGATCAAGCTTAGACAAGAGTGGTCGTATGCAGTGGACGAATTCGTTGCTGAATACGACAAGATCGTCGAAGACGCAAAGATCAGATTGAATGGTGACTTCAGACAACACGCCTATCCAAATGGCGACGAAGTCCGAAAGAAGTTCTTGATGACCGTATCGTATATGCCTATGCCGGACAACAACCGGCTTGTCGATTCGATTCGAGAGGACATGTGCGACCTATTCCAACGGCGGCTAGACGCTGCAAGTGCTACTCTTAGAGAACGCCTATGTGAAAAGCTGGAGCACTTAGCCGCTCGTTGCGCCACACAAGAGGGCAAGTTCTACGCAAGTAACTTGTCCAATGTCGTCGAACTGTGCGACCTCATACCGGCAATGCTAGTGCAAGATGACCAGCAACTGCTTGCAGCAGTAGCCGACGCCAAAGAAATGTTGTTGCATGTTGGCGTTGATGACGTAAAAAACAACGAGCAACTGCGCAGCGACCTGCGTCGCAAAGCAGCAAGCATTGTTGCCGCACTCCAATAAACTACAAACTAAACTGAAACTAAACTGAAACTAAATACTATTATGAGCCACCCAACTATTACCACCAACGACATTATCGAAGTATTGCGCAGAGACCTTCTTGCCGGAAACAAGAAGCCACCAATGCTACTTGCTTATTACGGAATCGGCAAGTCAATGCAGACTGCTAAGTTTGCATCAGAGTATCACATGCACTACATTGACTATAGAGCGGCATATAAAACGTTTAACGACGTAAGGGGCTACGGCATTCCGGATCGAGAATCCAACACCATGCGGTTCTTAATGGACGAAGACTGGGACTTTGCCACAGATAAGCCGAACTGTTTGCACTTAGAAGAACTCCTAAATGCTAGCACAGCGGTGCAGAAAGTGCTCATGCAAGCAACGCTCGACCGGCGAATCGGCAAGTTCCACTTTCCAGAAGACACTTTCATTTGTGCTAGCAGCAACAAGCTGGCACACAAAACCGGAGTAGAACGAATGCTTGCTGCGCTTGCAGATAGGTTCTCGATCTTTCATGTAGATCCTGATCTCGACGGCTACATGAATTATCTGGCCGACAATGGCCGCTCGCCGGAAGTGTTTGCGTTCTTGAGCAGCAACCCATCTGCGCCGTATGACTTCGACATCAAGAAGTGGGACAACGAAAGCAACCTACCTACGTTCCGGTCCTTCGACCGGCTCGATGAACTCGTAGCAACATACTCTTCTGGAGCAGAAGCGGCGCGTGATAGGCTCTTCAAAGCACAAGCTTGCAGCAAAGTCGGGCCGAAGTGGGGCGAACAGTTTGCACAGTTCATCAAGTTGACTTCGACTATTGGCGACGTGGACAAGATGTTGTCCGAAGCGGACACGTGCAAGATTCCAAATGAGCCGGACATCAAGTGGCTCATTGCTTGCAGATCGATCACGCTCGCAACGCCAGAAAATCTGGAGCAAGTTCTGTTGCTTGCACATCGCCTTACTGATTCAAAGCTTGACACACCAGACACGTTGCAGCCAATGGAAAGCTTCGTCGGCAGCTCATTGCGCCGCCGCAAGAAAGACCTTCTGCGTTCAAAAGCAATGATCAGCTGGCAGTTGAAACACGCGGATGAACTCAGCACGATCTAACTTCGAAGAACTCATTGAGTCTTTGCTCACTCGCGTGCCGAAAGACGCGAGTGAGTTCGAAAACTTAACGCCCGAAGCGCAGCGCCGCATGTTCTACATTGACTTCAGCGTTCGCGTTGGCTATCTACGAGCACACTACGACGCTAAGCAATGGTCAATTCGTGGCAGCAAAACGCTAGCCACTTTGCTTACTGATCAGCACTGGCCACAATTCAAACAGCTTATTGCTGTCTGGCAAACAGATCTCAAACACGACGAAAACCAAAACAAAAACAAATGAAAACTAAATCAGCCATTGACCTAATCCACCAGATCCTAACCACTAAGCCTTCGAGAAAGAAGAAGGTCTTGTGGCGTAAAGAAACATTCGACTTTTCATACAGAGTGTATGACTGGTGCGAGCGGAGCGGCGAGCACCAACACGCATTCGAAACGAAATGCTCGCACGAGCTAAACGAACTCATCACGAACTATCCTGCTGAGCTGGACGCTTTGCTAACTCAAGAGGAGCTTGAGCGTAAGCACGAGCAAGCCGCAAACAAGTAAAACGTTTTACGAAAAATGAAACGAGAACTGCATGAGTTGCTCACGCTAGTCTTCGACTGGCCACCGCTTACGGTAGACCGTAGAGTGGTGGCCAGTTATAACACCGAACCATTCTTATGCTGGCTAGATGGCAGCTATGACGGAGCAATAATGAACCCGCACCTTGATCCGCCTATGGAGTGCGTATCGCCAGAACTAGAAGAGCTTATGCTCAACTACCGTCCCGAAGTAGCGGCACTAATACTACTTCACCAAATTGAAATGAAACATGAACGCAAAATTAACGAGAGCTATTAACGCCATCACAAACCATCACTCCTTCTTCTCGCCCGCTGCTTGTGCTATGCACTGGCACGAGAAGTTGGACATACCAACTGCTTGCACTGACGGCGAGTCCATTTACTACAATCCGAAGTTTGTAGACTCGCTCAGTCCGCAGCAACTAATTGGTCTCGTCGTACACGAGATCTGCCATCCGTTGTTCGGCCATCTCGAACGGTTCGAGATACAGATGAAGACCCACAGAGAGCTGGTCAACATAGCTGCAGACTATGAGATAAACAATCTTATCACAGAGTATAACAAGTCAGCAGCGTTTCCGATTATCTTGCCCGACGAAGGGCTCGTCGATCTAGCTAAGTATGGCTCAGAAGCAGCTGAAGTTATCTACAAGAAGTTGCTCAAAGACCCGCCGCCAAAAGGCAAGATGCGCAAAGCTTCTTCGTGCGGCGAGTTCACTAATGCCAAAGACCCAAAGAAAGCAAAAGAACAACAAGAAAAATGGCGGGAGATACTGGCCGCAAGCATTCAGACCGCAAAGCTACGCGGCGAAGGCAGCAGCAGCTTCATAGCTAAGATAGCTGGCCAGCTAGAATCGCCTGTTGATCTGGCCACTTTGTTGGAGAGATACTTGTCTGAGTTCACAATGTCTGACGACAGCACGAAGCCCGACAAGCACTACTTAGCAGACTATGACATCTGTGTTGCGGGCATGGAATCAGAACAGTTTGGCAAGCTGGTCTTTGTCAAAGACACAAGTGGTTCAATCGACGGCGACATCTTAGCATCGTGCGTATCAGTGATTCAGTCAGCGGCTGATAGGCTCAAGACAACTGGCATCATCGTGCTCGACGTGGACACTGAAGTGTGCAACGTGGAAGAGTTCCACAACTATGACCAGATACCACTTACTGCATACGGCAGAGGTGGCACTGACTTCAGGCCAGCGTTCGTCTGGCTCGAAGAAGAATGTCCGGACGCTAGAGTGCTGGTCTACTTGACCGACGGCTACGGCCCGTTTCCAGAAGTCGAGCCAGACGTGCCAGTAATATGGCTAACATACGGCATCAAGCCAGAAGACTATCCGTTTGGCAATGCAATCTGTCTCAAAGATGCAATCTTAAATACTAAGTAAATGACTAACGGAAAATTTATGCTCGCAGTAAAAGCTGATCCAGCCGGCAGCTACGAGTCTTCGGCTTTCTTGTCGAGAGATGGATTCTTATTCGGCAGATACGGCAGACGTTGGCAAATGCTACACTATTATAGCGCTGGCGTTATGGCTTATGTGGACAATGGCAGCGGATGTAATGGCAACAACGCTAGTAGACGAGCTATGTATGACTTAATTCATAAACGTAAAGACGAAGCTGCAATTACTGTGCGGTTTAACTACTTAAAAAGTAGTTGGACTCTTAGAGAGGAGCTTAACGGTGCGCAAGAAGAACTTGCTGCTTCATTTAGAACTTCTTCAACAGTTAACCGCGCGCCTTACTCTGAACATACAGAAGAGTGGCTTAAAGTATCTCTTACTCATGCCATTACTAGCGCAGCAAAAGAAGTAATGGATGCGAACAACCGGACTATTTCTAAGCTTAGCCAGCTTAGCGAGCTATTGGCTACTGACTCGTTGCGCAGGAATACGATTGCTTGCGTAAATGCAAGCGATTATGCTGGCGCGATTGTCAACTATAGCAATTACAACGCAACAGTTAATAAGAACATGGCACTAGCGCCGCACCCGCTTAAGCTCTCTACTGGCCCAACTGCTCTACGTTTGGTATGGCCCGCCGCTTTGGACTCCGCATGTAACCCAATAGTTATCGAGACAACTAAACCATACAAGACGCTGTTCGATTACAAGCCGGAGCTGGCCACGTTCTTCGAGTTCATAGGCATCGACATGCCAAAGCCCGCAGGCTTAGAGTTCACTGAAGAAAACCTTAGCAAGCTAGCCACAATGCACGACCTGTCTGCGTTAAACGCAGCAGACTTTGCCGGCTACTTAGCAAACAAATGAGCATGAAACGTTTTTACTTACTATCGTGTGGCCGCAATTACGAGATCATTGTATATGACAGCGCAGTACATTTTCGAAAAGATGGCCGCCTGCACAGACAAAATGGGCCAGCTAGTATTCACTGCGGCGGCGTAGAATGCTACTACTACTTAAACGGCTCGCAAGTAAGCACAACAGAACACGCTAGAAGAATAAAGAAATGAACCGTTTTACTTACAAAGCTGCTAACGTGCTGTATGAAGTGGAAGCTTATGAGTATGATGGCTACTCAGTAAACTTCTACAGAGAACGCTTGCTCCACAGAGAGAACGGGCCAGCTTGTATTTACAGCCGGCACATATACTACTATTTAGATGGGAACGCAGTAAGCAAAGAAGAACACGCAGCTAAAACAAGAACAAGCACATGAAACGTTTTACTTACGAAGCTGCTAACGTGGTGTATATCCTACAGCGCAGCAATAACTCTGTAAGCTTCTACAGAAACGGCAGAGTTCATAGAGAAAACGGGCCTGCAATTTGCTACACTTGTTATCCCTACCACTGCTACTACTACTTAAACAGCAGGATATTAACTAAAGAAGAGCACGCAGTTAAAGCAAGACCATGAAACGTTTTACTTACAAAGCTGCTAACATGCTGTATGAAGTGAAAGCTTTTGACAGCGGCTGGACACACTACTTCAGAGAAGGCTGCTCCCACAGAGAGAACGGGCCAGCTAGTATTTACGGTGGCAACAAATACAGCCCGTACGTATACTACTACTTATCTGGCGCACCGTTAAGCAAAGAAGAGCACGCAGTTAAAGCAAGACCATGAAACATTTTACTTACAAAGCGGCTAACGTGTTGTATGAAGTGGAAACTTTTGACGACGGCTGGACATACTACTACAGAGACGGCTACTCCCACAGAGAGAACGGGCCAGCTAGTATTTACGGTGGCAACAAATACAGCCCGTACGTATACTACTACTACTTATCTGGCGCACCGTTAAGCAAAGAAGAGCACGCTAGAAGATCAAAGAAATGAAATGTTTTACTTACGAAGCTGGCCTACACTCATACCAAATCAATGTCTATAGCGGCGGGGTTTATTTTTATAGGGATGGGGTTAGGCTCAGAGCAAACGGGCCCGCCGATATTTACGCCGCCGACGACGACGACTACTACTACTACTACTACTACTACCACTGCTACTCCTATTTAAATGGCAAGTAAGTAAGCCAAACAGAACACGCAGCAAGCACATGAAACTTTTTACTTACAAAGCTGGCGGCTACGTCTACTCGATTTATGCGTATGGTTGCGCAGCCTATTTTGAGAGGGACGGCGTAGGACACAGAGCAAATGGTCCGTCTAGTATTTACAAAACATCCGGACAACATTTTTATTACTTAAATGGCCTGCCATTAACCAAAGAACAACACGAACAACAAACCAAAAAACTAAAATGAAACTACTGACACAATCAAACGAAAAGATTATTAAAGGCGAAGCCATTGGCTATCGCACATTTGGCCTGCACTTAGCGCCCGCAACTTTATCCGGCAGAAACGTGTGTTCACATGCGTCTGCTGGCTGTGCTGCTGCATGCTTAAACACAGCAGGCCGTGGCCAGTTTAACAAAGTCCAGCGAGCGCGAATCGCTAAGACGAACTTCTACTTCGAACAAGAAGAAGGGTTCTTAAAGCTACTCGTCAAAGAGCAACACGCGGCCTGCCGCAATGCTAAACGTGTTGGCCTAATACCAGCGTTCAGACTGAACTTAACCTCAGACATAAGCTGGCATACTAAGAGTGTGGCTGGCGTAAACTTATTTGACCTGTTCGAGCCGGCACAGTTCTACGACTATACGAAAGTGCCCACGCGAGTGCTTACTTATCTTGCTGGCAGCTTGCCAAAAAACTACCACCTTACGTTTTCAAGATCAGAATGCAACGACGTCATGTGCCGCTTGCTGCTCAAAGCCGGAGCTAACGTAGCAGTCGTGTTCGCTGGCGAACTGCCCGCAGCGTATGCTGGCCACGCTGTAGTCGACGGCGACAAAGATGACTTGAGATTTCTCGACGGCCACAACGTAGTTGTTGGCCTTTCTGCAAAAGGCAAAGCTCGACAAGACACGTCTGGCTTTGTAATCTAAAAACAACCAACCACAAAAACCAAAAAGACTATGAACAAAACAAACGAAATGACTGTAACTGAAATCGCAATCGGACAATACTACGTCGACATCAAGAGCAAGCGAGACGACCGCCACCACAGTGGCTGGTCAGTTATCGCGTTCACGCCGTCGTGCTCGCTGCGTTGTGTGAAATGTAACAGAGAGGACACGCTCCTAAAGTTCGCTTCTGCTGTAGTTGCCGCAACAGCCGACGACGAAGAAACGGATGCTACATACGAAGACTACATCACGCTAGTGATCGATGCAGTAAAGAGCATTACGCTAGAGCTGGACTTATGAAACACAACACATACGCAAGCTTTCGATCGAAGTAATACTATGAGAGTATAGAGTATATGGTTTCCTTTTCTTGAAGAACGACAAACCAAAGAAGAACATGGCGAAAGAAGAAAAGCGTTTCAGCTATGAGGGCAATGGCGCGCGCTACGTGGTCCATTCGCGCGGTATCGCGCTCTTCTACCGGAACAACATACTACACAGATCAAACGGGCCGGCAATAATGTGGCCTGATTGCAGTGCTGACTACTACTTAGACGGCAAACGACAAACCAAAGAAGAACATGAAAGGAAAAATAAGGGAATTCAAATATGAACACGACGGCACGCGCTACTTAATTCACGCTGACAGTATTGCTGTGGGCTTCTACCGGAACAACAGACTACACAGATCAAACGGGCCTGCAGTAATATGGCCTGCAGTAATATGGCCTGCTGGTAGTGCTGTCTGCTACTACTACTTAGATGACAAACGACAAACCAAAGAAGAACATGGAAGAAAAAATAAGGGAATTCAAATATGAACGCAATGGTGCGAGCTACTTAATTTATGCTGGCAATACTGTGTTCTTCTGCCAGAACAACAGATTACACAGATCAAACGGGCCAGCAATAATGTGTAACGATGGCAGTGCTTCCTGCTACTACTTAGCTGGAGAACGACAAACCAAAGAAGAACATGGCAAAAGAAGAAAAGCGCTTCAAATATGAACGCAATGGCGCACGCTACGAAATCAATGTGAGTTATAGTGTGTTCTTCTACAAGAATGGTATAATACACAGATCAAACGGGCCAGCAATAATATGGCCTGATGGCAGGCCCGCATACTACTTAGCGGGCGAAGCATACACCAAAGAAGAATATGAAAGAAAACAAAGAACAATTACTACAAGCACTACGAACAGTAGAGCACTTGATCAACTACAAAGTCGGCCTTAAGCAAGCGCGCATTTTCATTGCTGCGTGCTTAGTGAAAGACTCAATCAGCACGAGAGAACTTGCTGAGATAACCGGCTCTGCTGCGCCGGATGCACGCACTCAAATGCAGCAGCTTAAGGAAAAGGGCTTATACAAAGTCGTGTCAAACAACGACCAAGTGTTTCGTTACGTGCGCACTGAAAGGGCGGAGAAACTTTACAAGCTTCTGGACTCATGAGCTACTTTACTTACGAAGCAAATGGCCGCACTTACAGTGTGCGCCATTATATCAGTGACGGCTGCGTCTTCTTTAGGCGCGACCACAATTATCATAGATCAAACGGGCCAGCTTGTATTCACATCAAGAACATATACTACTATTTAAATGGCGCGCAAGTAAGCCAAACAGAACACGCAGTTAAAGCAAGACCATGAAACATTTTACTTACAAAGCGGCTAACGTGTTGTATGAAGTGGAAACTTTTGACGACGGCTGGACATACTACTACAGAGATGGCTACTCCCACAGAGAGAACGGGCCAGCAATAATATGGACTGATGGCAGTGCTGACTACCACCTAAACGGCGTGTCCGTCAGCAAAGAAAAACAAGAACATGCACTATTTTACTTATAAAGCAAATGGCCACGATTATAGGGCATGTAAATACACCAACTGCTGCAGTGTCTTCTTTAGGCGCGACGGCCTATTTCATAGAGAAAACGGGCCAGCAGTTGTGCATAACAGTGAGGAAGAATACTACTTAGCTGGCAAACAACTTACTAAAGAACAACATGGACAATACGTCAATAAACGAAAAGCAGCTAGCACTTAGACTTGTGGCTTCTAAATACACTGGCATGTCCATCTGGAGCATGTCTACTGTTGCGACGCTAAAGCCGTATCTGCATCTTGCAGCTAGAATAGGCAAGATCGAACTAGCACTCACCAGAAAAGAAATTGCGCAAGCTCTTTCTATTACGCCCGCAACTGTGTCGCGCTATGCTAAGTCTGAAACGATTAAGCAGCTGGCGTATTGCAGGCTCACGCAATACGCTTACGAACAAATGAAACAGATGCTATGAGCGCGTTCAAAAAATTCAGTTATGCAGCTGATGGGGCGCTTTACGAAGTATTTGTTGGGGCTGATGGCGGGGCCTCCTTTAGACGCGACGGACTAATACATAGAGAAAACGGACCGGCAGCGCTTTATGTTTACAGCACGCCCACTTATTACTTAAGCAACGTGCGTATCAGCAAAGCCGAACACGCTAGAAGAACAAACAAATGAGCCCATACAAAAAATTCAGCTACCACAAAGACGGGCGCTTTTACGAAGTGTTAGTAACACTTAATAAAAGTGCCTTCTTTTTTTGCAACGGACTAAGACATAGAGAAAACGGACCAGCATCGGTTTATGTTTACTACGTGCCCAATTATTACTTAAGCAACGTGCGTATCAGCAAAGAAGAACACGCTAGAAGAACAAACAAATGAGTCATTTTAAACCAATATGTAAGTTCACTTACACGCGCCCGCATAGTGATCACGTGTATTCGATTGTTGTTTGTGGAGATGATGTGTGGTTTAAGCGGGGCACAGTCCTGCACAGAAAAAACGGGCCCGCGATAATACAGGCAGACGGCGACGAACACTGGTATGTGTTCGGCTTATTTTGCAAAAGCAGTAAAACGTTTAATCGTTTAGCGGCACATAACGCGGATAATCCAAAAGCTTCTTGTTGAAAACGCGCACTCTAGCTACGCCGATCTCGCCTTTTGCAGACACGCTTTCGATCAAGTCCGGCGTAAGCATTGGTCTAGACGTTTGGCCGTTGAGAACTTCTGCTATCTTAGTCTTGCTGTAACCAGCGCCAGTTGCTAATCCAACGAGCTTGTCTCTAGTGAGCCCGAATTTCTCAAGAACTACCATAGAGTTGTAGACTTTAGAGTTAGCGGCTACGCTACGCTTGACGTAATCACCAGCAAGATCTTCTACTTCGCCGTCTGACATTGCCTTATTGGTGCGTAATTTGTTGACCGCTTTACGTGCAGCTCTGTTTTCTTCCAGCGCGTTGTGTGCGATGTTTGAAGCGATGCGCTCGATGTCCACTTCTTGTGGCCTTACTGGCATGAACTCGCGCATGATTTTCTCGCCTGCACTTACGCCGCCTTCCGGAACGCCGTAGATTGCTGTCTTGCTTGCTTCCAGCAAAGCGGCTGGAGTGCGCGGCATGAACGCATTATCGAACGTGTATGTAAGTCGGTCCCACATGCCAGCTACGCTCGACTCTCTGTGAGTAATCTTCTCACCAGTCTCTGAGTCACGATTGCTTATGGCATCTATAACCGCAGTGCCGAAGATCTGACCAGTAGTATAGTCGCCTAAGAACGCGCGCGTCGCTTCTGAAAAGCCTTCGTCGGCTTTACCTAATGTAATGTTTCGGACGAGAATAGATACCGGATCAGTGAGCGACGCGAAAGGATTCATGAAGGTCATGTCCCAGCTCTTCAGCTCACCGCCGAACTTAGTGTAGAAGAACGTGTGATCTTTAGCCCACTCTGGCACGCCTTCGCGCAACACGTCGTCTTCTTCTGCGCCGATGCCGGAAAGAATGTTGAACAGAATTGAGCCGAGAGTGCCGAAGCCCACTGAGAAGACTAAGAAGCCAGCCATTCTAGCTGCTCCTCTTTTGCGGATGACCGCGTTGCCACTCTTGAGTTCTGCATACGCCAGCTTCGGCGTGTTGATTGCGATGCGAATCTGGTCAACTCTGAAGCGCAAGAACGGCGCGAGCAAGTGGCCATATCTACTGGCCAATAGCTTAACGTATTCTGGCGCGTCGGTGTAAGACTGAGAAGTGCCACGGACCTTCTGTGCTGATAACCTTTTAAGATCGTAGTCGGAAAGGTCTTTATACTCACCCGTTGTGTCTTCTGCTCGTGCTGCTTTAAGCACCGCTAATTCGTGCTCGAAGTAGCCCATCTTGTAGAACGTGTCTACTGACTGTGAGAGCCGGCGGAAGTAGCCAATGATTGTGTCGCGTGTGTTGCCCGCTGTGCTTAGCGCGTTAGCCGATTTTCCTTTGATGGTGCTTAGTTCTTTTACCAGCTTCGCAAGTTCCTTCTTCGCATCTTGCACGTTGAACTTGCCATCTAAGATGTCCCCCAAAACATTGGTGTGGATATCGTTGCCAACCACTAAGAGCGAGATAAGCTCCGCAGTATATGCGTCGCGCTCAGTGTTTCCTTTAAACGCTTTATACACTTCGCGTAAGTGTGGCACAGTGTGTCCGTAGCCAGCAAAGAACATGCCTTGGCCTAACTGATACCATGCTAAGTTGCCCACTATGTTTCGAATGTAGAAGCCGCCGGAGCCTAATGTCTTGAGAGAAAGCGAAGCGCCAGTAAGCGTGCGCACTAAGCCAACTTGCGCTTCGACCGTTACTTCGTAAGCCGCCATTTCTTCGGCTTGCTTAACTGGTGCGAACTGAGCGCGCATGTCTTTGATCATATCAGGCGGCGCATAGTAGAAGAAAGTAGGGTCATACTTTGCTTGTAGCCCTTTTACGTCTTGCTTAGAATCTTCGGAGAACCGGTTGCCTGTTCTCAAGTTTACCCAATTGCCAAACGTAGCGTCTCCTGCTGCTTTGACGGCAATCTCTTCGTGCTTAAGGACGAAGCCTTCGCCGTCTGGCTGGTGGCCCAACGTGATCATCGTGTTGTAGAAGTTCTGTCGCGCTAGTGCGCGTGACGCAATTGAGATCGAGCGCAAGACATTGCTCACCGCTTGTGAGTCATCGTATTCGCCTAACAATCCACGCACTTCTTTTGGCACGTTCTTAAGATCTTTCAAGTTGTCGATGAGCGAGCGGCTAACACCAGCTGGCAGCTTGAGCTCTCCGCTTAGCGCGTTCTTCGGATCAAAAGCATAGAGATAGTCCGCCATTGCGATGTGAATCTGGTCGATCTTGTATGCGTTAAGATCCGATAGTGCTAGATCTTTACTCTCTTGAGTAGTGATGGCATTGCCAAAAGCTTTCTCATTCGCTTTGATCTTTCGTGCCGTCTTATCAATATACGTCTTCTTGAAGAACGCATAAGCTTCGTCATACACAATCGCTAGCTCGCCGTCTCTGCTAAGAACTCTGTCAATGTAGCCGATCTCATGAAAAGCTTTGTAAGCGCGTGTCACATACAAGCCTAAGTTACGGTCGATAGTGGCCGAAAGCTCAGAGTCAGTGCCGAAGATGGTCTTCGTCTTGAGTGAGATAGTGTCAAGCAGCAAGCGAAGTTTGCGCAGAGACTGTTCAAGTTCTGGATGCGTAGCGCTTAGTGCAGTCATCGCTTCTGAGCGGGTCCGCTTGAACTCAGCGATCAAGCGCATAGTCTCCGCGTGCATCTTCTTGCCAACTAAGCGGTCGCGCTCAGCTACTTTAATTGCATTCCAGCCAGTGCCAGCCGCCACTACACGCTGGCGTTCGGCAACGTAGTCTGCTTCAAGCTTTGCTTTAAACTCAGCTGATGGCTCGATGCCATCAGCTCTGCCAACGACACTCTGCAACGTAGCAGTGTCCACTTCTGGAGCCGCATCGATAAGCTTCATGACTTTCTTCGCAAGACCAGTCGCAGTGTAGTCGATGCCCGCTTGAAAGGCTTGCTCCATCTTCTTCATATCCGCGATGCGTGGATCAAGTGCGCCTTTGAGTCTCTTCCATTTGTTCTGTTTGTAGCCACCAGAATCGAAGTAGCCTACTGGCATTTGAAGCGTGTCGAACAGTCCAGCAAACATCGTGCGGATCTCTTCGTCAGTAGTATCTGGTGTGACTTCAGTCATCATCGCGGTGAAGCGGCGCTGAAGAATTTCGAAGCCAGCGTTCGGCGCGCGCGTATCAAACGCGAGTCTTGTCTCTGGCATGTAAGTGCCAGCACTGAGATACTTAAGCTCCAACGACATGCGGTGGACCATGTTCGAAAGCTCTGTATTACTCTTCTCGAGATTGTATTGCGCATAGATGCGCCTAAATACATTCGACAAGTAGCGCAAAGCAACACGCATAAAGTTCGGCGAGCTGGACCAGAACGCGATGTCTTGTTCAGTAGTAGTGCCGCGCGTAACGCGCTGAAGGTGCATGCGAAGTTTCTCACCAATGATCTGGTGCTGCACTTCTCTATTGCCAGCGGCCAGTCCTTCGCGAAGCTGAGCACGTAGAACTACATTGTCAGTGTATTCTTCGATGATCGCGTCGAACTCGTCTGGCGCTAGCGTCGCTGCGAAGTTATCTAGTTCAGCGGCAGAGACCGTATTGAATTCAGTGATGTGTGCCACTTCTTCTGCAATGACTGCTTCTAAGATCATCGCTGCGTGTGTTCTGTTGCGCAGAAGCGAAGACTTCTCGTGCAGCGCTTGCCTCATCTTAGATCTGTTGATGAAGATAGCCGCTCTCGAAACACCATCTTGCAAGATGAGCGTCGCGACAACACCGGCTTCTGGTCGGCCATCGAATGCGCCGCCGGCTTGCGTCGCATTGTCAACGACGCTTACTAGCACACCAGACGGTATAAGGTCGCGCACTGCGTCGCTGATTAAGTCATCTAGCGCTGCGCCTTCTTGTTCTGTTGCTGGACTGCCGACGCTAAGCGCTTCGAACGAAGAGTAGCGCGCTACTTTGTCCGCACGACTAGCTAAAAATGCTGGTCTTACTGGTTTGTTGTCGGCTTGATACGCAATAGCAGCGTCGATCTGGCCATAGACAGAGGTCATGTGGCCCGCGTTGCCCATCTCTACGAGATCCACTAAGTCGTTAAAGGCTTTAGCAAGCGGGCTATTATGTGCAATGCCAAAGAGATCTTTAAGCGCGTTGATGATGCGGCGCAAGAAGCCAGCAGTAGGCAGCTGACGGACTGCGTTTTGAACAGAGTTCGACGTGAAGATCATAGCGACCAGCTCGTCGATGTTAGTAAGCGCGTAGTTGAGTTCTAAGCTGTTGCTATCAGAGTTCGAATACTCTTTGCGCATAAGCGTAAGCAAGCCATTCAGACGCGCTCTTGCTGCCCGCTGCTTAGTGCTCAGTGTTGCTGGATCAGCGTGCAGCAACTTGTACGTAACAGCGTGCAGATACTCGTGCAAGAGAACTGACTCAATGCCATTGCCAAAATAGCCGCTCAAGTTTAGCGTGACGCGCGTGCTGCCGTCTGTGAACTCGTCATACACGCCAGCTGGGTCGAACGTAACGTCGTCGTTAATTACGAACTGCGTGTTGCGTATAAGCGAGTGATCATTAAGAAGCAGCTTTGCTACGAGACGGTGCGATTCGCTGGTGCTGCTCTTCATGATTTGCTGCAAAGCGGCAATGACAGAAGCTGGATCGCCAGATACAAGTTGTAGTCTAGCAACTTCAAGCGTGTTTGCTTCGCGCGCTTCGGCTCTGTGCTGATCTGCAATTACGTTTGGCGCATCTAAAGAGTTGCTAATATCGGTGCTGTCTAGCAATGCTACGTCAGGCTCTGAATCTGTAGCGCGCGTTCTAAGACCAGCGAGACGCAATAACCTCAACACTTCTTTTGGCAGCTGGCTGGCTCCGATCAAGCCGTCCACAACGCCGATAGCGGCATCAAGATCAAGATCAGGATGACTTTCATCTTTTATGTGCTGAAGCATAAAGCCCATAAATTTTTCGTTGCTAAGCGCGCCAGTAGCTACTGTGGGCATAAGCGCTTTAGCAACTTCTGCAAGCACATCGTTATGCTTAGTTGCATCACCAGCTAGTGCGGCTTGCGCTGCTACATACGTCGTAACTACAAAATTTTCTGGCAACACGACTTCGTCGATTGGCGCAACAGTAACAGCGCTGCCGGTAAGCACTTTATCACGCGCAGTGTCCGCACGCTCTTTCAACGCTTTAGCTGGTCGCGTCACTAAGCGCATGATATTAGGCGATCTGGTCGCTTCTTTGTTTACTAGCACATCGTTTCTGAAATTAGTATCTACGTAGTGCGCGATAATAACTTCGGCCCAGTTTGCTACAAGCTTGCGGTTCTTCTTGCCAATTGGCGCTACAGAATTGATCGGCGTCTTAGTCGTAGCATATCCGTTTGCATAGATTGCAACTGCTGCTTTTTCGATGTCAGTCGTAGCAACAAGCTCAACTGGAGAGCCAGAAAGCTTAGTCGACGCAATTTCGCTAGTAGTAAAGTATTCTGCAACGCGAGCGTAAGCGCCTTCTTCTAATGTGTAAGTGCCAGTGGTAGCTTGCGTTACGAGATTCTTCTCTGTTAGATCCTGCTTAAGAGCAAGTAGTCGGATCACTTCGCTGAACTCAGTATGTAATTCAGCAGTAGCGTCTGCGCGTGTTTCGCCAGAAAGCTTAAGTAGCTTGCCAACATGTGCAGCAACTGAGCCCTCACTATCTCCGCCGGAAATCTGTTCTGAATACTTGCTGAAGAAGCTGTCTACTGCTGCCGCTACTTTAGCATAAGTGCTGAGTCCGTTTGAGATTTCTACGCCACCAATAGTAAAGTCGAGCGTAGTAATGTTTGTATCTGCTGGCGGCTTGAACGATGCGTTGAACGTGAGCTTCTTTGAAATGCGCTTGTTGTAACCGCTTGCTTTTTTCTCAATAGTATTGTCTACGATTGAAATCTCTTGGGCAATGTTAAGTGCAGCGGGCTCTGTTACAGAATACACAGAACCATTTGCGCGCGTCTTGATCGACGGATTCAAAAGCTTGCGGTCAAAGGAAGGGGGCACAGTAACAAACATGCCCTTCTTCAGCGCACGCGCTACTGACTGCGGGTCGTTGTTAAACAACATGCCAGCACTTGCGCTGTAGTAAACTTTAAGCACTGCTTTAACTGGCTTAAGTCCACTTTCAATATCAAGTCGCGTAGTAGTGCCGACATCGAATAGCTTGTAGTCGTCTAGCTTTGCGGGCTCAACGCTTGCGATTAGCTTCTGCTGCGTAATTGGTGGATAGCTAGCATATACTTTGCGTGCGTGCTCATTCGAGAATTCAATCAAGCCGCCAGCAACCAGCTTGCTGTTAGATGGCATGCCATAATTGCTGCCAGAAAAGCGCAACAACGCGCCAGTCTCGACGAGCGCGTCTGACTGGCCATCCATTTTGTTTCGCAGCTGGACGGCTGGCTTAACACTGAAGTCCAGCTCTTGATCGTTAGCCTCTACTACTGCTACGTCTTCTTGCACTGCTGCAGCTGTTGTTGGCACGCGACGCAAGTCGTCTAGCTCTAGCGTCGCTTGTGTATCACCGTTATACGTAAGATTGTAGACTGCACGCTTTACTGCTTCGACAGTTTCTTCTACTGGCTTGCCCTCTTCAGCAGCGTCTGCAGCTACTTGCTTAAGCATTGCTGGCGTGAGCGAAGGTGAAAGGCCAGTGATAAAGGATTGGGGCAGGCTCATGTTAGCTGGCATAAGCTGCTTGCCGTTCTCAACTTCTTCGATGATCTCGTTAAGCTCTTGCTCAGACACGCTCGTAACTAGCTGCTCGAAGTCAATTTCCATTTGCTCTTCGTCAATGAGCCGGTCAGTTTCTGTGAAGTCTGGTTCTGCTGCTGCTGCTGCTGCTGCTTCTGTGGTAGCCGCAATATCGCCAATTAGTATCAGGTCCAACTCAAGTTGCTCTTCAGTGTATGGGGTGTCCCCTTCTGCGGGAATTCCCGCATCCTCTTTGATTTTGTTGGCGAGTTCTTGTGCCTGCTTAAGATGTGCGAGTCTAGCGTTAGCTCCATCAAAGTTACGCTTTTCAATATCCGCGTCGCGCTTATTGAGCACAACCAGCTCTTTCGCTTTCAGAATGTCTACTGCTGCGGCTGCGTTGTTTCTCTTGATCTTCTCTTGAAGTTCAAGAAGCCCTTTCATCTTTCTGCTTGTGGCCGCTGAAACAACTGCTGCGGCTGCGTCTGCCGCCGCGCGGTCGCGTGCGGAATCTGCTGCTGCTGAAGCAACTGCGGGGCTGTTCGGGGTAACGGGCGTCGGCGTCGGAGCAGCGTTTGGCGCAGAAGCGGCAGCAGCAGCGTTTGGCGCAGAAGCGGCAGCAGCAGCAGCAGCGCGTCTAGCTGGCGCGTTGCGCATGCGTTCTAGCACTGCTTCAGCGGTAATAGGGCTGCCAGTTGCTTTAAGCTCCGCAGCAACACGATTAGCAACGCTGGTCTCAGAAGCAAGCAACGCTTCTGCTTCGATGTTGCCAGCTCTTCTTGTGATTTTGCCGAAAGTATTCTGTGCTAGTGGCATTGCTGCGCCGAATACGCCGCCGTAAGCTGCTGCCATTCCTACTTGCTGTGCAAGATCTTTGAGCTTCACTTCTTCGCCAGTGGCGTTTGCTTGCACGAAAGTGTTTGCAAACTCATCGACGCCTTCTTCGACGGCTTCGTCTTTGAAGTTCTTTAAGATCTGCACGTCATCAGTAAACTGGCCTACGCGCTTAATGAAGCTCTGCTTAACTTTGGTCTGGCCAGCAGCAATCGTAGTTGCGAGTGCTCTGCCGATTACGTCGTCGCCCAAATCACGGCCAGCTAAGCGCTGCATGACTTCTTTGACTTGCTTCGTAGTAGCTCTGCCAACTAAGAAGCCTTCAAGACCAGCTCTGCCAGCTAAGCCAAAGCCCACTGTAATCACGCCAGTAATCATGCCAGCAATAAGGCCAGCTGCAAGCGCTTTCTGGTGGATCTCTTCTGCGGTCATCTTCTTGCCAGCTGGCGCGTTCTCAAGCGCAGAGTAAACGGTAGCGTAAGTCATCGAGCTACTGCGCACATCAGCGGGCGCAAACAATGCTGATGATATGACCATCTTGTTGGCAACCACTTTTGCGTAAGCTTGCGATACAGTAGCGCCGGAAAACTTCTTGCCACCAGCTGTAATCATATTGCGCACTGCTAGCTTTTGCGCTGCAAGCACAGCACTATCACCAGCAGCATCTTTCAAGAGTCCTTTTACCATTTGTCTTGCTGCCGTTTTCGCTGCTGCACGCATGCCAACATAAGCGACGGCACCAGTGCCAGCGGTACCGGCTGCAAGTAGAGAAGTCGCAGCGACATCAAAGATGATTGGCGCTACCATTGCACTAAGATCAGTCACTACGCCAGTAGGCTGGCCAAACATTGAAGCAAGTTCATTGCGAGAGTTACGGATGCGTTGGTTAGCAAGCAGGTCTGCTCTGCCAGCTTCAGAACCAGAAAGTGCTTGTATGCCATATATGACGTCAGTTACTGATGTCTTTACCGACGTGCCGACTAGACCAATGGCTTCGTTCTTAAACGCGCTGTATTCTTCATTGCCGAGAAACGCAAGTAAGATCTCTGGCTCTTTCTTGCCAGCAGCTAAGCCAGCAGTGAGAGATTCAAGCCACTCGTCAGAAAGATATGAATCTGCAAGAACTGTTTTGTATCTGCTAATGCTGCTTTCAAGAACAGCGTCGCGTTGAAAGCGCAAGTTAATCTTATCTTCTTCGCTTCGGCCAGCCATTGCTTGTTCTAAGCCAGACTCGTTTACGATCAACGCGCTGTGGATCACGTCGTCGCCGTAGCCAAACTTGCGAATGTTCTTAGTAAAGTCTTCATCATCCAACTCAATAGAACCGTCGTTCATCGCTACAGTGCCAGCTTGCAGGTCAAGTGCTGCGCGGATGTCAGCGTCTGGCACGTCGCGCATTGCTGGCACGAGATTGCGGACGTTCTGGATTGCACTTTCGATCCGGTCTTCAGCGTTGCTGACTGCGACGCTATCTTCGCCGACGATACTTTCTGCTAAGCTGCTGATGTCACTTACGAATACTTCGTCGTTGCCAATAGCGCTGATAGCGGAAGAAACGTCTCGCGCGTTCTCTTTACGAAACTGCTGGATGCCATCTTCACCGGCGCTGTGTGCTTGCTTTACTGCAAGCACGTCGTCTTCAGTTACTAAGCCCAATGCAAGTGACTTCTGGTAAGCGTCGAAAGTTGAAAGGCCGGTTGCCGCTTCACCGCCTCTGATACGGACGTTGCCGTCTGCGTCAGTGATACGGGCATAAGGCGCTACGCCGTCGATTAGAAGCTTCTTCTTTGCATTATCGTAGCTGTTGTTGATTACGCCAGTTGCTTCTTCTTCGAGCGCAGCAAGACGATTAGTGGTCTCTTCTGAAACGGTGTCACTCGTTGCAACTACTTGCTTGAGCGCGGTGTAATCTCGCAGCACACTAGCTTCGTCTTTTGAGCCAAACGACACCGATGAGTTCAGAACGGTGTTGTGCTTCTCTTCAAGAGTCGGCTCGACAGCAGCAAAATACTGGTCTGGCTCTTCGACGCCGTCTTGTGTAAGGCCGTCGTAAGTCGCTTGATTGATCTCTTGAGCAACTTGCGGAGTTAGCGTTTCTTCTTTAAGAAATTCCTCAGTAAGATAACTTCTGTATTTCATGCGCTTTTCAACCGGATCAGTAATTCCGTTTGAAAGCGCCCAATCGTTGATGGCGGTAAGCTCAGGCACAGCTAAGTTTAGTAGTAAGTGTTGCGGTTAAAGGCCACATAGAACTACAAAAAGTGCAGCAAGTCAATGGCTAGCCGGTGTTGGTAGCTACACCAATCAGTGAGCCGCTTGCGCTTTTAGGTTTTACGCCAGTAAGCTCTTGCTTCTTCTCGTCTACCATACGCTGTAGTTTATTAAGGGCTCCGCGCGGATTTTTAGTGTGTTCTGCGCGCAGCGCTTTCATGTTTTCGGGCGAAAGATCTCCCGAAAGGCCGAGCATCTCGTAAAGAACTCTGTCCATTACTTGTGTTGTAACGCCAAAAGTAACACCAGATTCTGAGTCTTTGCCGAATTCGACTACTTCAACCTCTTGAACAAATTTAGCCGTAGCGTCTAGTTGGTCGAGTGTGGCCTTTCCTCTTTGAGCTGACTGCTTGTCTGAAGCGTCTTGTAATTGCGCCGCTTCTGCAGCCGCGAGCTTAGCCGCGTCGACACCAGCAAAGATGGAGCTGATCTCGTCGTCGGCTACTTCGCCAGCAGATACGCGCTTAGCGAGCGCAACGTCGTTCGTGACTGCCAACACCGCTGAAGCCATTTGAGCGTTGAGTGCTTTGTTCTCAACAGTGGGCGAATGCAACTTGATCCGGTCGTTTGCAAGTGCAACTGCGCCAGCAAGCATCGAGTTGCTAGAAATCTGCGAAAAGTTTTTCGAAGTGAAGTCTGCTAAGCCAGCGAGCTTCTGCTGCGGCGTAGTCGTTTCGTCTGCAAGCAGCTCATTAGCGCGCGCTTCGATCATTGGCAAGAAGTCACCAGCTTCGCGTTCTTTGCGCATGTTGTCGCGCTTCTCTTGAAACGCGAGCTGCATCCGGTCGAAGTCTAGCTGGCTGCGTTGCAGCGAAACAAGATTATTGCGCATGCTTGCGATGCGGTCTTGTGCTGGCGCGATCTTAGTGTTGTAGCCCGCTTGCAACTGTGCTGTGTTGCGGCGACCAAAAAATTCGCCGCGCATCGGCGCGATGTCTGCGGTGTAACTGAAGTCTTCCATTATCGTTTGGCGCTAAATAAGTGCGCTTTTGTTGGGTCAGTTGGTGGCAGTCCGGCTCTTCTGCGTTTGCCTTCGTCTTCTTTAGCAAGCCGGTCTTCTTCAAGTCGCGCGAGCATGCCTTCTAGCTGGCCGCCAGTAGCTTCGTTGGTGCGGCGGCGCAGGATTTCTTCTTCGCGTTGTAGCTGCGTTGCTTGCGCGTCTTGTTCGTCCAGTCTCGCTTGCTGGTCTTCGGTCATGATAGTGGGCTCACTTAAGCGCGCAGTCGAAGCACCCATAGCCATTTGCTGTGCGGCAACCATATAGCCACCACGACGCAGCCTACGGGCTTCTCGCCTCATGTCGCCACTCTCAGTTCCAATTAGGCGTGCGGGCGCACTCAGCGAGCTGCTAGAGCCCTTAAACGCGCTGTCAGCAGCACGTGTGCGCAGCATGTTTGCGCTACTGAACTTGTCAAAGTCTTCGTCGGAAACACCAGCATCAGCGGCAGAAGTGCGGGCTTGCTGTAACAAGTCGCTCGTTAGCGCGCCTCTGTTGGACAAAGACTTAAGGCCAGTGGCAATGTTTTGTTTGTTTCTTAGCTGGCTGCTAGCAGCAGCAGCAGCAGCAGTGGCCGCGCGCTGGCCCGCAACTGCAACACGCGACTCTTCTAGTCTAGTGTTGGTGTCAGTGTCGATAGCTGCCTGCTCATCAGCTATCGCTTTTGGAGAGCGGTCTCTAGCAGCAGCTTCATTCTTAGCTCGCATGGTAAAGTCTTCAATGCCCATCTCTTCGTCTCGCGTTAGTTTTCCGCCAGACCAAAGCGCCTCTTTGCGTCGCGCGCTGTCAGCAGCTGTGTCGGATTTGCCTACAGTAATGTTGTAACGTGGGTCAGTGGGGTCGTTTTCGGCTAGCTCACGGAACTCTTTGAGAGTGTCTTCGGTGCTCGTGTCTCTCTTACGTTGTTTCTTCTTCTCAGGCACCCGCAGAGAGTAAGGCCGTATCTTTGAGTTGTCAACGTCTAGCGGCTGGCTAGCCAATGGCGTCAAGAATTTTCTGCTTATAAGAATATAAAACTCTATTTGAAAAGACTAGGTCCCATTGGCGCGCCGACGGGACTCAGTCTTTCATAGCGAGCTTTTTTTTCCGTTTGAAATGTAAAAAGTC